>Ga0160423_10004062_pt1 | contig 12061 bp, 11 predicted proteins | sample CRUFie14St8metaG_FD_108191 | JGI IMG/M metagenome (GOLD analysis project Ga0160423, IMG submission 108191) | Marine microbial communities from the Costa Rica Dome - CRUD Field 142mm St8 metaG | ecosystem: Environmental > Aquatic > Marine > Oceanic > Photic zone | place: Costa Rica: the Eastern... | reverse complement strand
TGCTGCTCTAAATGATGATTCATTATTTCTGGCACCCATGTTTTCCATCATAACTGTTTGGTTGTTATTGACGGTTGGTGCATTAGTTACGGGAGCAACCACAGAGTTTATGTTATTAGTTCCCATCGCTGCGTCTGATTTGAGTGCAGCATTAGTTGTCATCGCTCCGACTGCGGTTTCTCCATCTGGAGTCAACGCGGAGGATCTTCTAACACCACTTATACCCTCACCACCTTGGGATCCTCCCAACGAATTCATCTGCATTGACAATTGTTTTGCTGCTCTCTCTGAATCTGGAGACCATTTAGCAGTTGCAATAAACTCTCCGCCCTCTTTCTCGACAGTGATCGTCGCGCCTTGAATCGCTACGGGGCCTTGAGTTGGATCACCAAAGAGTTTCGATAACGCCAAGCGGGCCTTCATGCTGGCACCCTGTCGTGTTCTTCCTCTACGAGTCACTTGCACAGGCCCAGTTGGTTTGACGGCGGGAGGTGGTGTTTCCACTCCCTCTGCTTTCATGCTACCTGTTCTTGGAACAGTTCTACCTACGAATGATGGTTGATCACCATCAATCTCTCCTGCCGCATCAACACCTGCTTTCAGGTTCGTGCTAAGTGATGTAAGATTTAGATTTGCAACTCTCTCTAGACCAATACCTAACTTCATCATAGAACTGCCGAATCTTTCGAGTGCGTCGAGATCAACTTCTTCGATTCCCTCTTGGAGAACTTCCATTAGATTTTCCCACCCAGACTCAGTGAACCAACCCTCTTGGAAGAAGTCCTCACCCATGGTGTTCTGTGCAAAGTTTTTCAGGGCAGGGCCGAGTGCATTCGTAGCGTCAGAGGTTCTCATGATACCCTCTCCGGCGTTGATGAATGTAGCAAACTCACCGAACCCACCCATACCGAAGAATCCTGCTAGTGATGCACCAGCACCAAGACGATCCATTGCTCGCATCAATTCATCGATTGATTGAGAGTTAATCTCTGCTGCACTTAGTTGCTCAAGTGCAAACCTTAGTTGATTCACTGCGGTAACAGTTTGTGGTAGTGTTGTTGTTCTCTCTGCAAATCTAGCGATTAGATCCATGAGTTCCTCTGGTGAACTACCACCAAACAAACCACCAATCGCTCCGCCGATACCACCTACGACAGAACCAATACCACTTCCAACACCAAACCCTGCGAGTGCAACACCAAGTGCAGTGACACCAGCGGCAGCAACAAACAAGGTATTTCCTAGTGAACCAAGTCTAACAATAGAGTCAACGAACTTGGTCAAGAAATCACCAGCGGAGTCAACCAATATCTTGAACCCAACACCCAGCATGACGGCGCCTTGACCGAGTAGTTTCATCGCTTCGCCAGCAAGTTTAGCGGCAAACCCAAAAGGTATTAGTGCAGCGCCAAGTGCAGCGATTAGTCCGATTGCGGCAAGAATGAGTACTCCACCAACTCCAGATGCAATTGCGATTGCGAACGCTGCGACTGCGACACCGAGTGTAGCAAGCGTGGCAGCAAGAACACCAACCGCTCCGATCTTAACACCAGCAAAGTTTTGTAACGCCAGTCCTAGTGCAGCGACACCCACTGCGAGTAGAGGCATCGCAAGACTAAACATTAAGATTCCGGGGAATGCCTTCATTGACATCATACCAGCGAGTGCTGCAATTCCTAGCACGGTGAGAACGGTTCCCATTGCAGCGACAATATTCTGTAAACCAATATCAGAAAATGATCGAAGACCCATTCCGAGTGACAACAGTCCAACACCCAAAACTACAGTGGCGAGAGAGAACGTCAACAAACCGGGCATGGCCTTTGTTGCTATCTTACCAATCAAGAACGCAACACCTATGATCGCAAGAACTGTTCCCATCGCAACAAGTCCACTCTCAAGACTGATGCCTTCCATTGCTCTAAGTCCAAGACCGAGCGTAAGCAAAGCAGCACCGAGAAGTCCAGCGGCAATGGAGAACTTAATTAGATCCTTACTCTTAGGCATAGTTTTCATAGCAACTTGCATAATACCAAGCAACGCTACGAGTGCAACGGCACCCTTGAACATTCCCAAGAAACTCACATGGTTGAAGATAAGAAGTCCCACACCGAGAATTGCCAACGCTCCAGCAAGTAGCATAGAACTCTTACCGAACTTGATTAGATCTTTATCGGGCGGCATGACTTTGACAGCAAGTGCCATAATACCTAAGAAGATTGGAAGGGTAACCATCGCTTTAACGATTGAACCAATCTCAACCTGATTAAACAGAATCAAAGCACCTGCTAGAATTGCAAGTCCCGCCGCCGCTGTTGCAAATGCACTTGCGAAATCACCAACCTTCGATAATTTACCTGCTTTTGGTGCGGCGGCCGCGCCGCCCAATTGGGTTGGTTCTGTAGGTGCTTTTGCAATTCTTCCGGTGACTGGATCTCGGAATTGACTTCCCCTCTTCAATCTTGGATCAAAGATAAGACCTTGACCTTGTGCCACTCCTGCGGCCATTGCTTTTGGTGCGCCTCGACCTAGAACAGACCCGATTGTATTTCCGATCACCTCTCCGGCGACTTCAGTTGCCGCCGTTCCTAGAATACCAAGACCGCCCTCTTCCTTTACGGTCTCTACAAGTTGTGTTCCTGCCGCCTTACCAGATACTTTTCCGCTTTCGAGTTCTGCTTCTCTGGCCGCTAGTTTTTCTGTTCCGTCTTTTCCGCTTTGAGCAACCATTATGTCTTTGATGACACAAACTTTGTCGCCGATTTGCATGAGGATATCGACGATCTTATCGTTACCCAAAACTTCAGATACTTCAGATGGAGGCCCTACGTCAACGGGAGCGGGAGCGGGAGCGGGAGCGGTATCGGCAACTTCTGCGCCTTCATCTCCTCCACCACCCAAACCTAGTCTTCGGAATCTCTCCGCTCTTACCGCTTCGTCTTGCTGCCGACGGCGACCAGCACGGATGGTGTTACCTGCGATCTTACCTAAGAATCCGGGGAGAAACTTTTCAGCGGCCGCAGCGGAGTCAGTAAGGAAGTTGGGGAGGGAATCCATGAAACCCTCCATGAGAACATCTCCAAAGTCTGAGACTTCACCAAGAGAGGTGGCCGCCATTCCGACCATTTGTTCTAGTGCTTTTCTTTCGCTGCTTGAAAGGTTTTTCGTGAGAGATAAAATACCCTCAAGGTCTTTGCGGATCTCTCTTGCCTCTTCGGTGTTTGCATCGAGTGCCTTTTTCGAGAGTGCAAGGATTTCACTTTGAACAAAAGAACCCTGCCTGCTTAGTTCTAACCCTGCCGCGGCAAGACCCGTGACTGAGGACTCTAATCTTTTTTCAATCTCTGCCCCAACAACAAACACACCAAAGCGACGGGCGTCATCACCTCGGAGACCCTCGCTGAAGTCCTCGGTGAATTGTTTATTGAACTCACCAAATTCGTCTAGTAGTTGTTGAAAGTCTTTTGCTGCCACAATCCTACCTTATCGTTGTTTCATCCTCGCGTTTTCTGCTTGGATGCGTTTGTTCTCCTCATCAACCCATTGTGTTAACAGTGAAACATAAATGTCCCTCTCCCACGGTATCATATTATCTAGTTCAGTTAGTGAGTATTTATGATGTTGCATCATCTGAAAATTCACTTGGTAATAATTAGTCATTGAAGTGTGACAGAGGGCGACCCGAAAAAATCCTGTAGTCCAGATAGTTTAATCTTGTGCTTCTTCTTACCAACTGGCACTTCTAGTTCCTTTTCTAGTTTGGGCATGGTGTTGAAAAACTCTGACATGGCAAGAAATTGCTCCTGTGACATTGTTTCAACAAATGCTTCTAGATCTTCTCTAGGAAGTTCGCTGCACTTCCAACTTTCCTCTCCCTGATAAATTTCGTCAATACAGGACACGACCATATCAAAGGCAATAGAAGATGAATCTGGATTCGCGTCTGCGTATTCCTCTGACATACCAAACGTGGGGTACTTCATCCTAACTGCGATATCCTCTGTTAGTTTAATCTCATTTGTGTGCTTGGGATCTCTTGTTACCTCAATATCTACGATGGGAATCTTGAGTTTCATCTCATGTTCTTTACCATTTTCGTCAGTCAAGAACAGAGTTGGTTCTGCCGTCTCTCCGGCAGACTTTGCACGAATCTGAAGAAAGATATATTCTAGATCAAAAAGTGGTAGAGTTCTAACATCAACCGCATCATCGGTGCAGTTAAGAACAATTTGCTCTAAAGCACGGGCGATTTGTTTGTTGTCGTCAGTTTCCATTGCTAGAAGAAGAATCTTTTCTTCCTTGACCAAGAATGGTCTAAACCCAATCTTCTTCCCACTCGACGGAAGAGTGAGTTTATATGTTGGGGTATTCAGTGATGGGAGTTTCATTGTCATTTCAGGTTCCTTTCTACTTAAACCATGATGTATTCATAAGAATATGTATGTCATGCATACCGGAAGTTTTGATTGTCTGGATCATTTGGGCCACCATAATTCGGTGCGCCTCCGGGCCCACCAACATTAGGAGGTAGAGGGGGTGGTGGGGTTTCGTTTGTTATCGGAGAATAGTATGTGATTTCGTAATCTCTAAAGGAAAGACTGACTGTAAATTTGGTTAGTTCATCTACCTTTTCGTATCCATATTCTATCGCTCCGACGTTCTTGGGGTAACATTCTTTTACCTGCGCCTCATATATTAGTTCATCCGCTCTAGAAAGTGCCCGGACGACCAAGATAGAGGCATATGTGTCATAGTAGTTGTAATTGTGTGTCCTTCGATTAATCATCAGATCACTCCACGTTTCAAAGTAGTGTCTTTCTAGATAATCTGAACCAACTCGGAACGTAATGTCCAAATCACCAGAGTAGAGTGTCTGATATGGCATCTCTCTTACTGGCCCGTAAATGGTATTCGCTTGAGAACTATGACCCCTTCCGGGAAGAGAGACAATTTCACAAGAGTCACTTAATCTTTTTTGAATCGTAGAACTATTAAGTCTTGCTCCAATGGGGTTTAGTCCACCTCCACCAGAACTTTGTCCAAAATCTCCGGGGTGAGAAAACGCAATTTCATATCTCGCCGGTGATGCCTGACGATATCTCGCCACTGACTTCGCAGCGGATCTTATGTTTTCGATATTACCTCTGAAAAATGACTGTTCTGACATTAAATGAACCTTCTATTTTGTCTATCCTTGATGATATCCTTGCGAGTCTGATCCCATACTTGGATTTTTGTCTTTCTCCTGAACCTATAGAATGGTAGATACATTGCCATTCCCCAATATTTAGGCGCAACTCTCAACATTCTTGACTCAATTCTATTGTATTTATATCTTCGGTAGCAGGGCCGGAAAAACCTGAACCGTTCTGACTTATTCAGAATCTCATAAGTCAACTTTAGTCTAGCAGTTTGAGATGTGAACCCACCCTGTGCGTCTTGTGCAGACTCTGAGGTGCTGGTGGTAAGTCTCAGTAGATTCAGAAACAAAACTTCTCTTAGATTGGTGGGAAGGTAGTGCAGGTTTATTCCCTCGAAACCATCTCTTCTCATTTTTACAATGTAAATTAAAGGAAACGTATCCCAGAACCCCAAGTCTTGCCTGCTCCTCGCAGACGGGGAGTAGTTAAACAAAAACATTTCTCCTACACGCTTGAACGCTCTAGGGTTGATTAGTTGACCACCTGTTTTTGATCGGCCGAGGAATGACTCATCCACGCTAATCTCAGTGAGGTCGTATAAACTATTAATGGCACTTTTCATCCAGTTCAAAGCAGCAGCACTGTTGGTAGAAAATCCAAGAGTTTCACGAATTTCATCCAGACGATCAAAGATATTTGCTTGAAGGTCTGTGTAGTCGCCTGTTCTTAGTTCGTTTATGTCTTTTTCGAGTTGAGACTGTTTTTCTGTGTTAGACATTGTGCCTCCTACACTAAAAGGTGGTCTTCGTTTAAGATCAGAAAATCCCATCCTCTATCGGAGGCAAACTCTTTTGCTGCCTTCCACTTGGCGGTATTCACTCCCCAAGTTCTCACCTCAGATATGTATCTGCGTGTCACCTTACTTTTCTTTTTTGGTTCTTTACATTGCTTTTTTGGTTTTATTTCTATTAGTTGGACTCTCTTTTTCCCGTCGTGCTGAATCGTCTCGATAATGAAATCTACAAAGTATCTGTGCATCTTACCATCAACCGGAGATCTATATGGCACTACAACCTCTTCTGATCCCCAAGATAAAACTTTATCAGTGTTATCACAGTAGACCATGAACTTTCTTTCCCACAAAGATCTATAAATAATTTTAGTAGGATCACCTATATACTTTGAAGGGTTCAATGGTTTGTATTTACCTTTGTATGCCATACATAGTATGTAGCACGGTTTTAGGAGTAATTAATGGCCAAACGTCGAGACAACACGCCAGCACCAAGAGAATATCCCCGTACCTTTGACCCGAATGTCAAAAACGATGTCTTTCGTCAAATATACGAAACGAACCCGAGAGACAGAGAATTTTTCAAACCAAATAATGCGACAGGTAAAAACGAGTACGGCAATGCCAATGCTCTATATGGCCCGAACGCACAGGGCGGAAATAACTTTCAATACCCAGCAGAATTAGGTTCTTCTGAGTATAATCACTTTGTCCTTTTCAGTATTTACCAAGGACAGTCTGTAAGTCTTTCAAACGAATCTATAGAGGCGGCAGATAACGCTACCATGTTTGGATATGATCCGAATGTAATCGGGAGGGCCCCAGCAGGTGGTTATGGTGGTGGTGAGGTAGTTGCGGCAGAAACAAGAGAGGCACAAGACCGAGAAAATTACAACGATAATTATTCTCGTGATTCCGCTGGACAGGGAATGAATACTACCACATACAAGGCAGGTGGTCGTGGAAGTGGTAGAGGAACTGCGGCAAGAAAGAATCCAATCCAACAAACCAGAATAAATCCTGCGAAGGTTCGGATGATGGAAACCGTTGCTCTTTACATGCCGCAAAAACTAAATCAACTTGGTATTCTTGATTATGACATCGAAGCAACCACTGGTGCTTCTATTGTGAAAGATCTAGCGAACATGGATCTAAACGCCTTTGCTGGTTTGGGTCAAGGTGCCGCTTCTGCTGCAACCAACTTCCTAGATGGTGTTGCTCAGGCGTTTGGTATTGAAGATACAGGATTCAACCCTGCACTTCGTGCCTCTCTTAGGATTACTAGTAACCCGAGAAGAGAACTAGTCTTCAACCAACCGCAACCTAGAAAGTTTGAATTCAACTTTGAGTTTGCTCCAAGAAATAAAGATGAGTCGCAACTAATAAATGAAATCATCAGAGTGTTTAAGTTCCACGCTTTTCCGTTTCTACAGGCAAATGGATATTTCTATGAGATGCCAGCAGAGTTTCATATTAAATACTACAAGGTTGATGAGACCGGAGCGACAATAGAAAATACCTTTCTAAATAGAATCGGTGCGTGTGCATTGACCGAAGTCAATGTTGATTATACTGCTGCTGGTGTTGCGTCTTTCCATGAGGATGGTTCACCCACTCATATTAACCTATCACTTACATTCTCTGAAATGGAAGTTCTGACACAGCAGCACATCAACGAAGGGTTCTGATCATGTATTTTTCTAAATTTCCTGTAATTGAATATAGAAATCTAAACGATGCTCAAAGAGATCAGACAAGAAAAATCGCAAGAGACATTGTTAGACGAATTGCTTTTAGTAAAAGACTAAAGAGCGAAGCGGGAATCTATACCCCATATTTTGTTCAAGAGGGCGAAAGACCAGAACACGTTGCCTTGAAGGTATATGGAACAGAGGATTATCATTGGGTGGTTTTACTATTTAACGATGCAATCAATCCATATTACGACTGGCCTTTATCTGAGTCTGCGATTACTAGTTACGTTGATAAAAAATATCCCGGAGACGTTCTATATTGCACCAGTCTCACGGTGAGTACCAGCGGAGCGACATCGGATGGAGATAACTTTTCTGGTCTAACTCACGCAGCAAATGAAACTATTTACAAATGGAATGGAGTCACGGATGCTTTCGGCCGTCCAATTCTAAATACGGCAGACAGAGCATTGGTTTGGGATTTTGACGCAAAGAAAGGCGCACTTGAAGTAATCAATATGGTTGGTGAGTTTTCCGCAGGTGATATTGTGGTCAAACCCATAACCAGCGACACATACCAATACTCGTTTGTTCAGAAGGTAATAGGTAATAAGAATGGTGTACATCACTTTGAGATTGAGGGTGCTACGACGGGCGAAGAACAGTGGGTGGATCCGTTAGTTAGTCTGGAGGAGATACCCATAGGACAAACTGGTGCAGGCCCAACAAATGGGCCCAAAACCATTGGAGGTACTGGTAGCGGTTCCAACGTGACGACACCAGTTGCATACACGGACACAATGATTGCGAGATATACTGGAGCAGGCCCAGCAAACACGGGCACGATCACCAATTCAATTTCAAATAACGATTATGAACGCAGAACGAATGATAGAAAAAGAGAGATACAACTTCTTGATCCTAGATATATTGAACAGGTTCTGACTGAATTTGAAACTGAAATAACACGGGGCAACAATAGAACTATATTTAACGCTCCGCCGAAGCGATTCAAAAAATCAAATAATTATTGAGGATGATGTATGCCCGGAAAAGAAGCACATGCTGAAAAATACCGCAAGGTAAATGACTATGATATTAAGAAGTTGTCCATCTCTGCTGAACACGGAGAAGACATAGATCTTAGAATGATGTTTTCTCAGTTACATGTTTACGAGGACATCTATTCAAACAACGTGTCCGGTGTAATAATTATCAAAGACACTGTTAATTTAATCAGCAACCTACCAATCAACGGACGCGAAAAGGTAAAGTTTTCTTTTATCACTCCGGGTCTTGATGGTGTCCCTGCCGAAAAAGAGGCGACCGTATATAAGGTAGATGAAATTGTCAGGACACAGGGTCAGCGTGGACAGTTATATAAGTTGTTCTTTACGACAGAAGAAAAAATTACAAACGAATACACCAAGGTTAGTAAATCATACACTGGAAAAATTTCCAAGATGGTCGAGGATATTCTTGGTGAGTATCTACCTAGTGCCGAGTTAGTCACCAATCGAGGAACCGCAGAAGTTCATAGATTTATTATGCCTAGATGGTCTCCTTTCAAGTGTATCAACTGGTTGGCGGGCAGAGCAGAGTCACAAGAAAAACCCACTCAATCAAACTACCTGTTCTATGAGGACATGGATGGTTATCATTTTACTGATTTGGGATTTTTGTTTGACCAAGAACCAAAAGCAAAGTATACTTACAATCCTATCTCGGGACACCAAGTTTATGGGACAGAGGGGCCAGAGTTTAGTGATTTGAATAAAGCATTCTATAATGCCACTGGGTTTAGAGTTACAAGTGCCTTTGATACCTTGAATAGATTAGATGAGGGAATGTACGCTTCAACTTTGACGACTCACGATATTACGAAGAAAAAATTTGAAACGTACACCTACGATTATAAGGCAGAATTTGGTAACACAAATCACATATACGGTAATCCTCTTACCAGCGGAACTGATATGTTGCACGGAAGAGTCGATACGAAATTTCATTACCAACCAAAACAAGATAAGCAACACACAGAGGGAGTTGATCCTGATAACCTAAAATATGAAAATTGGTTTCTCTCTAGAAAGTCATTGTTGGTTCAAGCACATGGGCAGAAGATTGAAATTGAAATCCCCGGTAACTCATCTCTTCGTGTGGGTGACGTAATTGATTTTTCTTATGCAGACATGAAGGAGTTAACTAAAGAATCATCAGAGTATATTGAAAAGACATTCAGCGGATATTATTTAATTAGTGCCATTCATCACATGATGGAGGGAGAACACTATAGATGCAATTTAGAGTTGATTAGAGATTCTAGATATGAACAAATTCCAGTCTCATCATCTTTGTCTAGTAGGTCAGACTCCAGCGCCTTTGCTGGTGGTGGGAATTAGGAATTATACGATAATAAATATTAAGGAGCAACACAATGAAAAAAGTTGTCAAATTTGAAAATTACGAAGACCTAAAGAAACTAGAAAAAGAACAGAAGGCAAAAAAATATTCCGACGAGGAGTTGGATGAGTGGCGTGAGTGGGCGGAAAAATGGGTTCAAAAGAAAGAGCAAGATAAAGGATAATATATGCCTCACTTTGAAGACTTTATGGGAAGAGACGGTTTCGTTTGGTTTGTCGGAGTCGTCGAAGATGTCCAAGATCCAGAGATGCTTGGTCGTTGTCGCGTGCGAGTATTTGGTATTCATACCGATGACAAGAATGAGATTCCCACCGAAGATCTTCCGTGGGCACATCCTATGCAACCGATTACAAGTGCCGCAATATCTGGTGTAGGTACTTCACCAACAGGTCTCGCCACCGGAACACATGTCGTTGGATTCTTTCGAGACGGACATGATTCTCAGCAACCAGTCATCATGGGATCGATTGGGGGCATTCCCCAAGAAAAAGCAAATTCTAAAAAGGGGTTTAATGACCCAGAGTCTAAACCACATGATCACCCATATCCAAAAGAAGATTATTTCCACAAGTCTGGATCTTCCTTTGTGGGTGAAGTAGACACCAACCGACTTGCCAGAAACGAAAAAGTCGATGAGACCATTGTTCAGATCAAGAAGGACAGAATTCAAGGATACTCAAAAGGGTCTGCGACTGGTCAGTCGATTCCTCTAGGTAATCAAAAAGGAAACTGGAACGAACCATCAGTTCCTTACAATGCACAGTATCCACTTAACCATGTAAAGGAAACAGAGTCGGGGCATGTAGAAGAGTGGGATGACACCGAGGGTGCAGAACGCTACCATCGTTTTCATCGCACCGGAACCTCAGTTGAGATTCACCCGAATGGTGACAAAGTTGAAAGAAACGTCAAGGATGTTTACATTCAAACTGAGGGTAATGAGAATGTCCACATTTTAGGTAACTGTAATCTGATCGTAGACGGAAACTTAAACGTATACGTCAGGGGGAACGTAGACTGGGAAACAGACGGTGACTTCCTTCATACATGTCACGGAAACTATACAGTCAACTGCGACCAAACACTTAGAATGACTGCGGGTGGTGGTGGATATGGGAACAGGAGTGGAAATTCCACATTCAATATGTCTCCCGGTGGACGTATCGACTTAAATAAGGAGAGTTGATAAATGTCTTACCACAACAACAGATCTCAACCCAGAACTCAACCCAGAACTCAGTCGTATCAACCACCCGCACAGCGTTCGGCACCGGCGCCATCTCCGCATGTCGCTAGAGTCCAAGATAATGTTGAACAGGGAGTCCCCGAGGCAAGGGTGCCTTCTGCTCCAACTCCAACGCCAACTTCGCCGCCTCAACCCGTTGACCCGCCACCGGGAACCGTCACGACGAGAACCGTGGTGGATGAAACTGGGCCGTTTGCACTAAAGGGTTACTATCCACTGTATGATACTATAGAGGGTGCGGTAAATGCGAGTCCAAACCCACGGTTGGTTCGAGAAGGGGAAACCACAAAAGGGTATCATACTCACACCATAAACAATGTGATTTATTACATGCCTAATGGACTAGAGATGGGAGTGAGTCAGTTCCACGGAGATCTGGAAAAGACACTGACAGATTCACTGATCAATCAAGAAAACAAAGAAAAGTATCGTGGAGAGTGGAGAAAAATCGCACCCGGAACCGCTAAGTTTACGCAGTATGAAGCGGGGGATATTGTAACAAAAAATGGTGTTGCGTATATTGCAATGATGCACGTTGGTGGTAATGTTGACCCGGAAGTAAATTCTTACATAACATACGAACCATTAAGGAAGTGGACTCTGTATGCCGGTAGACCAACCAAAATTGACGGAGGATTTTTCTAATGGCAGATCCGATTATTAGTATGAAGTTTGATAATGATCACCCAGAGTGGGGCACAGAACTTAAAAGTCTTCTCAATTTTAGGGCGGGATTTACTCCCGACGATATTGTCAGCATCGA
>Ga0160423_10004061_pt1 | contig 12062 bp, 2 predicted proteins | sample CRUFie14St8metaG_FD_108191 | JGI IMG/M metagenome (GOLD analysis project Ga0160423, IMG submission 108191) | Marine microbial communities from the Costa Rica Dome - CRUD Field 142mm St8 metaG | ecosystem: Environmental > Aquatic > Marine > Oceanic > Photic zone | place: Costa Rica: the Eastern... | reverse complement strand
GAATATGGTGCAATGTATGATAAGCTCCCAATCAGTGCGTTCCTGGACCGCCCAGAGACCCCTCAACCGGATCTAGACCTACCCAACCTACAGTTCTGGAATTGTATGGACTATGGAGTAATAGCAATACAAAAACAGTTTATTGCTTCTATGGATTTTGAACTCCGAACTCGCAACTTTGGTTCTATGCGTGGTGAATACTTGTTTACCTTAGACAATTTTCACGGTGATATTGATACTATAGATACTAATGTTAGTGAAGTTCCAGATGAACATAAATCACATAACTGTGTTTTGCTCGAAAATGGTCAATTTGCGTTGTACCCAAACAACAGAACTAGAATTTATGACCTTTCCATAACACCCGAAAATCCAAAAACACCCGATTTTAAAGTTTCTACTAAATATTATCAGGTTGAAAATGGTGTTAATTGGGGTCGATTGGGTAAAACAGACGAATATTACTGGCAAACCGAGTCAGAAGAGAAAAAACACACATAGGAAACAAAAATGGCGAATTCTCCCAATCCAGATTACGTTCCATCGATGATGAAAGCGGATTTTGGTACTGAAATTCTGATTACCAACCCCAAAGCGGACAAATATCTGCAGAGTGCTAAAAAGTCAATTATGCGGGGAAACGATTTTCGTAAAAAAATAGCCGAGAACTGACATATATACTATAACGGTATAATTTATGCTATAATGTCTCAGTACCTTGGTTCTATAGCCAATAAAAGGTCCTTAAGTAATGAGTTTTTAGGTAAAGTTTCTAGATCTTTTAAAGATATTAGTTTTAACTTTACCGAACATCCTATTACTAAGGATCTTGTTGTATTAAAAAATGAGGAAGCAATAAAACAGTCTGTAAAAAATTTAGTTTTGACTAAATTAAATGAAAGACTTTTTAACCCTGACCTTGGTACTGATGTAACTTCATATCTATTTGAATTAAATTCAAGTGTTGCTGCAAATGAATTAATTGAACAAATTGAACAAGTTCTGGGTTTATATGAATCTAGAATAATTTTAGAAGAAATTAATGTAGATGTTGATGATACTATGCATGCTTTTGATATTGAAATCGAATATTTAATCGTAGGACTTCCACCAGAAGTTCAAAACTTATCTTTTATCCTAGTTAGAGAAAGTTAAATACATGGAATTACCAGTAGTATCAGCATTAGAGTTTGAACAAGTAAGAGATTCTATAAAGAATTTCATAAAAAACAATACAGACTTTCAAGGTTACGACTTTGAAGGATCTAACATGTCAATGTTAATTGACATTTTGTCGTATAACACATTATATACAACATATAATGTGAATATGGCTTCTAATGAGCTGAATTTAGATACAGCGGTATTACGTGATAATATTGTTTCTATATCAAAGAGATTAGGTTACACTCCATCTTCATATACATCAGCAAGAGTAAAAGCAACTATAACCGTTTCCGATACTGGAACTGGTATTAGTCAATATGATATTATTAGGTTAACCAAAGGTTCTGTTTTAAGTGCATCTTCTAATAACAAAAATTATACATTTATTGTTACAGAAAATGCGGATGTATCTGTAAAAAATAGAACTTCTGTGCAATTTGTCGATGTTGAGTTATTTGAAGGAACTGAATATGTTATTTCTTATGTTGTAGATGAATCTAATGAACATCAAAGATTTTTTATACCAAATAACTTTGTAGATGCAGAAACAATTAAAGTATCGGTTATTTCTGACCCAGAAAATAGTCAAGAAATAGATTATACTAGAAAAGATACTATTGTTGATGTTTCAAACTCAGATACTGTATTTTTTGTTGAAGAAGTACAAGATCAAAAATATGAAGTTGTTTTTGGGGATGATGTATTAGGTAGAAAGTTAAGAGATGGTGAGATAGTAAAAATTAAATATATTATAACGAATGGTGGGGAAGCAAATGCAATATCTAATTTTAAATTTATTGGTAAAGTACAAGGTATCAACACTGATGCCGGTAATAGTACCGCTACAACAATACCATATAATTACATAAATTGGGAGATTTCCCCAACTACGCCAAAATCAGATGGTGGTTCTTCTTTTGAATCTTCAAGATCTATAAAATATAGAGCACCAAGATATTATGCTTCTCAAGAAAGAGCAGTTACTTTAGCTGACTATGAATCACTAATTGCAAAAATATATCCCAATACTGATTTGGTTAAAGTTGTTGCCGGTGAAGATTTGAGTCCACCTCAATTTGGTAAAGTAATTATTATTATAAAACCAACTATTGGTGAAAAAGTTAGTGAAAGTGAAAAAGTTAGAATTAAAAAAGAATTAGTTAAATATAAAGTTGGATCAATTGGAGTAGATGTTGAAGACGCTAAAGGTCTTTCTTTTGTTATAACACCTAAAATAATATATGACACTTCAAAAACTAGAAATAGAGAAAATGAACTGAAAACATTAGTAAATAATTTTATTGCAGAATATTTAAAAAGTTCTGCATTTAATCAATTTGGTGGTTCTTTCTCAGACCTATCATTAAGATGTGGTATAAAATCTTTAGATTCTGCAATTCTATTTGTTGGTTCTGAATTGTATCTAAAACAAAATGTTGAATTGGTGCCAGGACAATTAAAAAATTATATAACAGAGTTTTATACAAAATTAAAACCTGATGTTGCTGGTGAATATTATGCATTATCTGAATTTTTCTGTCATAAAGGAGTTGCAAGTCCAGTTTTCATGGGTGCAAAAACAATTGAATTAATTGGTGATTGTTCTACTGATATAAATCTATATTTAATTACTGATCAAGGTGATGTACTTGATGTTATTGGAACTATAGATGTAGAAACAGGAACTTTATCTTACACTATCCAACCATGTGATGGCTCACCACAGAACATAAATATCTTAGTAGTTCCCGAAGTTTTAGATATTGTTGTTGGTAATGATGTAGTTCCATCTATCGAGGTTGAGGATATAGAAATATTTGCTGATGTAGAATCAGATGATATTTCATCCATTTTAGATCCAGACACAGGAACTTTACCAGATACATCAGATAGTTCTGTTACTGGTGATGAAAACGTTATTACTGATCCACCACCACTAATTACTGATGGACCAGGCGGAGGAACAGTAACTATACCAACAATACCAGGAATTGTCCCCGGAGATCCATCTGGTGATCCTACAGACGATCCTATTATTAGAGATCCTAATGATATTGATGATATCGAAGATTATACTCCAGAAACAAATCCATTCTTGTGCTCATGAGATACTTAGAAGAAAAAAGTTCAATTGTTTCTACATTAATTGAGAATCAATTTCCACAACATGTTCAGGATAATAATCCTAAATTTATAAGTTTTTTATCTTCGTATTATGAGTCACAAGAAGGTAAATATGGTCCATTTGATATTGCTGCAAATTTATTAGATTATTATAATGTAACTTATTATAGACCAAATAGGTTAGTTGAAAATACAGAATTAACTTCTGAAATTAATGACAGCGATACCACAATTACTGTCAAAAACACAGCTGGATATCCAAGTAGCGGATATATTAAAATTAATAATGAGATAATTTTTTACAAATCAAAAACTAATACTAGTTTTGTTGATTGTGTTAGAGGTACTAGCGCTTTAGTATTAAGCAATATTCCTAAATCACTTATTACCTTACAAAAATCTACGAAAGCAAGTCATAGAGTAAAATCAAAAGTTTATAACATTGCTTTTAATTATTCAAAAGAATTTTTTGGTAGAATTAAATCTGAACTTGGTGTACTGATACCAGAAGTTCTCGATGAGTCTTTAGATGTTGGTGCATTTTTAAAAAAAATTAAATCCTTTTATTCTGCAAAAGGTAGTTTAAATTCTCATAGAATAGTATTTCGTATTTTATTTAATGATAGAAGATTTGATTTAAAGTTAGATCCTAGAGGTTCTGGAGCTACATTAAATATACCAAACTTTAATGGTGCTATTCCAGATCCAGTAACATACACTGGCGGATCTGGTGCTGGATTTATTAAAGATAAAGGTAGCGGATATGATAAAAGAGTAGTTAATGGCGAGTTAATTAATAGTCCAGTTATCGAAGTTTTTGGTACTGGAACGGGTATTGTAAATCCAACCACATTAATAAGAGATAATACAACTGCAATTATTAAAGTATCATCTATTGGTGATTATGTAGAGAATGGTAATACCATTAAAAATGGTATTCTTAATGTCAGTATAGATGATATTGGTACAAATTATGTTGGTCCAATTACTACACTCGTAAGACCAAGAAAATTTGATGAAGATCAAATTGTAACAAACCTTGATGGCTCAGGTATTGGTAGAGTTGAGTATTATGATCCTAAACAAGATAATTTAATTTTATATGATGTAATTGGCAATCTTAGACAAGGACAAGAAATATTTTCAACTAGTGGAGAAAAACCTAGAGCTTTTATTTCTTCCATTCCAAGTGCTACGTTTAAATCTAGACAAGGTGTTGAAATTCTCAGTGAAAACCAAGAAATTGAATTTCCTAGAGAATATACGTTTAAAACTTCAAATACACTAGCTTCTACTAGAAAAATTATCAGATCAAAGTTATTTGAAGGTCAAACACTACCAGGAGATACTTTACCAAGTGTTTTTTCGTTGAGACAAAATAGTGATGCGTTATTTGGTGTAAAAGGAGTAGATATTGAAATTGATAATAGAATTTCTTTATCAGATGATGTGTATGAATTTGAGGTAGGAACAAATAGTGATGTTGATGATATTTACTTACAACCTGCTACTATAATTACAAGAGCTGATCCAGGTTCAACCAAAATTACTATTAATCAAACACCATCAGTAATTACAGTTGATGAAACTTCTGGATTTCCTGTAACCAATGGAATTTTGTTAATTTCTGGAAAAGAAGTGTCATATAAAACAAGAACTGCTCAACAATTCTATGGTTGTACAGTTTCTAGTGGCACCGAAGAATTTAAAGTTGGAACAGAGGTTATTTCTTTTGGTAGATATAAATTAACCGATACACAAGATAAATGGACAAGTAATATAGACATTACTAAGGGTGAATATAAATTTCATAATGATAATCTTTATATTGCAACTATTAGTGGTAAAACTGGAACGACTGCTCCTGTTCATAAATCTGGAGTAGTTTCTGATGGTGAGGTTCTTTGGAGATATTATGATACTAATAGATATGATCACTCTTTCTATATTGATTATAATGATTCAACAATTGTAAATCCAAAATTTAGATTATTTGGATTAACTGGTGATGTTATTATCGAACAAAGTGGATCTTTGAATAGTTTAACAAAATATCAATTTGCAAGATTAGATGGTCCAAATATCGATGTCTATAATTTTAAATTAGATAATGAATTAGCGGCAGATAGATCAGACAGACTTGCATTAGTATTGAGTTCAAATTACAATAGAAATAGAGATATTGTAAATGATGTTAGATTACCATCACACCTATCACTGACTGGATTTAACACTCATTATGATTACGATGAACATGTTTATATTGCTACATCATGTATACCTCCATGGTGGCAAGATATCATTTCATATCCTGCTGTAGGACAGAGTATTCCAGCGAATGATTTAAAAAAAGTAAGTTTTAAAAATCAAAAAAATGTTTGTAGGTGGTTAAAGGAAGCTATTCTTTATAGTACACCAAGACACTTATCTTCGACTAGAAAAACTAAAAAAGCTCTTGGATTGCAAGTAGATGCTATTCAATTAAATTCTTATAAAGGTAATACTGTAAATTATGGTTATCTTGATAGATTTTCTATTATTGGAGGTAATTATGCCGTTTCTTATACAGAAACCGGCGGTATTGCAACTTCTATAGATACCTCTAAAAATCCTCTCTTTTTATTAAAAGAAGGCAATACTACACAACTTATTTCTAATACAAATAATTTAACTAGAATTTCTGCTAGTATATCAAAAATTAATTTTAGTGATTTATTTGATGAATATCAATCAGAATTGAGCGGATTTACAGAACAACCTACAATTGAAGTTGTTAATACAAATCCACAAATTGTACTTAATTATACAAACATTTCTACAAGTAGTGACGCTTATCCTGGATTTAGTATTACAGATAATGTAATAACTAAAAATTCTCATGGTTTAAAAACTTTAGATAAAGTTAAATTTATTAGTGATAATGATTATTTCCAATCTTTAATATCAAATACTGAATATTTTGTTAGAGTATTTGATGCTAATAAATTTGCTTTATATAAAACAAAATCTCAGGCATTGTTAAATGATGGTAGAGTATCACTAAAACCAAATTATACTGATTTATCTTCTAATACACCAGTATCTACTTCAAATGTTACCTTTAGATTTGAATCACCAATTAAAAATCCTTTTACTGGATTTGAACAAGCTTTATTAGAATTAAGTTATAAAGATGGAAATATTGATAATATTTTTGTTAGAAAATCTGGCAAAGGATATATAAATCTTCCAAAAATTATAATAAAAGGTGGAGGAAAACCAGACTTTGAAATTCCATTTAGTAAAAATTTAGTTAAATTTATTGAAATGAGTGGACCACTTGTTTCATACTATGACTATGATAATAAAAATTATAATATTTCATATGTAAATTCTGTTAACTACCCTTCAATAACAACTAACACATTCCAAAAATCTCCTAGTGTAGATGTAATTGATGGTAGAAACGGTGAAGGTGTCTCCTTCGTGTCTGGTGGAAAAATAACTACTGTTGTAGTAACTAATCCAGGAGAATATTATTATGCTACACCAACGGTAGAAATCATCGGAGATGGTAAAGATGCTATTATTGAAGTATCTACATCATCAGATGGTAAAATACAAAAATTTGATGTTATTAGTCCTGGTAGTGGATATACTTCTGCACCAGAAATTAAAGTTATTCCTGCAGGATCTAAAGGTATAGTTTCAGCTTTGTTAAGAGAGTGGACATTTAATTTAGTTCGTCAACTAAAATCACTTGATCGTGTTGACAATTATGGTGGATATGTATTTGATTCTGGTGATGCTATTCCATCATCGAATAATCCAGAGTCTTTTAAATTAATTGATTATAAAAACGATTTTCCAAAAGATTTAGATCAAAAACAATATTTCTTATTAAAACCATCCAATAAATTAGCAGCTCGTCAAGTTAAAAATGCTGGTCCAGAATATCTCTTGCAAGCTATTGCAACTGCAGCTGGAACAACAAAAGCTAATTTAACTGATGCACAATTACTTGGAATTACTGGGACTTCGGCAATTGATGATCTTGCACCTCATTCATTAGCATATGCAGTTTCTTATGATGGAATTCCTATCTATGATGGTACTAAAGTATTAACCAAAAGAAATGAACCTTTTGACAAAACTTTAAATCCTTTAGTTGAGGCAGTATCTCAATATAAGTTAAAATGGTCTACAAGTTCAAATACTGGTATTAATGAAACATCTTACAACGTTGGTGGTACAACATATTATGTTAGCAGAGTTGGTGGACCATCTATTACAGATTATCCAATTGGATCTTTTATAGAAGATTATGAATATGTTGAGGGTAATGATGACGCCTTAGATATTCATAATGGTAGATTCTGTATTACACCAGAATTTCCAGAGGGTAGATACATTTATATTACAACTAAAAAATCATTTGATCCAGTTACCAATGGTATAATTGATACAAATCAAAATGTTGATTTTAATGGGTTCCCATATTTTATTGGTGATACATTTGCATCTGAATACGATGATTACATGAATAACAGATGTAGGGCAAATGATACAATTCCAAAATCATTTGTTAGAGCATTTGAGAAAAAAGTTCCTGAAGTTGTATCTACTGGTGATACAAAATATTTTGGAGGGATTCCTGCAGGAGAAAAATGGTTTGATGGATTAGATGAAAATAAAAATTATCCAAAAGAAAATACTGATAAGATTATATCTGTAGCAGGAACTTCAGCTGTTTCTGGTGGAACAATTGATGCTGTAATTATAGAAAATAAGGGAGACGGTTATAAAGTCGGTGATCGATTAAACATCGATAATTCAAAAACTTTTGGTTCTGGATTTTCTGGATTTATATCTAAGGTCGGTGGAAAAATTATAGGTCCATCAATTAAAAAATCAAATGATTTTAAAACAGTTACTTTTGAAACAATTACTCAAAATGAACTAAGTATTGGAGATTTAATTGAATTTGAATATGATACTACCGGATTAGATTTTGCTAATTCACCAATTTTCTTGCATGGTAGTGGAAGTGGTCCAAGTTTAAACTTAGAAGAATTAGATAACGTAGAAGTTTCTATTAGAGAAGGTCAATCAGTTGACTCCCTAAAAGATAAATTAATTTATTCAATTACTTTAAATTCAAAATTTAAATATGAATTAAAACTTCCAGCAGGCAGCATAATTAAATTAACTTATGATATTGAATCTATAAATGAATATTTTACATTAGTTTCTTCACCTACCGATACTGTTAGGTTGGACATGAATGAAGTCCCCAACAGAATTTATTTACATGTGACGAAGGGATCTGTAGAGAGAATTTATCAAATAGATAAAGTTAATGGTTATAGTGGTTCTTATAATGTAATTGATATAGACAAAACAAAAAAACAATTTACTGTAAGATATCTAGAAAGTACTAGATCATTTGAAAAAAGAAATTTAAAATATTCTGCTCAATCTTTTGGGCCTGCTGGTCCTGTTGAAGAAATAACAATTACTAATAACGGTAATAACTATAGAAAACTACCTACAATTAAAGGTATTATTAAAAAAGGAACCACTTCCGATGAAGCCGGAGATGGAACAGCAATAATACAAACTAACTCTAATACTATTGGTAAAATAAAGAGAATTTATTATGATTCAATTGGAACCTCATTTACACCCAATAATAATGTAAATTATTATTTAAATATACCAGCTACTGCTAAAATAATTAATAATTTTGAAATTTATGATGTAGAAATTATAGATGGTGGTAAAAACTATGATAATGTTGTAAAAATATTGGTTGATGGATCCTCTACCAAAGCAGTAATAGAAGCAACTGTTAGTGTTGGAAATATAACCAAAATGAAGGTTATTGATGGTGGTATGAATTTTAGTAAGTTACCAACTATAACTGTTTCTTCTCTAAATGGTTCTGGTGCAGTATTTAAAGCAAAAATTAGAAGAAAACCTATATCAGCAAATCAAGAGATAACTGGTAATGTAAATTCTATTCTTTTCCCAATTGGAGTAAAAGGAAATGTACAGTCTTATGATACCTTTTCTTCAGTATTAGAATATGATGAAGTTGCCGGTCAATTTAAAGAAAATGATACTGTTTATTTGGGTGGAAAAGAATATGGAAAAATTGTAAGTATTAGAAGAACAAAGGCTTATGCAAAGGTAAGTCCATATACAACAATGAACACAACTAGATCTGATGTTACCGGAAATACTAGTGAATTCTTGCAAAAGTTAACTGATAGTAATTTTTATCAAGATTGGTCGTATTTAATTACATCATCCAGAGATACTAAAGAGTGGAAGAAAAATCAAAGTATTCTTACTCACCCTGCTGGATTTAAACAGTTTGGTAAGAAACAGATACATCGAAGAAAATCAGTATTTAAAGATCAACAAAACATCTTTAAAAGTACTGTTAATTTTGGAACTAAATTCTTCAATGAAATTGATTTATCTGTAGGTTTAGCTAATTGTGGAAAACAAAAACTTGCATTCCCAGATACTAGTGGTTTTGTATTAGGAGGATATTATTTCGGAGTTAGTTCTACAGCTATTGGTGAAGTTATTAATATAACTGATACTTTTGTTGAAGTAAAATTAAGAAATGATAAAAAATTTGTAGTAAATGAACCAGTTGTAGTTGTTTCTTTGGAATATGCCAAAGGTAATAACGAGGGAACATTTAAGTCTTTAGTTACTGTAAATGGTATTTTACAGGAATCAGTTGAATCATATGAAATTTCAACTAATTTCAGTGGTACTCAAACCTTTATTCCAAGATTTGACATTTCTGCAAGTGATGAAATTGCTTGGTATAAGTTAAACACACCATTTACTAAATTAAATACACAAAGTCTTTCTGCAACCGGCACAAACTTCTCATTTACGAAAGGTAACCAAATGCCAATTGGTGTACCATTAACTAATGCTAATTCTGAAAAATTTATAATTTCTATCGGTGGTGCAGTTCAAAATCCATCTAGTTATGGTACGATATCAAATAATACTATTACTCTTGATGCTGCAGTTGGTTATGAAGGTAGTATTGTTGCAATACAGCATGATAATTTACGTAAGCTAACTTTTACCGGACCTGCATCTGGAACAGTATATACTTTAAATTACACTCCAACTGGTCATTGTAATTTACTTATATTTGCAAATACTGTTGGACAAACTCAATTACTAACAGACTTTACTCTTTCTGGTAATACAATAACGTTCTCTGAAACTGTAACACTATCTGATATATTCGGGTGGGAAATTAATGAAACAGTTACTTGTTCAAAAGTAGATTCATCATCATTAGCTTCTAATAGACCATTTGTGGTCATGGATTGTATAACCAAAAGGTTTGCACAAAACATAGAATCTAATGCAGTTAAAAAACCAGACTATATCTACGAGATACAAAAAAGACAACTTACCGGAACAGTAGTACCTGAAAATAGCACTCTGGTAACTGGTTTTGATACTAAATTTACATCTACAACTCCAAGATATTCAAAGAGTTATGTTGAAACACTAGATCCACTAACATTTAATGGTTCTACTACATCATTCACTTTAAAAAGAAATGGACAGAATTATACTACTCAAAACGGAGAAGAGAGTTTAATTATTCAAACTAATATAGGTGGTACTAAACGTATTTTAGATCACACAGAATATTCTGTAAGTGGTTCAACAATAACATTTAATACTGCATATGCTTCATCTGTAAAGGTAACAATTCTTGATTATGAAAGCACTTATCTTTCAAATGTTGAAAATGAGAGTGGAAGTGTATTAGATAGACTTTTTACAACTCAAGATGGGTCTAGAAAAACATTTAACCTTTCTGATAATGGTGTTCCAATCTATACTAAAAATGTTGGTGATATATTTGCTATTAAAAATGGAAAACTATTAAAACCAGATTCGTCTAAACATAGTTTAACTGATAATAAAATTACTTTTGTAGATCCACCATCTTCTTCTGATACAATAGCTTTAGCGCACTTTAATAGACAATTATTACCCGAGTATACAAATAACATTGTTCTAGATGATTTTGTATGCGCTGATGGTGTTAGAACTGATTTTCCATTGAGTTTTAGTGGTCAAACTAGTTCAATACCTTGGAATAATATAAACCACATTTTCATTGTTAGAAACGGTGTATATCAAGAACCGGGTGTAGATTTTACTATTGTAAATCAAAATATTCTCAGATTTACAACAGCACCAACTAAAGAAGAATCTGGATTGATATTTGGATATGTGTCTCAAGCAGGTGCAACACAAAATTTAAAATTAGATCCTCTTACTTTAAACGGATCTACTGTTCAATTCCAGTTAAAACACAGTGGAACAAATTTTGCTCCTCCCGACACGGATGATATATTCCTTGTCAGAAACGGTGTTATACAAAGACCTGTTATAGATTATCAGGTCAATGGAACAGGTTTGATAACATTTAATAGTGCTCCTGCAGCGTCAGAAAATATGTGGATCCTTTACACCCACAATTCTACTATTCAAAATCTCTTTAATATTACAGCGCAAAGTAGTAGTGTAAGTAGACTTCAATGGGCTATTGGTGATCCAGCCGCTGATCCAGCTGATATTAATGATTATGTGGTTTATGCAGATGGTGTTCCTAGATTCGCTCAAAGAGGTGATTGGGTCTTTGATACCAGTACTGCTGGTGGTAATACTCCATATAGAGCAATATTTTTGACTCATACTGATGGTCAACCACCACAAAACGTGATGGT
>Ga0160423_10004060_pt1 | contig 12063 bp, 9 predicted proteins | sample CRUFie14St8metaG_FD_108191 | JGI IMG/M metagenome (GOLD analysis project Ga0160423, IMG submission 108191) | Marine microbial communities from the Costa Rica Dome - CRUD Field 142mm St8 metaG | ecosystem: Environmental > Aquatic > Marine > Oceanic > Photic zone | place: Costa Rica: the Eastern... | reverse complement strand
CTACGCGGCGGTATTCTTCAATCGCCACCGTAAAACATATTCGGCTGAGATTTCGATTCCCATCACGGTCAGACTTTCACTGAGATGCGCGCTGCTGTGCTTGGCACTGATTCCGTTACTGGCTTGGGCAATTGCGAGAGGACTGGGGCTCTCTCCCAGCTAAGCTGCCTATGAGAAGTGCATGTAAATTTCAGTACCTGCTGGTATGGCCCGTGCTGAGTTCAGTGATGCTGTTTCTCGGGTGTTGGCTCTCGGCCGCATCGGCCCAAGATAGTCTGTCGCTTCGGCGCGCACTGGCTGATCCAAACCGCGGAGTAACAGACTTTGCGCGTGACGACATTAGAAGGCCCGTCGAGGTTCTTGAGTTTCTCGGCATCCGCAGCGGAATGACCGTCATGGATGTGTACGCAGCAGGCGGTTATTACACCTTCATTCTGTCCAAAGCTCTGGGGCCGGGAGGAGTTGTGCTGGCACAGAATACCGAGCGTGGCCTGCGCTTCAAGGAAGACCGTCAGGAGATCACGCAGGGCGAGGCATTGAACAGCAAAATTCTTGAGGGCAATCTCACCAATGTCAGGCAACTGATAGGCAATGTAAGAACACTCGACTTATCAGATGGCTCACTTGATGCTGTTCTGCTGATGCTAAGTCTCCATGATTCTTACAACAACAGCCCGGATCGTGCCCTCGAATTGCTCCGAAGCCTCTATGGTTATCTTGCGCCGGGCGGTATTCTGGGAATCAGCGACCACATTGGACTACCGATGAACAACAACCGTGATCTCCACAGAATGCCGGTTCAGCGCGCCATAGAACTAGCTGAGCAGGCAGGTTTTTTGGTTCAACGGAGCCGTTTGCTGGAAAATCCGGAAGACGACCACAACCGCAGCATTTTCGATCCAAGACTGGCGCGTCATACCGACCGATTCCTGCTGAAACTTACTAAACCAGACTAGGATGACGCTGCTGTTTTTGCACCGGCTCAGGTGAATTTGTTACTCTCCGGTGTCCATGACACAAAACTCTCAAGCGAGACCTCAGGCGATATGAAGCGACAAAGACCCCAAGTAACTACTCTTGATGCGCTCTACGCAGACGACCCTATTGCTGCGGACCGATTACTGTGGGGACGACGCACCAGCAGACTGTCACGCCGGGGGTTTCTAAGAAAGTCCGGCCTCCTGAGCATGAACGCAGCCCTAGGCGCCGCCATACCGTTTGCCCACTTCATGCCGGCGGGATTAATACCTGCCGCGCTCGCTGCGGAGAGCGCCGAAACTGAAATCGAAGGCAAAGAAGGCCTGGTCGTGCTCAATACGCGACCGATCAACGCCGAGACACCGGCCCACCTGCTCGATGATGCCATCACACCGAACCACCGAATGTTTGTTCGCAACAATGGCATTGCTCCTGAAGCCGTAGATCCTAATACCTGGACGCTCGAAATAGCAGGTGAGTCTTGTTTGCGTCCGCAGTCATTCACGATCGCCGATCTGCGCAGCCGTTTCGAGGAAGTCACCCTGCAGTTGCAACTGGAATGCGGCGGCAACGGGCGCAGCGAATTCGTGCCTGCCGCCAGTGGAAACCAGTGGACCACCGGCGCAATTGGCTGCCCTATGTTTACCGGAGTACGCCTGAGAGACGTGCTCAACTACTGCGGCTTGGCGGAAGATGCCGTCTACCTTGGCTATTACGGCGCTGACACCCACACTAGCGGAGACCCTGATCGAGATCCCATTTCCAGAGGGGTTCCGATTGTTAAAGCCATGGAGCGGGAATCGATCATTGCCTGGGCAATGAACGGTGAGGACATCCCATTACAAAATGGCTATCCCCTCAGGCTGATCTGCGCGGGATGGCCGGGTTCTGTCTCCGGAAAATGGCTGACCAAAATGGTTGTGCGAAACCAGATACATGACGGCGAGAAAATGGCCGCGCCATCTTATACTGTGCCTGCCGAACCGGTAGCCCCGGGCTCCCGTGTGCCGCCGTCACGGATGCGCATTATTGAATCCATGCCGGTGAAATCACTGATCACATTTCCTCAATCTGGAATCAGTCATGATTTTCGCCAACGGCTGACAGTTCGCGGGCACGCCTGGGCCGGCGACAACCAGATCAGCGGAGTCTTCATTTCCATAGATTTCGGTGCAACCTGGCTCCCCACTGCGCTCAACCCCGCAGCCAACAGACTTGCCTGGCAGGATTGGAAAACCTGGGTGCAACTCCCCGAACCCGGTTATTACGAAATCTGGGCGCGAGCCATGGACGACAGAGGAAGATCTCAGCCCATGGTGGTGCCGGGCTGGAATCCACGGGGCTACCTCAATAACGCCAGCCACCGCGTGGCGGTGCAGGCAGTCTAGACAATCAGCGAGCAAAATGAATCGAGACAGGAATGCGACTATGACGCCAGATCGTTACTTCGCCCGGCAGGCCCTGATCCTGTTCCTGATGACGGTTACAGTCTCAGTAAGCGGTCAGGACATTGATGATGTATCAGGCCTGATCAAGGCCGAGGGTTGGGAGGTGGTTAAATCGACCTGCACGGAATGTCATGCAGGCATGATGATCACCCAGAATGCCGGCAACCTGGCCGTCTGGGAAAGCCGGATTCGCTGGATGCAGGAAACGCAGGGACTGCGTGCTCTGGGCGGTGAAGAAGAAGCAGCGATCCTGTCGTATCTGTCAGTCAACTATCCGCAAAAGGCTTCTTCACGTCGCGCGGGTCTCCCTGCACACCTCTTACCCACCAATCCGGCTGAGGCTTCAGACTGATGACCACGGATCAACTGTCCATGTTTGGTGCAGAGGAGATACTCAAAACCAAGGGTGGGAAAGCGGTCAGTTTCAATCTGAGCAAAAGCATCAACGGTCCGCAGCAGTCCGTTTTCGATCACTGGCTGATTCCGGTGTTCGTTGGAGAATGGATGTTCGGCCCGGAGATTCAGGCCGAAGAAATCATCACGCTGAACAACGTCGTGCGCAAGAACGGCAGCTTCGAATATGCGGTGAACAGAGGCGGTAAGAAAGTCGTGAGCACTGGCGAATTCGTGGAACTGGATATCCCTAACCGTATTACTCTCACCTGGAGGGAAACACCCAAAGAAAACCTTGAGTCTCAGATAACGGCTAACTTTTTAGCCGAGGGCAGCAAGACACGGTTAAAGCTTACCGTAAAGCTGCCTGCAGAGCTGGAACCTCAGAAGGACACGATACGAGAGCTATGGAGCATCCGCTGCAAAGCCCTAGCAGAACGGTTTTCGAAATAACAGCGCCCTACCGGCCGATATCGCGGGTCTGCGCGTTCCTGATTGTCTGCTCAGCGGCGTATGGTAGGATAAAGCCATCAGACAGATTTTCTTGCACCACGGTGGTCACCGCTTGAACATATTCCTCCCGGGAGGGGTAGAGGTTTCGAAGTTGCGCTCCACTGAAAGCTTCGTGTGAACCGTAGAGGAAACAAAACCGGTTGCCAGTTCCAGAATTCATACCCGTATTTTTAGCAGTCGGCACCGCGTGTTCTGCCAGCTGGATACCTCCTAAAATATTATCGAACCGATCTCTTGCAAATTCGACTGATGGGAGCGCCTGTGCCACTTGCAGTCTGGGCGCAATCGGGGGCGGTGTCCCATCACCAATCCACTTCACCAGATGTTCGAAAGCTGCGTTCATGACGTCCCTGAACGGCACCGTACTGTAGGCCGGCAACTCACAGTCGGTTTCGCGGGGCTGCACGTCTTCCAGCAGCAGGCCCGCCATTAAATTTCTCACCTTTGCGTACTCAATTTCGAATGGCACGTCGACATGGGAACTGCCAGCAACCTCCCACTGTCTGAAATTATCCGAATCGGGCTGGGGGTCCGCCGCCCGGCGCCGCATATCGGTTTCAGCCATCAGTTTAAAAATTTTCACCGGTTGATCATCGCGAATGAGGCCGCCCCCACCATGCACCATGAAGCCATCAAAGATCGGTTCCAGTGGATGAATACTGTTAATATAGGCTGCCAGCCGTGAGGCGGACTGCGAGTGACCGGTGGCAATGATCTGTTCTGCACGAAGCCCGTCGAGGATATCTATCGTTCCGGACACGCTTTCCTCTCCGCGCCGGAAGATCGCACGACCCACCGCGGAAAAGGCATCATAGGAAAGCGCATCGTTATCAACAGTCCCGGAAGCTGTCATGTCGAGCTCGCCGTATCGGGCACTGCCCCAATCAGCCATGGTGTCGATCCCCATCTGCTGTGCTGACACAGCGACATAGGCGTAACCGCTGCGCATCAAATGCTCGCCGGACTGCCACCAGTCGATGTCCTTATCGGGGCCGCCTGTCACATTTATCCATTCAACCACAACAATGCCGTTGAAGGCCTCTGGCGCAGGTCGTCTCACGATCAGGCGGGTTTTAAAAGGATGACCGCTTGACTCTACAGTACCTGTTGCCAGATCGGGTTGAGAGTAGACATTGCCCGTTCCCGCGATAAAAAACTCTTCTTCAGTATAGTCATGTGCCGCCAGATTCAGTGCTGAGGCGCTGTAAATTGCATTCCGGGACGGCGGTTGTTCCGCCGTGATAGGCCCCTCAATGGCCGCTGGCGGCACTGCTGTGAAACCCTGCTGAAGGAAAAGAACTGACAAAGTGACTGGCAACAATCTGAGGATTTTCATTGACGCGTTTCCGTATGAAGATGATCTGTCCACGCTGACTTAAAACCAAGAATAGACAGCGTTTGGCTTTTCTCTCTGGCATGTCATATGCTGCCCAGATGCCGGACGCTCAATCTACACCTGTTCCCTCTCTTGCTCAATCACTCCTTTGCTTCAGCGCGGTGGTTGCCGTGATAGCACTCGGCTTATTCACGATGCACATAGATTTGCATGTGCTTGTGTTTATGTGCCTGATTTGGGTAGGCGCGAACATTCGATATCTGGGTTTGCCCTACCATGAAATACGCGCCCTGATGGGACAGGCCATTCATCGCGCCTTGCCTGCGATCTATATTTTCATTCTGATCGGTATGGTCATTTCCAGCTTTATGCACAGCGGCACCATTGCCACTTTGATGCACTTTGGTTTGACCTGGCTGACACCGGAGCTTTTTCTGCCACTCGGGATGATTCTCTGCGCACTAATGTCGGTTGCGACCGGCACTTCGTGGGGCACCGTAGGAACCTTGGGCGTTGTGTTCGTCGGTATGGGCGACACGCTCGGCATCCCCCTCCCTGTGGTCGTTGGTATGGTGGTCTCAGGGGCAACATTCGGAGACAAGATGTCTCCCATCTCGGACACGACCAATCTGGCTGCAATGAGCGCAGAGACCAGTCTGTACCGCCATATTTACAGCATGCTGTTTACCACAGTGCCTTCGTTTTTAATCGCGCTCATCCTATTTACCCTGATCGGCATGCGGTATGGCAATTTCGAACTTGCCGGCACACAAATCGAGACTATTCGAACAGCGCTTAGCGGCGAATATCGTCTGGCACCACTTATCACTCTGCTGCCAATTGTGCTACTTGCCACACTGAGCATCAGGCGCGTGGCCGCCGAAGTCGCCATGTCCGCCAGCATTTTGCTTGCCGTTCTCATCGCAATCATTTACCAGCAAAGTGACACGTCGCTGGTCTTGAATGCGCTGTGGGCCAATTCCCCTAGCACCACGGGTATCGAAAATCTGGACAATTTACTGGGGCGCGGCGGCATCTTCAGTATGGCCTGGACTCTGATTCTGGCAATTATGGCTCTGGCGCTGGGCGGTCTCATGCACGGTGGAGGTTTTCTTCGCGTGCTGCTCAGCGGCATCATCGCCCGGGTACAGCGCGTGGCCTCACTAATTGCCACAACCCTCGTGTCAGGTCTTATTGGAAATATGGCCATGGGAGAGGCCTATATTTCGATTATTCTGAATTGCCAGTTGTTTCAGCTGAGATATCGGGAGCGAGGTCTTGACCCAGCGATCTTGTCGCGAACTGTAGAAGAGGGATCGACCCTGACTACCGGTTTAATCCCCTGGACAACAGCGGGCGCTTTTTACAGCGCCACTCTGGGAATCAGTGCTCTAGACTACGCGCCATACGCGTTCTTCAATTACCTGAACGCCATAGTTGCGGTCGCCATGACGAGTGCAGGTCTCGGCCTGCTGGCCGGCGGAAGTGCTCAACTCACTGATCAAGATTAGCCCGATACACATCCCTCGCCGCATCGAATTGCTGATAGACATGGGCTTTCTCGCGCTCCGAACGCCAACCGGGCCAGCTGTCGGCTAATTCCTGAAGCCTGTCAATCCAGCGCAAACCGTAGCTGGCAGACTCAGGATTACGAATGGGCTCATCACCCACCTGAAACCAGACCGGATTAGTAAACGCCTGTGTATAGGCAACATCCATCGGAAAGCGGTCGCCCGGTGCGCCTTCAGCCCTCAGATGGCACCAGCCGCTGCGCTCAATCTGAAGCTGGGTTTCCAGATCATAGCGCTGCGTATTTCGAGAAAAATCAATCCGCTCGACTTCTTGACCGTTGCAGACAAGAGCGAGACTTTCTAGGTCAGTGACTGAGCGAAGCCATCCCTGCAGCGTAACCTCACCCCCTCCCGCCGGCAGCGATACTGTATCTCCGGGAAGCGCTCCTTCCACCTTAAATTCAAGCAAAGGCCCTGAACTGACTACTGCCCGCCCTTTTTTCATGGCGTCAAACCATGCCTGCATGCCCAGGCCCTGGCTGCCTGTATAGACATACGTGCGAAGAGAACCGAGCAACTTGCTGCGATGAAGAGAGCTGATGGAATCCTCGCCCCCGGTTGCTGTGACTTTTAACCCGTTATTCCACGCCGCGTAGAGGGGGTAAAAGCCGGCACGGTTGGCATCAGACCACTCTAACGCATCGGTCGTGCCAAGCGCAGCATCAACCATAAACCCCTTTCCTCCCCCAAGATTACCGAGCAACGGATCGCTGTCTCCGTTGTAGGGATGGACATAACCGGTAACCGCACCCTGCGCTTTGGCCTTGAGCATCATGTCAGTGTTACTCGGATAAAGGCTTTCGATGGCCGTACCCTCATATCCGGTGACGAAAGGGGAAATGAGATGCTCTGACAAACCGAACATAAAAATGTGGCCGTAAAACGGGGGGCGATATTCCTGCCCGACGACAACAATCTGATCTGGCTCAGAGATCGAATGCGCCTGACCACCCGGCTCAAAGTAATGATAATCCAGAATACGGTTATCTTTGTTCGCGACTTGCTCAAGCACGAGATCCTGATCCTCCGCGCGGGACATCATCATCAAGTTCTCAAGCGTATTGTGAAGATTGCCGGCGTAGTTTGCGTGCACATGGGTTGAAGCGCTGAACCACCCTTTTGCCTCCATATCAGTCATGCGCTCAAGCTCAACGTTCAGGCTAGACACTTCTCCTTCCTCGATATCAACGGAGACGGTTTGTGAGAAAAATTCGAACCCTTTGACAAAGGTCAGCTCGACCTCGCCCACGGGTAACTGCATGGAGAATTCGCCCGGATTGTGAAACAACGGATCTCCACGACCGCTGGTACGCGCGTAAGCAGTCAGTGGCGCATAAAATTTACCATCGCTAGCTGTCAGATGAACTCTGTGATGTATTGGGTCAGTTGTCCCCTTCTCTACTACACGGACATTGAGTACGCCTGTTGGCCGCCGATACCGATGCTCTTTGATGTCCACCGGGACCAGCTTACCTCCATAGGTTTCAAGCAACATCAGGCGGGACACCCCAAGCTCATTAGAAATGAACGCTATCCATTCACCATCCGGGGACCAGCGTGGATGGAAAGCATCATGGGTATAGAAAGTTAGCTTGTAGGGTTCGCCGCCAGAAGTGGGCTGAACATAGAGATTATTGTATTGATCTGCGGCACCACGCGTGGAGGTGTAGACGAATCGTTTACCATCAAGCGAAACATCAGGCCGCGTTCGGTACAGTGTCTGTTCCGCGAGCACCGTTGTTGCTAAGGCAATCCCGTTTTCGACGGCGGGAACACGAAGCACGTTGCCCGATCCCAAAGAGACATTCCTGTTTGAGACGACGAGGAGTTCTTCTCCGTTCGGAAACCACGCGGGACTGATGTGTATATCCCAATTACCAAAATAGAGCCTGTTGCTCCCGTAGTCATTGTCTGAAGAAATAGCGACTGCTTCACCGGCCCATTCGCCATCCTTAAATTCGCGGACAAAAAGGTTAAAGTAACCGTTAGGATTCGTGGAAACATACGCAATTCGCGATCCGTCAGGAGAAAACACCGGATCGGTGTAAACTCCTGTATCGTCGGTCAAGCGGGTGACGGCACCGGTTTCCAGATCGAGTACTTCGAGCTGTATGCGCTTGTGGTCATAATCTGCGGTGTACACAATATAGCGACCGTCAGGAGACCAATCCGGAGAAGAGTGGTAGGCGTCTGAATAAGTGAGCTCGAATGCTTCACCGCTTTGTGGATCAACCCGCCATATCGACCCGTGCATGGCAACAGCCAACCATTCGCCGTCAGGGGACCAGTCCGGCGCCCAGGGCGTCGAGCTCGGCGCCGGCGGAAAATAAAAATTATGCATGTAGTTTCCGCCACTCAGAGCCTCTGGATAGGCTCTGGCTTGCGCCTCTGACCGCATGGGCAAACCTGCGATCAAGATCAACAACATACTCAATAGGCCGGTAAACGAAAAACGAGACGGTGATAGGATCATGTTCTGATCTCCTGAACAGTTCTGCTGCGGGAATCAGAGCCTATCGCATAGGCTGGCAGGAAAGAAGCGCTCCAGACGAAATCTCACGGAGCTCGCCGTTAAACTGTAGCGATGCTGATCTAACGCACACTCCAAGTCAGGGCTACATCTGCCGGCGCTTCTTCAGGTAGTTAGACAGAGAGCTGACCTCCTCCTCAGAAAACACATATCCGAGCTTGGTTCGGCGCCAGAGGATATCCTCAGCGGTGATCGCCCACTCCCGGGCACAAAGATAGTCGACCTCAAGCTGAAAAAGATTGGCACCGAAACAGAGCCCCAGATCACCCATGCTGCACGCTGCTCCAACAATTTCTGCCGCACAGGTTCCATACGCGTTCAGCCAGCGTCTGATGAGATCCGGTCTCAGCCAAGTGTATCGCTCTACCAGCTGCTGCTGTAGCTTGTCCCGCGCTTCGAAGTCACCACCGGGCAAGACAGCGCTTGCTGTCCAGCTCCCGGTCATAGCCGGAAAAAATTCCCGCAATCGATCCAATACTTGTTCGGCCAGCAAACGGTAAGTGGTGACCTTACCGCCATAAACAGAGAGCATCGGCGCTGGCAGTCTATTCAGCTGAAGACGATAGTCCCTTGATACCCGGCTGGCTTGCTCGCCTTCACTCTCTATCAGCGGGCGAATCCCGGAGAAAGCCCCCACAATCTGTTCATCACTGATGGCCACATTGAAATATTTGTTCACGATCTTTAGCAGGTAACTGACCTCTGCTTCTGAAATCTGAGGAGCATCCAGATGCCCTGAATATTCCTCCTCCGTGGTTCCCACCAGGGAATAGTCATCTAGATACGGGATCACAAACACAACCCGGCCATCTTCATGCTGCAGAAGGAATGCCTTGTTCTGTGCGCTGAGCTTCGGCAAAACAAGATGACTACCTTTGACCAGTCGCAACTGATGCGCCTTTTCGCTGCCGGCGATTTTGCCATCAAGCTGACTAACCCAGGGACCGGCTGCATTCACCAGCACTTTGCAAGTCAGCGTTTTACTGATGGTCGAAAGGTGATCCTTTACCGCAACAGACCAGCCTTCCGGGCGGGCTGAGGCACCCGTCACCTCATGGCGGGTCAGAACAACTGCGCCGCGCTGCTTAGCCTGCAAAGCATTGGCCACCACGAGACGCGAATCGTCCACCTGCGCATCCCAATACTCAAACCCTTTCGTGATAGAGGCCTCGAGCGGGCTGTCAGCCGGATACCGGACAGCTCGGGAAGCACCATAGTGCTTGCGCTTGGCAAGCGTGTCATAGAGGAACAGCCCGCAGCGCAGCAGGATTGCACTGCGGGATTCTGGCAGCATGGGAATCTGAAAGGCCAGTGGCGTCACCAGATGCGCAGCGGAAGTGGTCAGCACTTCCCGTTCTTTCAACGATTTCCTGACAAGACCAAAGTGAAAATTTTCGAGATAGCGCAGACCACCGTGAATCAGCTTCGAGCTCCAGGAAGAAGTGGCGCTGGCCAGATCGCTTTTCTCCAACAGCGCAACAGACAAACCCCGCCCGGCGGCATCAGCGGCAATGCCAGCACCATTGATGCCGCCACCAATAACAAGCAGATCAAACTCTGATTGAGACTTTGTCACTTTGAAAACTTGAAATCAGCCAGACCGCGAGATGCCGAAAGGCCCCGTACCTGTCACCTTACATCCGCAGAGTTAGTGTAACATGACACCTCAGTGAAATTTCTCGACGGCGACTGTGTAAGGGGTGTTTTTCCACACGAATCAGCCAGAGAGATTGTCTCAGGCTGAGCCTTCAGCATGCAGACACCGCAATTCAATGGACAAACAGGACAAACAGAATGGGCAAAGCAATCCTCGCGATCGATCAGGGCACGACCAGCAGTCGCGCTCTAGTGTTTGACACCGAAGGCAAGCAGTTAGGCCTCGGACAACAGGAGTTCACGCAGCATTTCCCGCGTAACGGTTGGGTAGAACATGATGCGGATGAAATCTGGGACACAACACTGGCAAGCTGTCAGGCTGCCATGAGTGAAGCCAAGGTACAGGCCGAGGATATCCTGTGCATCGGCATCACCAATCAGCGGGAAACCACCGTCGTTTGGGACAGATCAACTGGCGCACCGATCCATAAAGCCATTGTCTGGCAGGACCGACGCACCAGCGACTACTGCGCCGAACTCAAGCAGCAGCAGAAACCGGTTTCTGACATTCAGAGCAAAACCGGTCTGTTGCTGGACCCCTATTTCTCAGCAACTAAGATACGCTGGATCCTGGACAACGTCCCTGACGCTAGAGCGCGCGCTGATAGGGGCGACCTTGCTTTCGGCACCATCGACAGCTGGTTGCTGTGGAAACTTACCGGCGGCAAAAGTCACTTCACCGATGCCACTAACGCCTCGCGGACCATGCTTTTTAATATTAGGTCGCAATCCTGGGATGAGGACCTGCTTACGCTGTTTGAAGTACCTGCCTCGGTCTTACCGGAGGTAAAGGACTGTGCTGCAGATTTCGGCACCACCGAACCCTCTCTCCTCGGTGCCTCAATTCCCATCACCGGGATGATTGGCGATCAACAAAGCGCAGCATTCGGACAGGGCTGTTTCCATAAAGGTATGGCAAAAAGCACCTACGGCACCGGCTGCTTCCTGTTGCTGAACACCGGAACAGACGTGCTCAACTCTGACAATCAACTACTGAGCACCATTGCCTATCGCCTCGAGGGGGTTCCAGCCTATGCCATCGAGGGCAGTATATTCATGGCAGGAGCTACAATGCAGTGGATTCGCGATGGCCTGAAGCTGATTGACGACGCCGGTGACTCAGAGGCACTCGCCGAACAAACCGCGGGAGACCTTTCAGTCTATTTGGTGCCCGCTTTTACAGGTCTCGGCGCCCCCTACTGGGATCCAGATGCCAGAGGAGCACTGCTGGGTATGACGCGTGATACGGGCATCAACGAAGTCGTCACCGCCGGGTTGATGTCTGTGTGCTATCAGACGAAAGATCTGGTTGAGGCTATCGCAGCGGATGGCGCACAACTCTCAACCCTGCGCGTAGACGGCGGTATGGTGAAAAATAATTACGTCTTGCAGAAGCTGGCAGACGTGCTCGATGCAGAAGTACATCGCCCTGCTATCACTGAAACCACCGCTCTTGGCGCAGCTTACATGGCAGGGCTTCACAAGGGCGTCTTCGATTCGCTGGACGCAATCGCTGCGAAATGGCAGCTCGAACGCGCTTTCACTCCGCAAAGCAATGAATACTGGCGCAGCCGCCAGTACGCAGGCTGGCAGGACGCTGTCGCGCGCATACGCAGCCAGCGCTGAACGTCATGGAGT
>Ga0160423_10004058_pt1 | contig 12072 bp, 10 predicted proteins | sample CRUFie14St8metaG_FD_108191 | JGI IMG/M metagenome (GOLD analysis project Ga0160423, IMG submission 108191) | Marine microbial communities from the Costa Rica Dome - CRUD Field 142mm St8 metaG | ecosystem: Environmental > Aquatic > Marine > Oceanic > Photic zone | place: Costa Rica: the Eastern... | reverse complement strand
GAAATGAGTGTGGAAGGAAAAGAGGAGATTGTCAGCAAGACACCAAGAGCAGAAAAAACGACACTTCCTTACCAGAGTAATGGTTTGCGTTGCACGGCCGACATTCACTAGTGTCGAAGTCGCCGCCGTCTATGTTGTACTCGGTTCCTGGTGGACATCTGCAGAATGCAGAGTTCTCATTTGTTGCCCGGCAAACCTTGGTGAGGCTGATAAGCTGGCCCGCCACAGTGATTTCAACAGAGTGCACGCCATCATCAAGGAATGTTTCGTTCCAGCCCTCCTCAAACGGAGAAACGTGGCATCGGAACAGTTCATGATCGCCGCTGCCCTGAATGGTGCAACCCGCCCCTGCAACTGTCACCGTTCTCGCTGTTCCTGGCGGTCCAAGATCTTCGCCGTGTATGTCAAAATATATGCCATTGCTTGGATCGTTGTGAAAGTCTTCATGCACGTAAAAGATCCTGGGGTGCACACCAGTAATTTGGGGAGCTCGGTAATGGAAGAGTACATTGGAGGCGAGGGAAGTGTGGCCGTAATTCTTGGCCACGACTTGAAGCATTTTCCCAGCACCCGGGGGAACCACACATATCCACATTGCCCTTGAGACATAACTCGAGACGTGGCAAGGGCTGCCTCCAATCTCCACGGACCCTGCCGGGTCCATGCCGAGGTTTCCTTGGATGATGGCCAAGCCCTGGCCTCTGGTTGGAGAGGATAAGGGGGTGACCACCTTGACCTCCGGCCGGCGTGAGGGCGCGGCGCATAGGCCGGTCCCCGGCAGAAGCGAGTACCCCGTGCCACAAACGAGGTACAGCTTGTCAGTGTATGAGGATCTTGTGTAGTAGAAGAAGTCAATATCGCCGTCCCCATCAAAGTCAGCGGTCGCAATGCCCAAGGCTTCCTGCGACTCAGTGTCCCAACCGAGATCAACTTGATGAAAGTGTGCGGAGCCGTCATTGATGTATAAGTGGTTCTTCGCAGGCACCGTATTCCAACCTATTCCCACGACATCAACTTTGGAGTATAAGGTCAGTCAAACGAACTATGCAAGGCCTCGAACGAACAAAAAATAGACTGTGGAAACTTACCATCTCCGTCTTGATCAATGTCAACCGCCGCAAGTCGGTATCCAGGAATCGATGATCCCGAAGGCAATCCATGATCCCCTAGATTCACTTCGAGGAAGGTACCATCCCCTGCGTTGAGGAAGAGAGCATTGGGATTGATGTCATTTGCGGCAACAAGCAAGTCCATGGACCCATCCCCATTAAAGTCTGCAGCCACGACATCTATCCGAGTGCTCTCAGTATCTGTGAATTCAGAGACACCTGCTTGCCCGTCTGCACTCTGAAACGTGAATCCCGCATCACCGTCATTGATGTACAGCACGCAAGTAGAATCATAGTCCACAACGAACAAATCCATGTCCCCATCAGAGTCAACGTCGACGGCAACGGCTGCCCTTGACCATCCCTCCGGTCTCTGAACCAAATCTTCCTTCTTTGTGAAGGAAACATTTCTGTACCTCATTGAACCCGACGCAGGAATCCCCTCGTTCAGATAAAGTGCATTCTTGGTGTAGGTATGATGTATGGCCAGGTACAAGTCAACAAGCCCATCGCCATTGAAGTCCGCAGCCACGGCATAGGCCCCGGCCAGATATCCTTCACCAAACAAGTCTTCATTTTCTGCAACTCCGATTTCAAAATTCCCTTGGGCAGTACCAAAGTAAAGTACACTTCCTTGCTGGCCCTGATTAACAAAGAAGACATCTATGTGACCATCCCCGTTTGCATCCAGCAGTGTGGCAGAGTACGTATATGGATGATCATCTGAGCTGGGATCTCCGAACGCTCCCTCCAAGTTGTTGAAGTTTCCAGTCCCATCGTTGATCAGCAACTTATTGGGGCTGCCTGCCCGCGTGCAAACAATCAAATCCTGATGGAGGAGAGAAGCAAAGTCGTAGTCAGCAGTTGCATCCACCTCAGGCAGTGAATTCAATCAAGGACAAACGTACCATGTCCCCGTCTCCGTCCACATCGACGGGTATCATGCAATTTGTCGCCTCCCTGTTACTTGTAGCGTCGCCGCCTCCAGAGTGCAACTCGATCGGCCACGACCCGTCAGGCATGTAATAGGAAGGCTGGCCAGAGCCACTATCATAAGGATCAGCTCCGCCAGAAGATGCCCATATGCTCATCTGACTATCTTTTGTGGCGTGGAAGCAAGTTCCGGCGTATCCTACCACTTGTAGGTCTCCCCCCAACTCTGTAAAGTTCCCTGTACCATCGTTCAGAGCTATAAATGATGGTCCCCCGAAGACGAGCAAATCTTATGTGGCGCAAGAAGGAAGAAAGAAAAAGTCTTGTCAATTCTCGGAGCACCTCACTTCTGGTGCACAGCCCAGACAGGTTACCTCACCTTGGTCACCGTCACCATCAATGTCGCAAGAAGTCACACTCGTTGAACTGCTCAGCTTTCCTGTGGCGTCTATTCCCCCCACTGCAGTGAAAGATCCACTACCATCGTTAATCAGTAGCTTGTTTGTGTCGCTCTGGAACTTGTTCACGTAATAAAGATCGATGATCCCATCGTTGTTGAAGTCACGCGCCACAGCGCCTCTTGTTTCGACGTCATCAGGTCCCATTGCCTCGGGGTCGGAAGAAAGTGTGAAACCCCCAGACCCGTCACTCATGTATAGCCTGTTCGTTGTATCGTGGTTCGGCATCGAGGAAGAAAACGAAGTTGAACACACTTCGAAGATGTCCAAGTAGCCGTCCCCATTGAAGTCCGCTGCGATGACTGTCCAGCTATAGGTCACCTCGTTCGTCAAAGGCGAGTCCGGGTTGTCGTCCAAGGTGAAGCTGCCCGCCCCATCATTCCAGAAGAGCTCGTTCTTAGAGTCGTAGTTGACCACGAAGAGGTCCAGGTCCCCGTCCAGATCAAAGTCGCCTGCGACCACCCCCATGGACTTCTCCGTCGTGGTCACGGCGTCTCCCGCGTTCGAACTTGGGACGAATTGCTTCCCCGTCGTCCCGTCGTTCAGCAGCAACTCGTTAACGTCATCGTAATTTGCCACAAACAGGTCGAGGTAACCATCGCCGTTAAAGTCCCCCGCCACCGCCGCTCTGGAGTCGTATCTCGTGTCTGGCAAGGGGTGCGGCTCATCCGTTTCGAAGTGGCCGTGAACGTGGAACCAACCCGAGCCATTGTTTTCCAGGAAGACGTTTGGGTATTCAGAGCACGTGTTGCCGTTTGTGGAATACTGGCACGTGTCTCCCCCAATGATGAACAAGTCCAAATCTCCGTCACCGTCGGGGTCGAAGGCGATGGAACCCACGTGCCTCATACCACCCCACTCGCTTCCAAGTTCTTCGGTAGGGAAGAGTCCCATTCCGTCCACCGAGGAGCTGAGGTAGCTCGAGTAGTAGACGTGCGTTTTCCTGATGGACGTTTGCAATCCACTCCTTTCCACCTGCTCACGTCCGGAACCTCTGGGCGTCACACCCGCCCTCAAAACAATCTCCGGAGACTCGATCAGGTCGCTCAGCGGCCCATTCTGCTCGCCATGGACACGGCTCTGGACGCGGACCACGTAATCCCTGTATGCCGTCAAGCCCGTTATTCTGTGCTGCGCCGGACTCCTCGCGTGCCAGTCCAGTTGACACTTCAGCCCGTTCTGCCCGGTGTTGGTCTCCGCTGTTGAGACCAACTCCGAGGTCGTGGCGTCGTACACGGACACTTTGAACGAGTACAACACATCCACAACGGAATCCACACACCGAGGACAGCACCACTCCACCGTCGCCTCGGCACCGTCCAGCGACATCGAACGCTTCACCACCAGCCCGGTGGGAGGCATGACATCGGCCGCAGCAAGGTCGGGCCCGAGAGAGACGGCGATCAGGAGGGAAAGCAGAGCCCAGGCAAGCGGCCGCCGCCGCCGCCGCCGCGTAAAGACCGCCATCTCCCTCCCGCAAGAGAAAGGCCTCCCTCGAGTCGTGCACAGGAACTGCCGAGACGTCTGCTGCTGCCTTTCCTTGGGATCGCCCTCCGGGAACGGCCGATTTGCGCAAATCCGCATGCGGTTTTGAGCAGCCAAAACCGTAACAGCAGCGCGTCAGAGCTCCAGGATCGACTGGAGGAGGGCGGCATCGAGGTTTAAGCGGACGAACTGTGAGTTTCGTCGCCCCACACTCCATCCTGTACGACTCGCTGACGGACCTCGCCCCCTCCCACCCCTGCTGCACGCCAGGGCCAAAGTCCAAGCCCATTCTTGTACCTTGTACCACACGTGTGGGAGCCATGAGGTCTGGCGCACTGTTACTCGCCGCGGCGCTCGCCGTCACATCCGCGGCGCACTCGAAGCTTCTCGTTGCTCAGGGGAGCGAGGAAGAGGGCATGGACGCCATCCCTGCCGAGAACAACGCGACCTCGTCGTCCACGAGGATCTGGAAGAACAAGTCCGAGGCTCAGGCGGCGCTTCGCGCCCACCTGCTTGAGAACTACGACAGGGGCTCGATGCCCCCCTTCGTTCCCACGCCAGAGAACAACGGGAGTGAGTACGCCCCGACCACCATAGAAGTCGGCATCAACTTCCACCGCATCCTTGAGGTGGACGTGGTGCGGTCCGAGGTCGACCTCTTGACGTGGATGCGCTTCATCTGGAACGACACCAGGCTCTCTTGGGATCCCGAGGAGTACGCGGGCATCGACAAGCTGTGGTTTTGGATTGAGTCCGGTGCGGGCATGTCCGAGACCTCGGAGATCTGGACACCGGACATAGAGCTTTGGAACCAGATGGAGAGCATCCAGACCTCGTACGCGAACACTTTTGCGGCCGTGGACCCCAGCGGAGGCATCTTTTGGTCACGTCCGGGGCACCTCAAGCCAGTGTGCAAGTTTGTGGGCCTCGAGAGATTCCCCTTTGACAACTTGGAGTGCGTCATTGAGCTGGGCAGCTGGGGTCACAGTGGAAAGTTCCTGAGACTGGAGCCATTTGACGGGACTGGCTTCAGTATTGGAGGGTCGGACACGAGTGGGGAGTCCTTCTCCGAGTTCACGCTGGACACTATCTCCGCCGAGCTGATCGTCTATCCGCCGTACCCATCGGATCCGCTCGCAGACTGGCCCGTCATAATGTACTCCATTAGCTTCCACAGAAGCTGGCAGCCTTACATCCGCGGGTACCTGATCTCCCAAATCATCTTCAACATCATCGGCTTTGCCTGCTTCTGGCTGCCTATCCAGAGCGGAGAGCGCCTCGGTCTTTCCATCACAGCCATGCTCTCCGCGGTGGCAGCGGATCTGGTCGTGGTGTCCAAGCTCCCCAGTGCATCGGAGCTGACGTGGATGCAGAAGTTCAGCATGCTGAGCCAAGCTTTTGCGGGCTACTGCGTCCTGGAGGGAGTTATCGTGTCCTACTTTTACTTCCAGGTCAGCAACAACCTCGTCCCAAATTATCTGCAGTGCATCTTCGCGCGCATGCCCAAGCTGGGCAGATCGCCCTCGGGGGAGCCCTTGGGGGCGTCCTCAGACTCTCGCTTGGACATCCTCACAAACCCTCTGGGCAATTCGGGCGAGAGCAGAGACGCCTCCAATCCTTCCAACGGAGAGTCTTATGGGAGGCGGCCTTCTTTTCGCGGACCAAGGGATGCAGATGACTTTCGCACTCGCCAGGAGCAGAAAAACAACGCAGGGTGGCAAAGAGTGGCGTCTCACATAGATTCCTTTAGCCAGCTGGTGGTTGTCCCACTCTACCTTGCCATTGTCTGCGTTTTTCTGGTGCAAGTTACGGAACATCACGAGTCTGCTGCCTGATCTGTAAAGCGCTTTTTTTTTCTCGCATGTACGATTACCAGCTTTTAAAGTTCTTATTTTCGATCTTTCGAGGGAAAGCTCTTGGCCTCGAAGTCCAACTGCGGCGGACTAGAGCTGTCTGAGGCGTCTGTGAGCCCCGACGCAGATCGCTCTCTGGGGGGTAGCCTCTCAATCTTTTCAATTTCCAGGACCATCGATTCCTTCACGGATTGCGGCGGAACCTTCAGCTCCAAGCCTCCCCACTGCCCGAGCCTCGACTCGTCCAGATTAGACATTCTCTCGATCAGGTCCCGGCTCTCCTGGTAGATCAAAACCATTTCCTTGGCTTCTGTCAGGCTCGTTTTGATTGTGGTGGCAAAGAAGCTCTCCACTAGAGTCGGCAGCGCCCTCATCATGCCGAGGACGATGGCCAGGACGTCGGCGAGGACCAGGTGCTGGGCGTAGCCCTGGAGCGTGCGCAGAGACCTTCCTCCCACGATGTCATTCGAGGTTCCCACCTGGAGGCCCAAGTCCACAGCCTTCTGCATCAAGGGCAACACGGTCACGAGTCCTGCAGGGCAGAGGTCCGCGCCGAGCCTTGACCCGCCCTCCTCGCACGGATAGCTCGAGTTCAGGACGCACCGCTGGTTGAGGAAAGCGCTGTGCGCCCTAATGAACGTTGAGAGCTGCCAGCTGTGCCTGCTCCTGTCGTCCTTGAAGTTGCCAAGGCGGTCAAAGAAGTGGCTGAAGCTCTTGTAGAATACGTCCTGCCGGAACGAGGTGCCGCCCTCCCGCAGGACCTTGTGCAGAATGACGAGGGTCTTCGCCACGACGACACAGTCAGCGCTTTCGAGCAGGCAGCTCTCGATCAGCCCGGCGAGGTGGGACTGCATCTCCGACGTTCCGTGCTTGCTCGCCTCCACCAAGGTTCTCAAGTGTTTTTCCTTCGGCGGTCCGTCGTCGTGGCTCGTGGCCTTCACGAACGCGACGTCGAGCGTCCGCTGGCCCGGGCCCTTGGCCGCGAGCCGCTTCAGGCCCGCTTGGAGCCTGTCCCCGAGCGTCCTTGCCATCTGAGGGGCAAACGGGCGAGCTGAGCTGAACGGAACTCAAGACGTTTTCCTTTTTGCCTTATATTTTTGGGATTCTTTTTTTTTTTTGGTTCGAGCGGTCTATCCAATCTATCCAGCGGCCATGTCGGTGAGGAGGGCCCTCCAGGGCCTGGGCGGGGCTCTTCTGGGGTCCCTGAGCAGGACCTACGCCACCGAGGCCGTCGTCGCCGTGGGATCCAACCAAGGCGATCGCGTTTCGAACGTCTGGGCTGGCCTGGCCTCCCTTACCGCGCGTCAGGACACCGAGATCCTGCAGTACGGGTGCCTGTACGAGACGAAGCCGGCGTACCTCGAGGACCAAGGCGACTTTCTGAACACTGCGGTCCTCGTTCGGACGGAGCTCGGCCCGATCCCGCTGCTGGACGCGCTGAAGCGCATCGAGCTGGAGTGCGGCCGGGATGTCGGCGGGGGGATAAGGTACGGCCCGAGGCCCCTGGACCTGGACGTGGTCTTCTACGGTGGGCTCGATTTTCGGGACGAGAGGCTCGAGGTCCCGCATCCGAGGTGGAGGGAGCGATCGTTCGTCGTGGCGCCAGTGTGCGACCTTCTGCCGGTTGGGGCGGCGTCCGGGGCGGGCTCCTGCTCAGGTCGCCTGGAGGAGGCCCGGGACGCGTGGCGGGACCTCGGAGGGGAGGCCTTGGTTGGCGGTGACGAGATCCGAAGGGTGATCCCCACCGGATCCGGCGAGGTCGTGAGCTTATCGGACAGGTCTCACATCATGGGAATCCTGAACGCCACCCCGGACAGCTTCAGCGACGGGGGGCTTTTCCAGACCACCCGAGAGTCTCTCACCCAGGCTTGCAGGATGGCGCGGGAGGGCGCGACCATCGTCGACGTGGGGGGCCAGTCCACGAGGCCCGGTGCTGACCGAGTCGGCTGTCAGGAGGAGCTCGACAGGGTCCTTCCAGTGGTGGAGGCCATCAAAGGGGCGGGTGACCTGTCGCGGGTTCTAGTCTCTGTGGATACCTTTTACGCACAGGTCGCGGAGGAGGCCGTGCGCGCGGGCGCAGATCTCGTGAACGACGTCTCCTCAGGGTCACTCGACGCCGACATGCACCGGACGGTGGCCAGGCTCGGCGTGCCCTATGTCATGATGCACATGAGAGGCGATCCAAAGACGATGCAGTCAGCGCAGAACACTTCGTACGCGGACCTCGTCTCAGACATCGCTTCCGAGCTGGACGCGAAGGTGGACCTCGCCCTGGACGAGGGGATGATGCCCTGGTGCGTGATCACGGACCCCGGAGTGGGGTTCGCGAAGACCCACGACCAGAACTGCGAGATCCTGTGCCGGGCCGGGGAGATCAGGAGGAGTTTTGCCAAGGGGTTCCTCAGGAGGGCGCCGATGATGGTGGGGCCGTCGAGGAAGGGCTTCCTGGGCCGCGTCGTGGGAAAGGAGGATCCGAAGGAGAGGGACGTAGCAACCGCGGCGGCGGCTGCGCTGGCGTCCGCCCAAGGCTGCAACCTGTTCAGGGTCCACAACGTGGGCGTGGCGAGTGACGCACTCAGGGTGGCGGACGCCGTGGGCGCCTTCCAGCCCGGCCGGGTCAGACTTCCTCACACGACGGCTAATAATTAAGCAGACTCAATGTCACAGCATTAGCTTCGAGAAGACGTTGTCCTCGTCCTCGGGAGGGCTCTCGGGTCTCCGAGGCCCGGAAGGGTCCTCGAACCACAGGTTGGCCCCGTAAAATATCGTGAGCTCCTCCCCTGCCTCGATCGTCCTGGAGGCATAAAACCTTATCAAGAGCTTATCCTCGTCGATCCTGTAGTCTGAGACGGCGTGGGGAAGCGAGAGACCACGGCGTTAGCGGGTTATGATCGCGCGTGAGGACTGGACGGCGACTCTCTCTCTCTCTCTTTTCTCTCACCCAAATTTGGCGGGTCGCTGTGGTTGAAGAGTGACCCGAGGCCCAGACAGAGCATCGCCCCACCGCGCTTCTTGCAGTTGAACACGTAATGCTCAAAGACGGTCTTGCTCACTTTGTCCTCGTACTCCGCCTTCGGCACCCAAATGCAGTGTGCGACCTCGACGAGCGTCGACTTTGCCAACCGCTTCAGCGCGAACACGCCCCGTCCTACCTCCTCGTCCGTGTACTGGACGTCCCTGACCGAGACGGAGGGCTCTCGTTCCTCGTCCGCAGCGTCCTGCCCGTCCAAGCGCACCGGGAGCACGCGCAGGACGCCATCGGAGGAGTCGGTTGTTACGGACATGGCGGGTCCCGCTTGGGAACTGCTGCGCCCCCTCCTCAATCTCTCTTTCTTCCCCCCCTGGTTCCTCACTTTCTGTCGAAAATCTGCCGATTCCCGCGCTTCCGGCTGAAAAGAAAGAAAGTCCGGAAAGCGCGCGGGACCTCTATCGACAGCGGCGTGGGGTCGCTCGTCTCGAGGTAGCCACCATAGCGGTAACGATTACCAAGTGCGGGTCCTTGCTCCCCGGCAGAGTTTGCTTGCACAGCTTGCGCCCCCGATTACCGCGACTCGTCGCGGAGGCTCGGGACCGAGGCGGCACAGAGGGGGTCTGGGGATCACCGCGTCTTCTGGCGGGCTTGCACCGTGCTACGAACGCGCCGTGCGCTCTGCGAGGGGGGGGATCGGGAAGCTTTGTGGGGCACGGCACGGCCAGCATGCAGCAGAAAAACCTGATGGACTGCTTCTTCGGGGGCGGAGCCGCGGCGAGGTCCAAGGTGAAGGCGGCCAAGCGCGACAGCGATGCGGGCGAGAAGGAAAACGCCTCGGCAAACGCCGGGGCGGGGGAGCCCAAGTTCAAGCGCCTGAAGAAGGGGGCCGGAGGCGATGACGGCGAGGTCTCCGTTGCACGGGGAAGCCCGGAGAAGCACGAGGCGAAGGAGGCGAGCGCAGCGAAGGCTGACGTTCCCGGGCCCAAGTCTCCTCGAAAGGAGAAGAAGGGCCTTTCCCTCAAGTCGAGGGACACGACGTCCGCGAAGGAGTCAAAGCCCAAGAAGACCTTTGGCGTTGGAGAGAAGTCCATCGCGGCCGCCGCAGCGAGCAAGAGCTTTGACGCCAAGGCGAGCGCCACTTGGAAGACTGGGGAGCCCGTCCCCTACGGAGCTCTGGCGGAGGCCTTTGACAGGATATCAGCCACCTCCAAGCGGCTCGAGAAGACGGAGATCATGATGGAGACGTTCCGAGCGGTGATCAGCACGACGCCGGAGGACCTGCTACCCATCGCCTACCTCGCGACCTGCAGCATCGCGCCGCCCCACGAGGGAATCGAGCTTGGGATCGGCGACGCCACCCTCATCAAGTGCCTGTCGGAGTCCACCGGGAGGACAGAGAAGGCTGTTAAGCAGGACATGAAGCAGGAGGCGGACCTCGGCAAGGTCGCTATGATGTCGAGGTCCTCGCAAAGGACGATGTTCCAGCCAAAGCCTCTCACGGTCCGCCAGGTGTTCCAGGACTTCAAGACCATCGCCCTGACCGAGGGCAAGGACTCGATGGACCGCAAGAAGAAGATCATCAAGAAGCTCCTGACCAGCAGCAAGAAGTCGGAGGCCACCTATGTGGTGAGGGCTCTTCAGGGGAGTCTACGCATCGGGGCGTCCGAGCAGACTATTCTGTCGGCGCTCGCCCGAGCAGCCCTGTGGGAAAAGGGCGAGGTGGACGCCGCCTCGGACGAGTCCATCGCCAGCTCCGAGGACGCCGCTCTTAAGGTCATGAAGAAGGTATTCAGCGAGTGCCCGTCGCTGGACAAGATCGTCCCTGCCATGATGGAACACGGTGTGGCGGACCTGCCAAACCACTGCAAGTTCACAGTGGGCGTCCCGGTGTCGCCCATGCTCGCAAAACCCACCACCGGTGTGCATGAGGTCCTTGAGAAGTTCACTGACACGGAGTTCACCTGCGAGTACAAGTACGACGGCGAGAGGGCCCAGTTGCACTACGAAGGCGGAAAGCTCAAGATCTTCAGCAGGAACGCAGAGGACAACACCGAGAAGTACCCCGAGATCAGGACGGAGATTCTGCCCAAGAGCCTGCGGGAGACCACAGAGAACGTGGTGCTTGACGGAGAAGTAGTGGCCTACGACAGGGAGACGAAGCAGATATTGCCCTTCCAGAACCTGCAGAGGAGGAAGAGGAAGGACGTGAGCGAGGAGGACCTAAAGAAACAGGCCACGGTGTGCTACTTTGCCTTTGACTGCCTGTACTACAATGGGACATCACTCCTGCAGTCCACCCTCGTGGAGAGGAGGAAGGCCCTGCGGGAGGCCTGCCAGGAGCGCGAGGGACTCTTCTTCTTCGCCACCGATAAGACTTCGGATGACCTGGACGAGCTCCAGGTGTTCCTGGACGACGCCATCGAGGCGAAGACCGAGGGCCTGATCGTCAAGACCGTGGACTCCACCTACGAGCCGAGCCAGAGGTCTGTGAACTGGCTCAAGCTCAAGAAGGACTACATGGAGGGGATCGGGGACTCACTGGACTTGGTGGTCGTGGGCGCGTGGCATGGTAAGGGCAAGAGGAAGGGTTGGTACGGCAACTACCTGCTGGCATGCTACAACGAGGACAACGAGGAGTACGAGATCGTCTCCAAGATCGGCACCGGTCTGACGGAGGAGGAGCTCGACGTGGTGAAGAAGCAACTGGACCCTCACAAGATCGACGGCCCTTGCTCCTACTACAAGTTCAAGGAGGGCAGCAGGAACGAGCCTGACGTGTGGTTTGACGCCCAGGTCGTCTGGGAGGTCAAGGTGGCGAACCTAACGCTCAGCCCCCACTACCTGGCGGCCTTTGGGAGTGTGGAGAGCGGCAAGGGGATCTCCCTTAGGTTCCCGCGTTACGAGAGGACGAGGGATGACAGGACGCCGACCTCGGCCACGACCTCGGACCAGCTGCAAGAGATGTACGAAAACCAGCCGGAGGCGGGGGCCTCCAGAGGAAACGGGGGCGACTGCAGCGATTGATTTTTGTTTTTGTTTTTGATCAACCTGTTTTCGATGTTTCCTTGCGAGATCTTTGAATGAAAGGAAGGGGTGGGAAGCAGCCGGGGGAAAGAGACGCCAGGAAGAAGGACTTGCGCGATAAAGATGGTGGACGTGGACTTTACCAGCGTAAACGCCTTGCGGCCGGGCGTAAGCGGCTGCAACCTCAACGTCAAGGTAGGTGGACGGAAGTAACACGGCGAGGAGTTGAAAGACCCCCT
>Ga0160423_10004056_pt1 | contig 12075 bp, 20 predicted proteins | sample CRUFie14St8metaG_FD_108191 | JGI IMG/M metagenome (GOLD analysis project Ga0160423, IMG submission 108191) | Marine microbial communities from the Costa Rica Dome - CRUD Field 142mm St8 metaG | ecosystem: Environmental > Aquatic > Marine > Oceanic > Photic zone | place: Costa Rica: the Eastern... | reverse complement strand
GAAATCAATTTTAATCATAATAAATATTTTAAAAACCAGGATAACCTGCAACCTGGTATATGAGAAAACATATCTAAAATATATCCACAGGTTTTTAAGGATATATATAATAAAATTCAAAAATCTAAAACGCGAATAGCGCATTAAATATGCATCCAGGATGAGTATCATCGAGGAGATGAATTAACCACTCGCACAATAGAGTGTAAACACCAAGCATTGCAAGACCAACGTGTATGCAATGAATTATTTTTGTTTCAATATTTTTCATGATATTCCGTATGATAGTGAATCAAATTCATCTTCTATCTCTTGAGATAAGTTGATAGGAGAGTCGAACATTTGTGTTTGCAACCCACGCATATCGAGAGCTCTTTCATCTGATACTTGTGTATAATCTGCAGATTGTTCCTCGATGATAGTGAGAGGATTGTCATCATTTTTGAATTCAATCTCTGTTTGTTTTGATACAACCTCACGTTTGAGATTACCTTGTAACCATTCTGGTATTTGAAACTGAAATCTTTTGATATGTACTTCAGCTTGTTTACTTACAGGATTATATACCTGAACTTCTTCTGGATCAACTTCTCTGTATATTAGTTGTTGACGTTTGTTCTTTTTAGTGTACCATTCAAATGGCAACCAACAGTCTTTGAACTTGACGTATGTAGATGAACCAGTCACTTCATCATAATGATAACCAAAGACCTTAGCAATCCGTATTGATTGACTACGTTCTCTTTCGATACGTTTAACGACTGTACAAGTAATAGTAGTAAATTTCATTATAATATAATTTTAAGATTATGCAACAACAATACAATTATAGAATATGTGAGCACCGAAGGGGATGCTTGTGAAACAATAAACTTATGTGCAAAGCACAGAATGTTTTTGTGAAGCAAGTATGATTACATATTGTTGAATTGTAATATCGCCTGTAATCGCAAAGTTATATTCTAATGGAACCAACGAGCACGAAGTACAGCCGTTAAGATGTTGATAGTGAATGTCTTTACAATACAACAACAACACAGAATATATTTAAGGGGTGGGGTATGGCCTTATGGGGTTGCCCCTTACCTCTGCATTTCTCAAATAAATGAGGATATTCTGAAATAAAAAAGGGCAAAAGGATAATAAAACGGCAAAATAGTATAGAAAAAGCTAAAAAATTACAGAAATGTAGCAGAATATACGAATGGGGTGGCAAAAACAAACTGACTTTTTGTGTACTGACCATAATCCTAATATGTATAGAGAACCCATTACCCCAGCATTTCTGCAACCCCAAAATATGTGGCGTAATTTTACAGATTTATTAAGTAATTATATAGGTGTGTTAGGCTATTTTTTTTTATGCCACATTTTTTGTATATTAGTATTGTATTTCATAAGGAAATATTTTGATAATTTGTTAGTTTAGAAACCAGGCTAGTTATCATTTGTTTTTTTGATTTTTGGTTTAAGTAATTGTTTGATATGTTTTTTTAACTAGTCTGGGTTCTTTTAAAATTTAAAAAAATGGTAATACATAATCAAATTTTTGACGATAAAAGCAATCGTTTAAGAAAAATATATGAAGCAAAACGTTTACTAGAAAAGAATGGCTTTAGGGTTGTTAAATTAGTAGAAGAAAATGCCACACAATAAAGATCACCAGGGGCGGACATTAGATCAAGAATATAGAAAGATATTAAAGTCAGAGGGTTCTGATAGAGCCGTAATCAACTTTTTACTTACAGAAAGATACTATGCAGTCAAAACCATGATTATGGTTCGCAACGAATCTTTTGAAACTATAATTCAAAGCTTGATGGCTAATGTAATTCAGCATAATAAGGAGGGATGGACTATTCCTGATGAGATTTATGAAAGAGTTAAACGGCAAGATGATCTAGTAAATGAGTGGAAACATGTTGCTAATATGAAAGATCACCCAATAAAATGAAAAAACTGCACAATCTCCGCACACCTACATTTAGTCATAACATTAAGGAATTCAATGTGTTTGGGGGTTGTGTTTTTTATTTATGCACGAAGTATCGCACACTGAAGAGGTTTGCTATACACTGTATAAATACTAGTATATACATAGCTAAAATATACTACAGAGTTATTATATTGCTATTGTATAATATATATATATAATATATACAAAATAATTAAACGATACATATAATTCAAATTTAATTTATTATGATAGAAAAAAACCTGACTTTTACTGACGATGCCTGGGCTAAAATAAAAAAAGGTGTACAGGAATTAAATAGGGCTGTAGGGTCAACCCTGGGGCCAAACGGAAAAACAGTTATACTAGAGGATGCGCAAGGACGTCCACACGTAACAAAAGATGGAATAACTGTAGCAGAGAGTTTATTGTTTGCAGATCCGGTGGAAAACCTAGCGATGAGTACGGTTAGGCAAGCTAGCAAAAAAACAGCGCTTCGCGCTGGAGATGGTACTACTTCTTCAATTGTACTGAGTAATGCTATTATTGCTTTGACTACTCGAAATTTAATCCACAACATTCACCTCTACAAAAAAGGAATATACGATGCAAAAGACTATGTTATTAAGCTTCTGAAGAAAACTAGTAAAAAATTAAATAAAAAAGATTTACTAGCTGTCGCTTCAATATCGGCTAACAATGATGAAAGTATTGGGAAGTTAATTTCTGAATCCTACGAAAAGGTAGGAAAAGATGGAGTAGTTGCAGTAGAGCAGTCTTATAACGAAGATAGCTATGTCACGATAAAAGAAGGAACTAAAATAGATCGAGGTTGGGCGACCCACCACCTAGTCACGGATTTGAATAAACGTGAATTTGTTGCTCAATCTCCTTTTATTTTTATATGTTCAACAGAGATACAAAGCGCACAGCAGATTCTGCCAATACTACAACATTGTGCTGAAAGCGGAAAACAAATAATTATCGTTGCAGATACTTCTGAAGAGTTTCTTGCCACTATGATTTTAAATAACAACAAAGGAAGATTCAAGGCTTGTGTAATAAAACCAGCAGGTATAGGATACAAGCGTGACGAATTACTAGAAGACCTGGCCCTGATGACTGGATCAAAAGTTTTTTCAGAAGCACAAGGAAACGATTTTGGTCAAATAGATAAAAGTTATCTAGGCATGGCAGATAAAGTTGTTGTTTCGGAGGGAGAAACAGTTTTGTTTACAACCCCAAAGGATCAGAAAAAAGTAAAAAAACTGCAAAAGCATATAGAGAAAAAATTAACTGATGAAAAGGAAGCAGATAATGAGTGGCATTTGAGAGATAGACTTTCTAAATTAACTGGAGGTGTTGCTACGGTGCACGTGGGCGCATCTACTGAAGTTGAAATGAAAGAAAAAATGGATAGAGTTGATGATGCTATTAGTGCCACTCGTGCTGCTTTGAAGATGGGTGTAGTTCCTGGTGGAGGAGCAACCTTGCTTCATATAGCTAGAGACATGAAATTATATCTTCAAGATTCAAAGTTTGAAGAAATGGAAAATTCATATTTACAAGGATGGCAAGTTTTAATTAAATCACTAGCAGCCCCATTAACCACAATACTATATAATGCTGGCACATCAGATAGAAGGTTTTCAGAAATCACCAAAGCCATGATGGCTGATAATGTAAATGTTGGATTCAATGCTTTGACAGGGAAATTGGTTGATATGTATAAAGAAAAAATTCTTGATCCAACTGCTGTGACTATAAATGTAGTTGAAAATGCTGTTAGTGTTTCCTGTGAACTTATTACTACAGAGTGTGTTGTAACAAATGTAAGGGCATGAAAGCATTAGGAGAATACATTGTTGTAAAACCAGAGAAGGAAGAGATAGAATCTGGAGGTGTGATTTTATCTAGCAAAACAGATAAGAATGTTCGTTACGTTAAAGGAGTCGTTGAGTCTGTAGGTGGGAAGGTAAAAGAGGTTTGTCCAGGAGATGTTGTTTATTATGATAAAATGGCTACTTCTGAAATGAGAATATCAGGTGAAATTAAATTAGTTTTACTTGAAAATGGGATTGTTGTTAAGGAATAATGTACATACCACTCTTCGAATATGAAGAAGATAGGATTATTATGGAATCTTTTTTTAGGTTTCATGGCAAAAAATATTTGTTTTATCCTGAAGGCATTGAGTTTTATACATTATATAGAACAACCAGAAAAATAAACTCTATACAAGAAATAGAGTATGTGGCGGAAAAATTTAGATGGCTAAATCCAAATATAGATTACTCTGTATTTATACGCCACATGAAAGAAATGACAGACAGATCTAATGGTCATGTTATTAGAACTTACAGTGATAGAAGAATAGAGGCTATTTGTGAAGATATTTGGGATAGAAGCTTAACAAAACCCTACTGTAGAAAAAAAAGAAAAGTTATCTTTAATCCCTCAAAAATGATTTCAATAAAAGAAAAAAGAAAAATTGTGCAGCAGTTAATACATCCTAAAATTAGTTTTGAATCAGCTGATATTTGGAGAGCCTGCAACCAAATCCAAGGTAAGATTACTATGAAGAAGATCGGTGTTATACTTGGGTGTAGCGCACCTACTGTGCGCAGAAGTTTCGATGAAGATATGTTGTTAAATGTAAAACTTCGAAACAGAGATATTAAAAAAGAATCAGAGCTTCTTAAGTGCAAGCATGCTGTGGCTGAGATAAAAGACGAAGGTCTACCTGTGACTATGAGAGAACTCAAGCGTAGGGTTTCCGTAAGAGATTACGATGTTTTAAAAAGGGCGGTCAGTCTTTGATTTTTGATTCATTTTTTTTATCGCAATTCTGTAAACCCTGTCTGTGTAAGAATTTCCTTTCATGACGGGGTTTATTTTGGGGTCTTCAGATATTTTTTCTTCTTGCAATAATCTTTTGTAAACTAAATTACAAATACGTAAAGATGTTATAGAAAGTTCATATATTGCTTTTCTATTTGAAACTTCATTTTTTTCTCTCCAGATATTAATAAAACCTTTTTGTTTTAGCTTCCAGAATCTATTTCTATCCCAGTGCATAATATTTGAATATTCTTTGAACGCATCCATATCAAATCTTCCTTCGTCATATAAATACAAAAGCATTTCTAAATCTGGCTCTGATAAATTATATTTTCTTTTAATGTAATATTTAACTATCCTCCAGTATTTCAAAAAATTATATTTACGTTCTTTTTCGTATGATATATTATATTTCTGAAAATTTTTTCTACGTTTTATTTTTGTAGCTTTTTCCAACTATATTAAATTTAAAATCAAAAATAACGAACTTTTTTTTATTGTATATTTGTGACATGGCTAAGAGAGTAGATAAATCCAAAATGAAATGCAATTCACCACGTCCTAGCACAAGGCCAGGAAAGAAAAGAATGGTGAAAGCGTGTTCAGGTGGGCAAGAGAAAATAATTCATTATGGAGCAAAAGGATATGGTCACAACTACTCTTCTGCTGCAAGGAAGTCTTTCAAAGCCAGACACAATTGTTCTTCGGCCACAAACAAGTTGACTGCAAGATATTGGGCCTGTAAAAATTTATGGGCAGGAAAAGGGGGTTCTACGAAATCTTCACCAAAAAATAGACAAGGAAAATATTAAATTATGAAAAAATTAACACCAGGTCAAAAAAAAATAGCTAGAGCAGCAATTCCTTACGATAAGATTACTTCTGCAGATTTTCTAGCTCTAAAGAAAAGTAATAGAAAAAAGAAAAAGAAAAAATAAATATAATGGCAAATCTATTTAAAAATCACAAAGGGCTTGGAGATACAGTCGAAGCATTTACAAAAGCGACAGGAATCAAGTCTATAGTAGAAGCTGGAGCAAAAGCTTTAAATAAAGACTGTGGATGCTCTGGTAGAAAAAAAACTTTAAACGATTTATTTCCCTATGGCAACAAAAAGTAAAACAAAAGCAAAAAGAGGCAACAAGATATGTCCTGCAGGTATAGCTTGGGCTAAAAGAACATTTGACAGATATCCATCTGCTTATGCTAATATGGCTGCGAGTAAATACTGTAAGGATCCTAATTACGCAAAAAAATCTAAAAAGAAATGAAAGTAAAAGCACCAAAAGGATATCATTGGATGAAATCAGGTAAAGGATCTCCAAAACTTATGAAGAACCCAACAGGTGGGTACAAACCTCATAAAGGAGCAAGTTTATCTTTTAATTTTCAAGTACAAAAAATACATAAAAAATAATTTATATGCAACTTCCTAAAAATGGCGTAGCAAAAGACATCCGTTCGTATGTAGGGTCACTATTTATATTTTTATTTGTAATAGGCATTATAATAACTTTATTGCAATTTCCTGTATTAGATTCAAATAAAGAAGTTGTTATGATGTTAATAGGAACTATTGCTGCTAGTATTCCAGTTATTATATCTAGTATAACTGGAACAAAGCCAGATGACGTGAATGCTTTGAAGTCAGAAATAGAAAAGAAAAATAATCAGATAGATTTGCTTGTTGCAGCAAAAGATAAATTAGAAGACATGGTTATTACATTACAAAAACAAATGCTTGATAATCAAGATGATATAATGGATAAAATAATTCTTAAAGCCGCATTAGATTACGATGATAGAGCTCAAGCAAAAGCTATTATGAAAAAATGTAAGTGCGGAAAGAACGAATGTAAATGTGAGGGTGAATAACCATGGGACAATTAAAAAAATGGCGTGAACAAAAATGGGTTCGTATAGGAACAGATGGTAAAATTAAAGGTCCATGTGGTACTAGTAAAAATAAAAAAAACCCAGATAGATGTTTGCCATTAGCAAAAGCTAGAAGCTTATCGCAGGCTGAAAGAGCTGCCACTGCTAAAAGAAAAAAGAGAGCTGGTGGTAGTAAGAAACAATTTGTTTCTAACACAAAAAGTGCGAAAGTTAAATCATGAATAACCTTAAAAATTAGAAATTATGCCATACGGAAAAGGAACTTACGGAGGAAAGATGAAAAGTAAATCTAAATCCACTCCTAAGAAAAAGAAAAAAAAGAAAAAGTAAATACTTATGAGTTTAGGTAGAACCGCTTTATATTATAGGAGCAACCCTAAGGCTAGAGCCAAGAAGGCTGCTTATGATAGCGTGTTTCAGAAAAAAAAGAAACAAGTTAAAAAGCGTGTAGAGTGTAACGCCTTTAATCGTAAATTTGGAAAAAAAGGAGATAAGATGGATTGTTCACATAAGAACGGAACTATTGTCTCGGAACATAGAAAAAAAAATAGAGCTCGAGGAGGGGCAAAAAAGAAATGAGTTTATTGAGTAGAGATCAAAGACCGAAAAGATATGGAAACTTTAGGAAGCGTATAGTACTAAGGGAGCATAATAGGAGGAAAAAGAAAAACTCAGCTTATGGGCGACCTACAGAAAAAGAATTACCTAACTTTGTTAAGGAAAAAGTAAATCAGTCTGTTTATGATAGAAACATATTGACGGCACCTATTAGATATATTAACACCGCTTAACTTTAAAACCAACAAAAATGAAAACAAAACCATGTATATGCGGAACAACGCAAAACCCATCAGGGCTTTGTGATGGTTCTCATTTAAATATAAAATAAAATGAAAACTTTAATTATAATAACAATAATATTATTAGTTGTATTAATTACTATTGTCTTATCAGCAATTTGGCTTGCTAAAAAAGGATTTACTAGAGATGATAATAATAATATGATTCCTGATATTTTAGAAGAAAAATTTATAGAACTTAAGAAAGATGTTTCTATAATTGTAGATAGAGTAAATCATGAATTGAAAGATGTAGGAAAAGCGATAGGAGAAGTTGGTAATCAAATTGGAGATGTACCGAAAGCTTTTAGAGGTAAATCTAGATCTGGAAGAAAACCAAAAAAGTGATCGAAGATTTGAAGATATACGGATTAAGTATCTCAGCAATTGGGACGAGCATATTTCATGACATCAACCCAATATTATCATCGTTTGTACTGATTGCAACTTTGATATATACAGTAATAAATATTATAGATAAATTAAATAAAAAATAAATGGAACTCAAGTACTTTAATATTCAAGATTTTGATTCTCCTGATGAACCAGGAAGCGGAAGCTTGATGGATGAAGAATTTTTGCTATTGCTTGATAAAGCAAGAGAAATATCTGGCACTCCATATATAATAAACTCTGGAGTACGCACACCTTCTCACAACAAGTCTGTTGGAGGAAAATCTAACTCAGCACATTTGTCTACAAGACAAGGGGGTCCTTGTGCAGTTGATATAGCTGTGAAAGGTTCAAGAGATAGATTTTTGATTCTGAAAGGTCTTATAGAGGCTGGGTGTCATAGGATAGGCGTGGCAAAAACCTTTATACATGCAGATGGAGCAAAAGACCTTGATCCACAAGTAACTTGGGTTTATTAGTGTAATGTCAAAAGAGAAAAAAAAATTTAAAGACACAGCTGTAGGAAAGTTCTTACTAAACAAAATACCAAACGTAGTTGGTGCTATTGCAGATCAATCACCAGTTGGTAATGTCATTCAAGCCATTATAGGTGGCTCAGAGATGTCTGATCAAGACAAAGAATTGGCTTTAAAAAAGCTAGAGCTTGAAAGAGCTGAAATGGATGGTGTTACTAGAAGATGGCAGGCAGACGCCAGAAGTGATTCGTGGCTCGCGCAAAATGTAAGGCCGCTAACATTAGCAGTTTTAACCATAGCTTTTATTGGAGGTTGGTATATGCAAATAGATGGACTATCAGTGGTTAAAGAATTGTTGTTTGTAGTATTTGCAGGATATTTTGGAGGAAGGTCTTACGAAAAAGTCATGGGTAATAAAAACCATAAGTAGCCACTAGTTAGAAAAGGAGCTTAATTTTTATTGGTATCTTTGTAATAATTATGCCTAGAATTAACACATACGATCTTGATACTACCCCAAGCCTTAGCGATAAGTGGATTGGAACAGATTCAGAAACAACAACAACTAAAAACTTTACTGTAAGTAGTATAATTAATTTGATTAATAGTAGTTCTTCTATTGATCATTTTGATGGAGCAAGTTATGAGTTTAAGGCTATAGACTCTGAAAATCCAAATCCAACAGGGGTCATTTGTGTTACAGAAACAAATGTTTTAGCTACTGCGTTTTCTGCAATCAACAATATTTTTGTAAGCAAAGTTCATGCAACAGGAGACGATGTTGCTGCATATCTCCAAGCCATGGATAATGATACAATAAAAATAAACCAGGCTGGAAATTTAAATGCGTTTGGAATATTTAAAGTTACAAATATACAGACCTATAGTTCAGATTCAAACTTTTTACAATTTACTTTGACTTATCAATCAGGCAATGGTAATCTAACTCCGAATGAAAGGTATTTTATATCTAACTATCAAGCGATTGAAAACATAGATTTTTCAACAAAGTCAGTAACTGAATTAAGTGACGTTACAGGGGCAGGGTCAGGATCTATTATAACAACAGCAGAAAGAGGTATAGTTGGAAATGCTTTAGTACACAACGATGTTGTAGACAACCTTACAACCAGTACTACTGATGTGCCTTTATCAGCAAATCAAGGGAAATTGTTAAATGACGCTATAACTGCAATTAATACACTTTTGTCTAGCGATGAAACTGATTTAGATACTTTACAGGAAATTGTAGATTTTATACAAGTAAACAAAACAACTTTAGATAGTTTATCAATAAGTAGTATATCTGGGTTATCAACTGCTCTAGCTGGAAAAGTTGACGCTGTAACAGGTAAAGGATTATCTTCAAATGATTTTACAGATTTACTTCTTACAAAATTAAATGGTATTGCAGATGGAGCAGAAGTAAATGTTCAGGCAGATTTTGACCAAACAAACACAGCAGCAGATTCTTTTATTTTAAATAAACCAACAGATTTAACAGATTTATCTACACATAATGTTACAGAATTAAATGATGTCAATAGTGCTGGTTCAGGATATATAATTACAAATGCGGAAAGAACAAAACTAGGAGCTATAGATGTAGATCCAACGAACCTTACAATTACAGATGGAACAGACACAATAACTGTTTCGCCAAGTTCAAGAACAATAGAGGTAGCAGGAACATCTAACGAAGTTGAAGTTTCTCCTACAGGAGCTCAAAATTTAACTGCAAATAGAACATTTACAGTTGGTTTACCTGATGATGTGACTATAGGTAATAATTTAACTGTTACTGATGATTTACTTTCTAAAACAATAATAAGTAAATATATATCTACAACAAAAACATACACAGTTACAGTTGCAACAAAAGCATCAACACATAGATATTATAATAGTGGATCACCAAATGGATATGTTATAGATGGAGTGCCAGCTCCCTACATAACTTTAACACCTGGGAATACTTACAGGTTTGATATGTCACACACAACAAATTCCACGCATCCATTATATTTCTTTTACAACTCGGATAAAAGCACACCAACAGGGCTATCGTCAAATAAATATATTACTGGTGTAACAGATAATTATTCTACAAACGCACCAGGACAAAATGGTTCTTATATTGAAATTGTTGCTGATGAAAATACACCAACTGTACTACACTATATGTGTGATAATCACCAATTAATGGGTAATGCAGTTAATTTTAACACAAGAAATTTAAACGATTTTTCAATCAACGCTTTAGTTGATATAGACCTTACAGGTGTAGCAAACGATAAAATATTAAAGTACAATTCAACTACAGGTAAATTTGAAGTTGCAGATGAAAGTGGAGGTACTGTAACTGAAACATTTAAAACAATTGCTGTTACAGGAACTGCTGGACAATCCGATGTTGTAGCAGAGACAGCCACAGACACACTTACTTTGAATGCTGGATCTGGAATGAGCATTACAACTAACGCTACAAGCGATATAATAACATTAGCAAGTACAGCAACTGGAGGTACTGATTTAAACACCCTTAATGCAGATACAATAGATGTAACTGCAGATAGTTTTGGATTTATTGATAGTAGTGATTCTAACAATAGTAAAAAATCAACCATAGCAAGTTTGGTTTCTGCAATAGCAGGAAATAATCTAACAGCAACTAATGGTCAGCTAAACGCACAAGCTGGTGGTGGTGGTGGAACTGTTACTGTTGAAAAAGATGTACACACAGGAAATGGCACTACTGCTGGATTCTCTACTACTACATCTATTGATAACATAAACAATGTACAGGTATATATAGATGGTGTTTATCAATCTAAAAACAATTATACTGCAAGCGGAAACACTATTACTTTCACAAACGGTGTTCCTGGAAACGGAACTTCTGTAGAGCTTATACACATGGTTTCTACATCAGGTGTTATTGCAAGGGACACGTTTACTGGTGGTAATAATAATGCGGCTTTTACGCTTTCAATGTCTATATCAAACGTAAATGCTACACAGGTTTATATAGATGGGGTATATCAAAGCAAGAGTAATTATTCAACAAATGGTAATGTTTTAACATTTAATACAGCGCCTGCAACTGGCACTTCAATAGAGGTTGTTCATATAAAAGCAGTTAATGCTACATCAATTAATCAAAATAACTTTACTGGTAACGGAAATCAAACATTCCAATTATCACAAAGTATTGATGATGAAGCAAAAACATTTGTATTCATACAAGGTGTTTACCAAGAGAAATCAACTTACAGTATATCAGGGAATCAAATAACATTTAACACAGCGCCTCAAACTGGATTTACAGTAGAGGTTATGGCTTTTGATAGTATAACAATTGGAAACCAAAATACAGTAACTTCTCTTAATGGTCAAACTGGAGCTGTTACTTTAAGCACAGGTATAGATTGGCAATCAGCTCATCAAAATTCTAATTTTACAGCTGTTGCTGGGAAGGGATATTTTATAAACACTACTTCTTCTGCCATAACAATGACTATGCCTAGTAATCCCTCTGTTGGAGATACTGTTTCTGTAATAGATGCATATTTTAAATTTCAAAGTAATGCATTAACTATTGCATCTTCTGATAAAATAAATGGTACAAATAGTAACTTTTTATTAAGTACGGTTGGTAAAGCTGTAGAAATGGTAT
>Ga0160423_10004055_pt1 | contig 12076 bp, 18 predicted proteins | sample CRUFie14St8metaG_FD_108191 | JGI IMG/M metagenome (GOLD analysis project Ga0160423, IMG submission 108191) | Marine microbial communities from the Costa Rica Dome - CRUD Field 142mm St8 metaG | ecosystem: Environmental > Aquatic > Marine > Oceanic > Photic zone | place: Costa Rica: the Eastern... | reverse complement strand
TCTTTTTGGAAAATGACTAGAACCATTTTTTATAACAATCGATTTATCTTCTGGTATCTGAAAAAAATATCTAAATTTTTCAAAAGTCCAATGAGAGTTAAAAACATACCAATCGTATTCGTGGTGTCTGTCCTTGTTTCTAAAAAAATTTTGTAAGTTTGGTTGATCCCATGAATTTTTTTGCCAGAGTATATTTATCTTACTGGGATCTAGTGGCACTTTTCCTGGAATAGAAGTGCATATTTGAAACTTGTCTAATAAATCTTTTGATACATACTTTTCAAGCAATTCATGCTGTATTTCTGTGGCACCTCGGGGCTGCATTACTCTTTTGTTTTTGCACCCATAGAAACCCTAGTCACTTTGATTTCAAGATCTTGCCTAAAATCATCAGCAGTAGTATCAGTATTGGGATCAGCAACATCAGCATCAAACTCAGCTTTATCAGCATAAATTTTACCTGTTCTCTTATGTTTAATTATTTCTTTAGCTTCTGCAGGTATTTTTACTAATTCACTCATTGTTTACGTCCTTGTCTGTTGTACGGTTTATAATCTCTTTTTTCACTTTTTGAAAGACTTTTTTTGTGCCTCCTAGGACGCTTTTTAGCTTTAGGTCTAGGAACGAAATGTGTAAATTTTTGTCTAGCCATTCTCCTGTGATCTGTCTATCTGTGCATAACTTATTGCACCTTGGATTGTATTACTTCCTGTTGCTGCTTGCACCGTGATTGCATCACCTGCTTCTAAATTTAATCCTTGTGGTGTAGCATTTACTTGTGATTTTGCAGGTACATCATCTCTAAAAAATTCATACTCTGCGCTAGAGTCAGAAGAATCTACTAGATTCATGTTAACAAGAATAGCTGATGAACCATCACTATTGGAACAATATACACTTTTAACTAGACATGTTGCATCGCTAGGACATGTAAACACTGTAGTCTTACCTGTGCCTGCTTGTTTGAATCCTTGATTTTTATATTGAATAGTCATGATAAAAAATAATTAAAAGCATCCTGTTCATTTTTAAGTTCTTGTTGATAAGATGTATTTAACTTATCTTGCATTGTTCGTAAAGACTGAGTTACTTGTCTTTGGTTTTCTTCAGTATATGTAGGTGTTGGTTCAGGAATAACTATGTCAACTCTAGCCATGTAACGCTGCTCCTTTATCAGATGAACTAGGAACTGAAGATGGAGCTGATGTTGTTCTTGATCCTATCGTACCTCTCGCTATATCTTGTGGTGTAGGTTGCATACCTGGTCTTAAATCAACAGTCTGAATGTTACCTTGATTGTCATTTCTTATATTTCTCTCTATAGCTTTTTGGGTTCTCTTATTTCTTAAAATATTTGCGATACCACCAGCTGCTTCCGAAAGTGCTGAAACAGCAGTCAATGGAGCAAAAACATTTGATACTCCTAGTAAACTTCCTAACGCATTCATACCTAATTGATTAATTCCTAATTTTTGACCAGCGTATTTTAAAGCTTGGTTCTTAATTACATTAGATGCTAAATCTCTTAAAGGAGGTAGGTTAGTCCCACCTGTAAATTGAGATTCTAATAAAGGAGCTATACCTTCTGGTTGTATATCTCCAGGCACAAATTCATTTACTAAATCTGGTTCCATTATCCTCTCATTCCATCAAGTTGTACGTCAGCCCTAAAAGTTCCAAAACGCCAATTTTCATCTGTACTAGTATTAGCAATTTTTAAACTAGCAAATCTAGCCCTAGCTCTAGTGTCTACTTTTTTTGTTGATCCAGTAACCGTAAAAGGTCCAAGTGGGGACGATGCTTCTGTATCACTAGGAAAATCTCTAAGCAAAATAGTTACCTGAGCATTACCTTGAATAGTTTTAAAATCAGGTACAAATCTTCTCATACTCATGAAAAACTCAGCATTAGTGCCGTCAGGGTTTAAGCTAAAATCTCCTGATTCAATAAAAGCAGGTATCGCAGTTTTATTACCTGCTGTATCTACTTGGTCAACCCCAGTTTCTTGAGCATAGTAAGTTGTAGCTCCGTTGATATTTGTTATGCCTTGAATAGTAGGAAATGTAGGCACTGCTGTTGAAGTGAACTCAGTTGCATATGGAACAGCATATAAATTAGCGTCTACCCAAGTAGTTCTTGATAAAGATCCTGTAACCCAAGTTCTATCTTGATAGTTAAAACAAACATATCTATCGTTAAATGTTGATCCTGCTTTTGGGTAGTACCAACAAATTTCTTCATAAAGATGATTTAATCCAGCGTAAACGGATTCACCACTTGCATAGTTTACTCCTAGATTATCTCCATTTTTTGTAGTGAAGACAAAATCCTCAACCGCACAAGGCAATGATTTTACTGTACCATCAAATACAAAAAAACCTCCAGACTCACCCATCCAATACACTGCACCATTTACATACTTCATAGCATGTTGACCAATACAGCCACAATTAGAACCTACTTGCCTTATAGAAAAAGTAAAAGGTGGCCCTACAAATTGCATTACATATGCAGCGTTATCAGTTAAAATTAAAGTATAATCTTTACCTTGAACAGCACCTACAATTTTGGTTCCTTGGTCAACTCTAAATGTTCCAGCAGTGTTTACAGATGTAGGTGTATAGTCACTTATATTTTCTTGATCAGAAAATCTTATAAAAAGTTTATCTTGTGTTGAGGAGTCTCCTACTGTTGTTTCAGTTCCCAACATAATTAAATGTCTATCTCTGTCTGATACTAAAGACATAACAGATTTTGTAGGGGCGTTCGAGATTATTGTAGCTCTTGTGTTGAGAGCATTTGAATTAGCATTTATTGGATTCCAAGAAAAAGACTTACCATTCTTAATTGTAGCAATAAGCTGTTGTCCAAAGTTATCTAAAGACCAAGAAGCAGGATCTACTGTTAGTGATTGAGATAATGATTCAATACCCCATCCAGTAAATACTTCTACTCCTGCACCACTAGAATGCGCAGATCTTGTTCCCGCTGCAGCTCTTGTTATTCCAGTAAGATCGTTTGATGAAATTCCTGTGTATGAAATAAATTCTGCTCCTACCTTTATTGTGCCAGTTGATGGAAATCCAGTAGTAGATGTAAGCGTAACAGAAGTTCCAGATCCTCCCGTTCCTGCGGTGTCATCCAAGAGTGCTCCATTTAATGTACTAAAAACTTGTTGACCACCACCCCACAGACCTGTACCCCAACCAAATCCAAAAGTTGAACCTAGGGCTCCTGGCTTTATGTAAGGTGTAACTGTAGCAGATCCAGATCCGTTGACCGTTGTCCCTGCTGCGCTTGCCATTGTAATTGTAAAAGTATCACTGCCTGGCGAAGTAATTACTTGAAAGGGATTTGTTGTAAAATCTGCTGCAGAATATCCTGCTCCTGTAGGTGGTGTTACAGAACTAAATAAAAAAATATCTCCAGGTTCTAAACCATGTGCAGGTTTGTTCACGGTAACTGTTGCTGAGGTATTTACAGTATCAAATGTGCATCCTGTTAACGCTGTGCCTAAAGGTGTGATATCAAAAAAAGCTCCTTCATAATAAATGATTAATACTTTGTTTGTTCCTATAGCAGCATATTTTCTACCGTCTAAATCAGCCCAAACAAATTGTTCTTTTGCTGCTCCTACAATTGTGCTTTCTAGTATTTGTTCCCACCCACCTATTTTTTCAGGTAATCCATATCTAAATCTTACAAAGTCACCATCAGTCCATTTACCTTCTGCACCAGTTTGTGTGACTTGTTTGTTAAATCCAGGGGCTATATCTACTTTTGTTAAGGGCATGCAATATTATACCATTTATTTTATTTAGTGTTAACTACCCGTATAAATGCCTTAAATACTGCATCTGTACATGTATAATTATTTATTTTGAAATTAGAATCAAAAGTAAAAATTTTATTTTGTTCTGGATAAATATCATCTAAACCAAAAAATTTTATATACCCATTATTAGTGTTTAAAAAATATAGTGATGTAATATTATTTTTTATTTCTAATGGACCATCTACATCTTTAAATATCTTTTCATGTTCTGCTGTCGGTGGTACCACATACAAAATCATTGCTTCTAACTTTTTAATATCTTGTACTAATGGTTTTACAATATGAAAGAAAGGACTAACAATTTTTTCGTGATAAAATATATGATACATAAAAAGTTTTTGTGTGCTCGTATTTAAATTATACTGAATATTGTTTAGAAGGTCTTCTATTCTAAGAAAATTATAATTGTCTAAGAAATTATTTTGTATGTTTATCATTTTGAGTTTTTACTTCAGTATCCATTGTTTCAATAATTTTATCTTCTTCAGGTAATAACTCATTCAGCTCTACAACAATTTTAATTAAATTGTTCCCAAAATGTCTTAAAGAGGTACTGTTCATATGTAACTTTTGTTTGTCTTTTATTACAGATACTTCCTCATCTGTAAATTTCAAATCACATGAACCATCCTCATATTGTATAAACTTCATATTACAACCAAGTAGTTTTTTTCCATATTTTATCTTTGTAAAATTTTCTAAGTATCAACTCAAAAGAAAAAACAGTTTTAACAAGTTCTTTATTTTCTGAAATTTTCATTTTCCACGCATCTCTTTTGAAAGGTATGACTTGAACATAAGGTGTGCCTTTTTTTATTGTGGTATCTAGAACAGGATATTTATCACCATTAATACAAAATGGAAAATTAATCTCAACTGGATGTCTGTCTGTTTCTACAATACCAGAAAATATTTCAAATCTATCATCTCTATTATTTAAAGGAGGAATAAATAAACATGAATATCCCCTTGGTGTTTTTATCTTCCATGGATTTTTAATTTTATAAATTGGAAAATTTAAATTTTTTTTAACAAAAGGTGAGTTTGCAATTTGCGATATACTATGTGAGTCACCTTGATAATTTAAATTAGCAGTTTGTGTAAGATTTTGATTTACACCCATATTAAACCTAGTTTCTCTTTCACCTTCTTCATTTTTCTTATTGTGTTTTATTTCAATATCCATTGGGACTTTTAGTATGTATCCTGAAGTTAAAGTTTCAAGAAATGGCATGCATTTTTTTACAGTCATGTCATCATCTGAAGCAGATAATTTTTTAAACCATGAAGGTAAATTTGTTTTTGTTGGGGCTGGTAAATCCTCTTTTAAATCAAGATAATTTTTAGGAGCACTAAATTCTATCGTGTTATATAACATTCAGGATGTTATATTTTATTTCGTAGGCAATTCCAATAGATTTTTAAAAGTGACTCCATTGTCTGAACAATACTCTTCCCAAGATTTATTAAGTGGAAATGTCATTGATTCTACATCTACGTTGTTGCAGTAATCTCTATAAGCTTGCCACTCAGATGTTTTAGAATGACTTGGAAATTCTACTAACCAATCATCTATTTGTTTCATAACAAATGTAAGATAATCTGCTAAAATTTCTTTGGTATCTCTATCTTCTACAGGCACTGGACTAGAACCATGTTCATCCCACCATGTAAAATTAGTTCCATCGTAAGACTCTATTGAATAACTTCTTTTTTTTATTTTATTAAAGTCTTCATCACTTACTGTTACAATATCCGAAATATCGCCTGAAGGATAAAATTGTAAATCACTATCATTTTCACAAATTTTTTCCAAACTTTGTTGGTTTTTTACTTGATCTTTATTAAAAATAAAACTTGCCATATTTACTCCAATATTACTATTCTTCCACCACCGCCTGATTGACCCCCTTGAGTCATTTGTTGTCCACTTCCACCTTGTCCACCATTTATAATTCCAAAATTAGTAGATCCTGGAGAACCCATGGATAGAGTTGGACTTTGAGCACTTCCAGAGTTTCCGTTATTTCCGTTTTGGTTTTGTCCACCGTTTCCACCGTTTCCACCTGTTGATGTTGCAGTGCCTCCATTGTAAGCTAAAGTTGTAGATCCACCTGCATTACCTGCGGAACCCCATCCATAACTATTGTTGTATGGGCCACCATTTCCTGCAGCTCCTGTCGAGTAGGCATATCCAGTTGATCCTTGCACGGGAAGATTCCAGTAACCATATCCTCCTGATCCACCATTTCCTCCTGGTCGGTAATTATTGGAGCCACCTCCGCCTCCGCCTCCTCCTCCAGCCATGAGGAATGCGCCCATGAAACTAGAGCCAGCTTGAGTTGTATAAGTTCCTGATCCACTTGTAGTTGATAATCTATAGAGGGTTTGACTTCCACCCGACCCCGAAGCAGCTGATGTAATTCTTCCTTGAGCATCAACAGTAATATCCGCAGTTGTGTAAGATCCCGCACTTACCGCAGTGTTTGCAAGTTTATCTGCAGTAACAGCATCGTCAGCTATCATGTCAGTTGCAACTTGAACCTCTCCAACTTCACCAGCAGATGCTGCACCGATTACTCTGTTTGCAGTAGTGGTATCTTGAATTTTTGCGTAAGTAACAGCATCATCCGCTATTTGGGCAGTAGCTATTGTGCCTGTTATGTTTGCAGCAGCAACTGTTCCACCTAGAGTGTCTAATGAAATTTCTTTTAAGTTTGTTCCATCAGAATAAGCTGCGTAAATTTTTGCTTGATCTAAAGTAAATCCTGATCCTGATGCAGTTTTAATTGTAAGGTTAGCTGGATTTGTTAAACCCGTTGCATCAAAGATGTAAAATTTTTCAATTGAATCTGGTATAGTACAAACTGTGCTCGCTGCAATTGTTGCAGTTGCAAATTTGATTACCATGTTTCTTGCGTTTGAAGCAGCACCATCACTCATTACAAGAGCAAGAGTACCACCGCTTGATAAAGTTACTTGTTCAAATCCTGCTACAGCCTGTTGAATTAAGTTTAAGTTTGTGTTTGTTTTATCACCCCATGTACCAGCGTTTTCACCGGTTACCATAAGTTCTAATTTAAGATCACTTGAATAACTAGATGCCATAAAAAATTCTCCTTAATAATTTGTATTTTACATTAATCAAGCAGCCAAATCAACTACCGTCCAAGAATTAGATACTCCTAAATCTATTTCTGCCCAAGCAGTTATTAGAGGGCTTCCCACAGAAGCCGTCATTTGTATGCCTGAAACGTCTATTCCTGCCCCACCTACAACAGTAACAGATCCTACAGCACCTGTCATTGAAGACCCTGTTACAGGGTAAACATTAGCTTGTTCTTCTTCCCCAATGGACATTGTAATTGTTTGTCCTGTGACTGTCTCTATCGTGGTTTGTTCTAGAGCTATAGTGCCTATGCTCATAGTTGCTTGTATACCTGTAACATCTGCAACAAATTTAGGCTCAGGTACTACTTGACCTATTGATCCAGATAATGAATTTCCTGAAGGAGATACGTTAGCGTCTGCCGTATTCGTTACACTTCCGATTGTGAGATCTAATTGATCTTCTGCTGCGTTTACAACAACTCCAAAATCACCAACTAAAGAAATTAAACCAAGTGTAGATGTTAAAGATTGGCCTGTTACTGATACTGTAACATCTGTAAATCCAACTTCTTCTCCCATGGAGGTTGTCAAACTTTGTCCTGTAACTGCAACTGAATAAGCTACACCCCATGCAAATTCACCCCAACCTGCTCTTCCCCATCCAGCACCTGTAAGTGAGGATTCATCAATTGTAACTGATCCAATACTTGAAGACATAGAGGATCCAGTTGTAAGCGCACCTATTCCAGATGTGACTTGACCAACTGACATAGATTGTGAAATTCCTGTAAGTGTTACTAATGCAGAAGTTCCTCCAATAGAAGTTCCTTGTGATGAAGATAACTGTATACCACTTGGTGATACATCAGCATTTCCTGTGACTGATTGTAAAGTACCGATGCTTGAAGAGGATGAAATACCTGTTACTGATACATCAATGTGACCTTGATCACCCCAAACACCTGATCCCCAAGATAATCCTCCCCATACGTTTGATTCAATATCAAATATACCACCCATTCCAATGCCGTGGACATAACATAAATAGTAAAAGTCTGCAGATGATGCAGGAGTTATTTCAACATAACGTGTTGTTGCAGCGTTGAAAGTTGTGGTGTTAGTATAGTTCGCTTGATTGCTTGAACCATCAAGGTAGTAAGTAACTCCAGTTGATATTATACCAGAGGTGTTTGTGTTTGTAGAAAAAATTAATGGATGGTTGTCGTTAGTGCCATCACTCTGATCAAATCTAAGTGTTCCACCCTCAACCCAAGTTACAGTTCCAGGGCCTGTAGAATTTCTAACGCCATCTAAATAAAAAACGTTGCCGGTGCCACCGCCATACGAGTTTCCTGAAGCTACGGTTACTGTATAAGTAAGTTCTGCCATAGCTTCAGGACCTTAAATTATGCTAATCTCAATATAGCTGCTGAAGTTGTGAAAGCTGGAAACTGAATTGTAAATGTTCCAGAAGTTGCAGTCTTGTCACCACCAAAATCTAACACACAAACAGCGTCAGTAGTGTTTGATCCACCATCAGTTGTTGTGTTGTAGATTAAAGCACCTCTTGCAGTAAGAGTTACGTTTTGAAAAGATAAATCAGCAAAATCTGTAATAGCCACAGATGATGAAACTTTTACACCTTGGTTTACCAAAGCTTTTCCACCCGCTGAGTAGTTAGATGAAGTCACTTCTGTGTTAGCTCCACCACCAGGATTTGTAGAATAGTTTGTAGTTGATTTACCTAAAGTTGCTGAGCTTGTGTACATCGCTAACTTATAAGTGTCAGATGATGTATCAAAGTCATGCTTTCCTTGTAGTAATTCTTTTTTAAAAGAATCACATATTGCGTTTGTTGTTATTGCCATAATGGCCTCCTTATTAATTTGTGTTTGGAGTAGGACTTTGGACCTTTATTCTAGGAACTCCATCATCATACTCAGCTCGTCTTCTTCTACCCATTTGTTGTAGGGCAAAATTCTGTACTTCTTCATTGTACTTGCTTTCATAGAGCTTGTACATATCCATAGGACCTTTTAAAAATCTAAAACACTCTGTAAGTACACCATGTAATAACATGGATTCTTGATATTTAGCTAAATAGGTTTGGTTAGTTGAAGTAAATTCAGGTGGATCTTTAATGTAATTTATTTGTACTGTATCAGCCACAGATGGTGTAGGTGCTACTATAATATTAAACTCATCCCAATTTGCATAATACTTAGGTTGTCCTTGTGTGCCTGTACCATTGAATTCTGATATAAAACTCGTATCTCTTTTTTCTAAAAAAGTTCTGTTTCCGCTAGAATCTAAATGTTCAACAGATCTTAGAACTAACACATCTGATGGCATAGCCACAGCTCTGTTTGCTGCAGTAAAAGTAGAAGTTGCATACTTACGTAAATCATCATAATCAACTTTACCTGCAACGTCTAACTCAACATTTCTTATAAATTGCTGTACCTGAGAATCTGATAATACAGTGCTACTTACCTCTGTATAATTTCTAACTTGTGTTAAAAAATCTGCATGTGTGATTGCCATTATGAAATACTTACCTCCACTTGTCCTATGTTAGAAAGAAGTTCTCTTCTTCTATTTTGTAATGAAGGATCTTCAGGTATCATACTATGTATGACTGAAGTCTCTTGAACGCCATTAATAGTTCTTGTAATTTCAAAGTCTTGTGTTTTAAAAGCAAAGTCTCCCGGTAATGCTAAATTTGCAACTCCCACTGAAGCTCCTCCAGAATTAGTAATCGTAACATCGCTTGTATTAGTATTTATGAAAGGTTGTATTGGTTGTTGAAACTTCATGTTTCTAGAATTTTGTAAAGCTATCGCATCAGCAGTTGTGTGCTTTCTTCTAATTTGTGGATGCTTAGGCTCAAATTCAGAAATGTGTACAAGTGAACCATTCCATTCTTTAACCATTTCAGTGTATGGAAAAGCCATTCCTGATCTGTCAGATATTGATTGTGATCTTTTACCTGTTGCGTATTTTGCCATATTAAATTCCTTGTGGGTAGAAAGATTGAGGAGTTATAAAAGTAGAAGCTCTTTGACCATCTTCATCTAACGCTCTTTTTAAATCATCTTCATAAATTAATTTATTTTGTTGTACAAGTTGTGGAGCATTTTTTATAGAAAGATAATATGCTAATCCTGCAACCATGCATGGTAAAAATCTAAAAACAACATCTGCTTTTTTGTGATAAGCACCTGCATCTTGTATTCTATTTATTGTGTAAAATTTTAATGTTGTATAAGTATTTAAATCTGGTGCTTGATATAAAAATATTTGAGGTGTTGTTTGTCTATCAACGTAATATTGAGATGGTTGTCCTATAGCTAATTTATTTGGTAATGCTGAATAAGCAGATCTGTCAATTTTTGTTAATGCAACGTCTTGTGTATTTGCATTGTCTGAAGCTGCAGCTGTTGATGATATATAAGCTTCTAAGACATCACTCACGCTTTCATTTACAGCATATTGTGCAGTTCCTGAAACCAACGCCACTTCATTTAAAGAAACTTTCCAAAGATGAATACCTCTGTTAGCCCATTCTGCAAATAATAAATTAAGACTTATCCTTGCCGATTTTAAACTGTGACCACTAGTTGTAGTCATGCCACATCTTTCGTATGCTTCTTGTATTATTTCTTCTATTGAAAGGTCAAAACTAGTAGTCCCTGAAGTTGCCATTATTATCCTTTTTACGGTTGTACAATTTCTTGGATTGTACCACTTTTTGACTAAACTTTGAAGACCTTAGACTTTTTGCTATATAATTTGGCAAGGACACGTTTTTTCTTCTTTTTTTCATCTCTTGCGCCTCTCAATTTACCTTCAACCTGTTTTCTAATTTGACTTCTGCCTATTGCCATAATTGTCCAAAATAATTAAAATTTATAACATATCTCTTATGAACATCTGTTTGATAAATTACTTTATGTTCAGTGTTCTGTGGAAATAATAACATTCTATTTTCTATGCTGTCAACAAATACATCACCATCTTTTGTTCTTAAAACAGTTTTTGAATTACAGTTTGTAAGATATAAAATACCTGTAGTTGCAGCCGGATTATCTCCATCAGTGTGCCATCCACATTCGATTGAATCTTTATCCCTTACAACAAGATTAGCTCTTATTTGCTGACAAGCATCTGCTTTTAATTTTACTAATACAGGAACCATCAAATCATAAAATTTTTCATGATCAGGGTGTCCATGATTATAAAAACAAAATTGAAAAAAACCATTTTTGTTTTTAGTATAGTTATCTGTATCATTCCCTTTTAAATACCAAGAGGCTTTATCAGACTTTAAAAAAACAGATATTTTTTTATACAATTCTGGTTGTAAATAATTGTCAATAATTTTCACAAAATATATTTATACTAAATCTACTGCTTTTCCAATAATTGGTTTATATTTTGTTTTACCTTCTGATTTATACGCGTGCAAGAATTGTTTTCTTGGTTGATCAGGTGTGTAGCTGCAATGTATCCATCCACTGTTCGGCTCACCAGGAGTGTAAAACTCAAGTATGAGCTGGTCATAGTCTAGGTTCTGGTTGATCCAATCAGCCAATTCTGCATTATCTGTGCCCATACATTCAAAGTCTGCGGCCTCGGCCTTGGCATGTTGTGAATTTACAGAGCTACCTATTTTGATACACAGCTGTTCGCTACGAAAACCGCTTGTCACCTTGACCCTGCCAAAGTGATCACGTACCGGCTGTAAAATATTTTCACAAAGTGCTTTCAGTTTTTCTATTTGACCTGAGTTTGGATTGTTGTTGATATCCAAACGGATTGCAGTGTCTGATTTTATAAGCTCTTGCAAACTAAAATTTCTTGTCAATTCCATAATTACTCCAATATTAAAGCTTTGATATATTTTCTTCCCTGGTACAACTCTATTTTTGCTTTACCTTTATAGCATTTGTAGGTTACTGTTTCAGAATACTCCCTCTCCGCGTGGCGTTTCCCGCGAAGGCAATGTGCCATGTTTTTTTGCACAAGGTGTTCCTTGATTTCTCCGTTTACGAACATCAATAGGGCCACTATAGACTCAATCATATTTCCTCACAAATATTAATATTGATAATACAATAATTGAAACTA
>Ga0160423_10004053_pt1 | contig 12078 bp, 17 predicted proteins | sample CRUFie14St8metaG_FD_108191 | JGI IMG/M metagenome (GOLD analysis project Ga0160423, IMG submission 108191) | Marine microbial communities from the Costa Rica Dome - CRUD Field 142mm St8 metaG | ecosystem: Environmental > Aquatic > Marine > Oceanic > Photic zone | place: Costa Rica: the Eastern... | reverse complement strand
TCATTTCTGCAAGGTTCCAATCGTTTAATTGTTCTTTCTTTAGCAGCTCTTTACTGTCAAGCTCATAGAATGACATGACTGATCTTATGTAGATGTATGCTTTTAAGAATTTCTCTACTGCTGTTTCAATAGATTTTTTGTCTTCTAATTTCTGTATTGCTTTAAATTCTTTTGCATACTTATCTGGATCAAATTCATCTGCTTTATTTAAGTATACTGGTATAGCAAGTTCTTGATGCATGGGTGCATCAGCTACATCAAATCCTTTAGGAAAGTCCTTAACGTCTACTATTTTAATATTATTGGTTAGATCTTTATCAAGCAGGATTTTAGCAACCTGGACCATGGCCAACTGACCAGGATCATCATTATCTGGGAACAAGATAACTTCTCTATCTTTTAAATATTGGAAGTTTGTTTTATCAACTGCTTTAGATCCACCTTGCCAAGTTACATGGACATAATCAGTGTAATTTAACTTACCATACCTTGCTGCCTTCTCACCTTCATGTATTACAACTGGTGCATCTGGTTTTTGTTTAAGATCAAATTCATTATATAAACATCTATTTTCTGACCAGGCTTTCCTATGCCATTCACCCTTTTCATCTTTTGAATAAACATAGAATAATTTTTTACCATCTTTTGTTTCATGTGCTTCTTTGCGTATGGCATAAAATGCAACTGAGCCATGGTAACTAGTATATGTAAAATAATTTTTTTCATGTGTGTCTGTATACTGAGATAGCTTCTCAACTTCTGCTGGTTTATCCCCGATAGTTGTGGATACAAATTTAGGTAATTTTTTTTCTTTTACAGCTTTTTTATATTTAGAATAATCAATCGACATTTTAATTTCGGACCTTCTTCTTGTTAGTCTTTTTTAATTTCTTACGTCTTTTTTTTAATTTTTTTCCTGCTGCTTCTTTCTCTTTTTTAACAATTCGCCAGTGTTTGTAGCCAGGTCTAGCCCTCCACTTACGCATATACTCTCGGTGATAATCAGATCTATTAGTAGGCATTGCTGCCTCTTAGCTTATCTGGTGCAGCTCTTTTTAGGATATGGATTAATTTCATTTGATTGTGCTTTTTCATGTATTGTTGGATAGTCTTGAGTAACAATAGTTACTACCTTTGAGATTGATAAAGGTGTTTTAGTAATTCTTGATTTTAGATGGTTTAATGCATCATATGTAGCTGTTGGAACTGTAATAGATTTAAACTTCTTCATTAGTTATCCTTACCTTTTTTGATATAGCTCATCATTTTTTTTTCCCAATAACCAATTTCTCTTTCATTGTTTGTTTTGTATTCCTCTAAAGCTCCATTATCTTTTTGAAGTTTTCCCATCTCCCAATAAAGATCCATTTCTTTTTTATTGAGCACATCTATTTCACGTTGTTTAATATTAATTACATTTTCTAATCTTGATATTTTGGCCCTCTCTTCCTTCAACATTTTTGTTAATTCTATTGTGTGATTTATTTGTTTTTGAATATTTACTGAGTGTTTAATGTTTGCTTTCACACAAGATTTAGATAAGTCATTCAAATGCTTTACCTGTAGTTTTCTGTCAATTTCAGTAATTTTACTCATATGCTTTACTTCCACCTGCTAAATATCCAATACCGGAATTTTGATTTTTTATTTTTTCTTGTTTTGATTTTTCTTGCATTTCATCTATTCTTTTTTTCAATAGATCTATGTCTGGGTCAGTTTTGTATGCATCAAATTCAATAGGTGTAAAATCTATATTAGGAATTGGATCTGCTTTGATTGATTTAGTTTTAGGTGGAACTGCATTAGGTTTTCTTACAGGTCTATCTTTTAGTACCGGTAGTAGAGGTTTCTTAAATGGCTTTTGTTTATTTGTAATCTTACGATTACCATCTACTGCATAATTAGTGCCATCGTAGAGATTTGTAAGTTCAACAAATTTATTTGGATCTATTAAAGGTGGAAGACCATATTCTGCACGTTTTTTATTTTTTCTATCATTTTCTGCTTTTGCTTTTTTTGCTTCAAGTGCAGCTCTTTTTTCAGGTGGAATAGTATCTTTTCTAAGCAACTGACCCATCATGTCATTGTAATCTTTTATCTTCATGATTAACTCTTTTCTGTAGCTCTTATTCTTTGGATATAGTCAGTTAGACTTTCACCTTTTTTAACATCAATGCCTTTTTCATATGCATCAATTAAATCTTTATAATCTTCTACAGCACCACCATTTGACAATTTAGATCTTAGCAATCCTTCTTCTTCTAAGAAGTCATCATAACTCTTACCTGGATTATCTCTCTTCCAGCTTTCGTATTTAGATAATGTTTGTATTAAATCTAATCTGAATTCCTCTTCTGGTGTTTCACTCATTGCTGTTTTAACAGCTGCTTCAATAGATTCTTTAGTAGTAGGTGCTCTGTAAATTTCTTTGTCTACATTGTTTTTCTGTTTCATTAGTTGGCTCCAATCCAGTGGTTGAACCATTCTTGAAATTCATTAGGGTTAATTACCCAATACTTAGTACCTGGCAGCTTATAAATACCCATAGATGCAAGATCCTTTTTCTTCTTGCTGTCATACAACCAGTTTTTCCACGTCTTATCTGCAATACCAAACTTTTTTAGTATTTCATGTTTTGAGTACCAACGATTTTCAAATTCAAAGTTCATGTTTTAATTTCACCAGCTATTAAGACCATTGAAGACATTTGATTTAACTATTAGCTCTTACATAGGCGGCTAACTTAGCTGATTAGAGATAGGTATGTTACTTTGTGGTGTTTTACCATTTTCCTTCCGGCCGGAAGGAAATAGAATTAATTATATCGTCTGTCTTGGCTACATTTGGGGCACCATCTACCTAGTTTAATGGCTTCTGGTGTTGTTTTCCAAAAATGTTTTTTAGAACACACAAAGTCTAATTTAAAGTCATAACCAAGATAAATATTTGATAAACATTTCCCACCTTTTGAAGTAGCTATTTTTTTAATCTCGTTTATCCTGCTTTTAATAATATATGCTTTATTGAAATCTATATTTTTTCGGAAGTTTATTTTTTTAGTATCTACTTTTAAATATCTTGATTGTTTTTTAATTATTGAGGGCAGTTTAAAAAGATCATGTTTATAGGTTATTATATATAGTTTAACCCCATTTGCAGCACAGACTTGTTCTTTTTCAGTATCAATTTTAACTCTCCTATTAAAAGTCTCACCTTTTTTTGTATAAAAATAATGATTTGGATCTAAATGATGTCTACCATGATATTCAAATGCTATGCCCAAAGTTCTATTATAACCATCTAACTCCATGGTGTTACCAAGAGAATTTACAAGCCATTTCGGTCTTTCTTTAAAAAATTTTTTATTAAATAGTTGCTCAAATGTAGTTCTGCAAATTTCTTCTTTGATATAGATATGACATTGAGGACACCAAGTTTTTGAATTTACTACTGCAGAAGCTCTAGTTTCCCAAACATGTCCATCAGCACATCTCCATTTATATTTTGCATCTATATTTGTATATTTTTTTGATAAACAAGTTCCTCCTCTTTTTTTAGCTTCTTCTACTAAATAACTTATAGATTTCTTTTCTGTTCCTGCACATCTTAGACACCATGTTTTTTTGTATTTTATACTAGCAGCATCTGCTAACCAAATATGGCCAACTGAACACTGCCATTTGAGCTTTTGATGTGCGTTCATATATTTTTTAGTTAAAAGAACTCCACCTCTTTTTTTTGCCAATAATTTTAAATCCTCAATTTTTAAAGGTGCTTTAGTTGAACACTTTGGGCACCACTGGCCATTTCTAACATTAGTGGCTCTCATGCTCCAAATATGACCTAAAGAACACTGCCATTTATATTTGCTATTAGAGTTTTTGTAGACCTTAGATATAATCATGCCACCTTTTTTAGCAGCATCCTTTTGTAAAATTTCTATTGATAATTTTTCTTTGCCCGAACACTTTAAACACCAGTACCCATGATCTTTAACTGCATTAGTTGAAGAATAAAAAATATGACCTTTAGCACATTTCCATTCAAGCTTTTGCATTGCGTTTTTATAATCAGTCGACAGTAATTTGCCGCCTTTAGTTTTGGCTAATTTATTTAATTTATTAATAATCTTTACAACTTCTTCTTTAGAAGGAGATCTGTCTAATGCACATGTTGGGCACCAAGTGTTATGTCCTTTTACACTATTTGATAATGCTTCCCATACATGGCCTTTTGCACATTTCCATTTCAAAGGTGTTCTAGAATTTATGTAGATTTTAGAAATTAATTTTCCACCTCTGCTCCGTGCTAATTCTCTAATTGTTTCAATATCTAATTTTAAAGCCATGCATTTATAGATTTATTTCTTAGACTTCTTTTTTGGAACTTCCATAGATTTAAATATCTCTTTAAATATTTTGTCAGAGCCTAATGCTTTTGCTCTTGCTTTAGCAGTTTTTGCAGCCTGCTCTCTTGTCAGTTTGTTTTCATACAAGTATGCTTCAACAAAACTTTTTCTTTTTTTATAAACGTTTGCATACATTGCGGCTACACCTTTAAATTTATCTTTTTGTTTGCCACCAGCTGCAGCATAAAGTTTAAATATTTTAGTTTGCTGCATTCTTATTGCATAATGCATATCTGACTCAGTTCCAGTTGGTGCCATTTTAATTCTAGGCCTTCTGTAATAGTCAACCATCGCTAAGGATTTATGAACTTCTTGAGCTAATAATATTTGATTAAATGTAGTTCTATCACCATAAGTATTTTCTAATAAGCTACCAACATCTGTATATTTTAGACCTAATGCTTTTGCATAATCAATAATGCCAGCCCAACTTCTTCCATACCATTCAATTTCTTTTCCATCTTTTCCAGTAGGTACTAGTGAAACTTTATTTTTTAAATTAGGTGCATCTTCTTCGAATGATCCCCAGTCTTTTAAATCTATTTTAGGTAATATTTTCTTTTTCATAATTTATCCTGGCGGAAGAGGAGGGATTCGAACCCTCGTAACATGTTTCCACGTTAGGTCATTTAGCAAACGACTGGTTTCAGCCTCTCACCCACTCTTCCGTGTAGGATCGTATTTTCTGGTAGTGTAAGGAAACCCTGTCGCTACCAGGTGTGAAGTATGTAACATGTTTTATTTGATTAACCTAATCTTTTTAATTCTATTCCATTCATCATCCATATCATTCATTAAATCGGCTGCTTTAGGTGTTAGCTTTTTATTCAAATAACTACTTTCAGCTGATCTAGTGTCAGTTCTACCAGTTACAGTTATTACATCCCATGTTGATCTAGCTTTCTTTTGTTCATTAACCTTGTTCTCATGAGTATTTCTAAACATACGCATTGCAACATCTGCAAGCCCACAGTGTTTTTTAATCTCTTCCCATAATTCCCTGCAATCTTTTAATCTTGCTGCATCAGTATTGTTCTCATTACCTTTACGCAGGAACTTTTTACCTTTAACTCTAGGACTAGGAAAACACCAACCAATGAACATGGACCAGTGATGGAAGTGTCTTTGTTTTTGAAGATCTACTAATGCATCACGAATATTTGATGTAATCCAAAAAGTATCGGGCACCTTAGTTTTATTTACATGTGCAGGTATTTCTACTTTTCCATAAACTTTAATTCTTTTACCTTCATTAAATAATTCTTCTGTTTTCCATGTGATGTAACTGTATTTAAGCAGCAGCAATGTTTCTCTTCTTCTACCGGTATAAATCATCAATTTAATTACATACGTTTGAAACGGATATTTATCTTTAAGCAGGTCACAGGCCTCAAGAATCTTGGACAATTCTTCATCTGTAAATTCTTTTGTATTGTACTTAGAAGCTGCACTTGATGTAGGCTTTTCTATTTTAATATTTTTTACTGGATTGTCCGGTGAGTTTTTTCCCAACATTGATTTTTCTTTTGCATGATTCCAAACATAACTAAAACTTTCTTTAATTTGTTTTTTAGTTCCAGGTGATGCAGTTAATGTGTTTAGATAGTGTCTTACATCATGCTCTGATACATCTGCTAATACCTTATGACCAAAAGGTGTGTCGAATACAGATTTACCAGCACCAATATTATCAAATTCTTTAGGTGGAAACTTAGACCAAAACTGCTGCCATGTTTTTATACCTTCAAGTGTTTCACCGTTGATTCTATAACTATCTCTAAATTCTATTTCACCCTGGTTGTTTTCATTTGTAATAAATTTAATCGCTTTTAATCGATCATTGTAACCAATTAAATATCTAGCATTTTCTCTTATAGTATTCTTATGTAATGTTTCAGAAGGTTTGTCTATTTGTGGACAGTTAGCTTCAAAGAAACTTTTGATAGCATCGTTAAATGTAGCACGTTGTATTTCACCAAGTTGTGCATCATATTTTTTTCTTTTTTTAAGTTTCTCACCTTCAACAATATCTACTGCCCAGGTTAGATCATTTGTGCTGCCATACTCCTTACGAAGATCTGCTATTTTTTTCTCAATGTGTTTGACATTAAATGTTTCTCTATTGTAATCGCCTAAGACATATCGCTTACTTTTACCATATACCTTCTTTCCATTAGCAAGGGTTCTTTCAACACCATCATTCAACCAGTAATCAAGGATCATAACCTTACGTTTAGTCTTCCGCTTGTGGTACAAGCCCAGGCCTTGACAGCTTCTACCTTTACAATCACCAAAGTAATATTTTATTTGTTCGTGAGCTTTACCCTTGTCATCAATGAAGTTAGTATCCAGTTTTTGTATGACCGAATCTTTAAGAGGTATATTTTTATTCATGCAGCATCCTTTCTAGTTACAACCAAAAAATCGAGATCTATAATCGAGATATAGCAGTCGAGTTCTGATCGAGTTTTTTTCATATCTTTCTGTTGACGTATGCAGCTCTTTTAAAAATTAGTCCATATTTAGCCAACTAATAGGCACCTAAAGGAACTGTTGGAGCTGTAAAGGAATTAAAAGAATTGTGATTTAATTGCGTTAGCAACTCCCTGCGTCAGTAACAATATATCAATAAACTCTGATAGTTTGAAGAACAATATAAGAATAATTACAAATTCAGTCGAGAATTGTACGAGAACAACCAAAATAAATAGAATTAAACCTTAGCATTTACACAAGCAGCAAGCACCATGGACCAGGGCTTTTTACTAGGTTTTTACTTACAACATATGATGGTATTTGCTGGATTTTAGAACTGTAATTTTTGAGTTTGATACAGTGTTTTAATCGAGAATGAAGATGTTGAAGGTGCTCTAAATCGAGCACCCCATGAAAAAGATGCAATCAAACATCCAATGCAATTATATATTTTTATTTTTAAATTTCATATGGTCCTTTTTTATTTATTTTGCGACCACGGTTTGTAGCTTCATAACTTCTATTATCTCTAAAGGTGTTTCCAAAATAACCTGGTGACCCATAACCTCTATTACTACCAACATGAAATATTGCTGTAGTAGTTCTAAAATGACTGTTCTTGGTCCCTGCTTCATGCTCCATGGACCTTGATTGAGTCAACTTCTCTGCTTTAATATCTTCATCAATCTTCTTGAGTGCAGCATCATTTAATTCTTCAAATCTTCTTCTATGTTCATCGCTTTTAAATTTACCATTAATGGAATTTAAGATCTTCATTTCATTATGTCTTCTAAATGCCTCCGATGTATATTTAGCTGTACCGTTCTTATGTGCACCTCTGTTTCTAATACGTTTTGTAGTTCCTGCTGGTGCAGCAACATGGTCCACAAGTGGTCTTTTATCCTGTAATGGACCGGGTCGTTTAAAGAGATATTTTCCATTCTTAATTACATACATGTCGCCAAAGCCACCTCTTCGCATACGCATACGCAGGGCATTTGTACTAATACCTAAGAACATAGCGAATTCTGGCCTGGTGAACTTATATTCCTCATCAACTGTTGGTATGTAATTTCTAGTCATAGAATCTTTTAAGGTACAACTGTTACCTTTGCAATAGGTGGTCAAGGATGGACCGGTTTCTGTTATGTCCCTACCCATCAAGTCCATCAACTCCATCATCAATTAATTACTGCAGCCATTTTATAAATGTGAACTGCGGCAGATCTTATAATGTTTTACCAGCTGATGCCTTGAAGGGATTGATGGGCTAATAGTAATATAACTTAACCGGGCTGTTTAAGCCCGGTTAGTAAACACCCTTAGTTTAGGTCGTTAAAGGTATTATCAATACCATCATAAAATGCATCATCTGGTTCATCTGCAAGATCATCATCCTCAATTGATCTTGTCATTCTTAGCTGCCCATTAATGATGCTTTTGCACTCCCAGTTATGCATTCGCAAAACCATTAGTGCTATTCCAAAAGAAGCATAGTTCTCTGGTTTGATGTTATTAATATTAATTGATCTTATTTGTTTCATATTTTACTCCTATTTGTTATTGGTTGAAACAAAGCTTATTTATACATCGATGAAAATTCTGTCACCGCACATATTTTAGTTGCTAACAAATCTTGGGGATAATTACTATTTTGTGCTCTGAATTCGTGTATATGCACTTGTCAGTAGTTTTTTATTAATCCTTGTTCCAGATCAAATGTTTCTGGTTAATGACATCGGAGTGCAGCAAGCGCTAGTAGCTAACCAAAGCAAGATTGCTTTATAACCTGTAACACCATGTGTATTAACTGCATCCTTTGAGAAGTGATCTGTTAGACCTGTCATCCAAAATATAAATAATATTACAACGGACCAACCTGCAAAGTGAATTAAAAATCTACCAATCTTTTTCATGGTTTAAAACATAAAACCTTATCATTTGAACCAACTCTACATGTAACTAAGTCACCAAAAAATTTATTCTTTAATGTATAAGTAGTTATATAATCACTACCATCTACAAATAGTATCATGTAGCCCTCCTGCATTAATCCATTGACTGTTGTATCTTTAGGCAACTTTTCTACTTCTGCAGCTGATGCAGCACCAGTAATTAATGCTAAACACAATGCTATTCTTACTATTACTTTCATACTAAAATTTACTCTTAGCTGTGTCACAAGTAAAGTGAGCATCAAAAGAACTTTTATAATTCAATCCAAGATCTTCATGCATTACTTTTGACCAATAATTACGATCAGCCATTTTATCATTTTCAAGAATATTTTTTACACTATTTTCCATATGTTTATCATTTTGCTCATCCGTTAACTTATAAGTGCTAACTTGCAACATGCCTGTATTTCTATTCAAAGAATGTCTAAATTTAAATTTTTTATCTGCGCTTGCAAGAATGTATTTAAAGATACCATTTTCTAAAAAATAAAATTCTAGTGCACCACCATTCAAACTAATTTTTTTATCCGTCTCATAAATTGATAAACTTAAAGCATAATTTTTATCATTAGTATTTACACAAACTAAATGTATTTCGTTTGCTTTACTAATATTGGACCATAAAAAACTGACAAAAGTTATGAATAAAATTTTTTTCATGTAGCGATGGCTTTCTTACTATTCTGATGATAGCAGCTGATGCAACAATTGGTATCCTCTATTTCATGTTCTGATATGTAGATCTTCATTCTAGTTTTAATCTTAACATCATGACTTCCACAAAATCCACATTTACCAAGTGGTGGCTTATCACATATTTCTTTTGTAATTTTGTCTGAGCTATTAAGGTTATACCAAGCCATTAAAATAATTTACCTTTAAGAGCATCAGCTATAATTGAATAAATAAATATTATTGCAGATCCAAAGAGAATAGAGCAAATAATAAATTCTATTACGTTCCCTTTGCTTGGATCAATAAAAATTTCATCCCCAAACCATTGGATTGTGTTCATATCAATAACTTTACAGATCAATAAATAAACAATGAATGTGATAGCTGCATTTAGTTTATTCTTGAACATGTACTCAAGAACTCTAACCATTGTGCTTTGATTCTTATCTGTCATTTAATAAAGAGATACTAGTATGGTACCGGCTAAAAATCAAAACTTTAAGTAACCCCCACCCCCCTGTAAAATCAAAAAGGTTACTTCTACTCTTGGGTTTAATACTGTGTTTCATAGACAAGGTGGCTCAAAATATTTTTTGAAAATTTTAAACTTGTTGGTGTGAAGGTCTGGCATGTAAAAATTTTTTTTTTCACTGCTAATCCTCTTTTTCCAACAGCTCGAAAAAGTGCTCTAACGAAATAACTGCTAATGGCTGCTGTCTATTCATTTTGATTATAGTTAATGGTTCACGGTGGTTGTGTCCTCTACTCTGCTTAAACTTGTTGTAGATGCCTTTATATTGTTCTGTATTAGTTACTTCTGTTGCATATGGAAAAACTCTCTTAGCAGTAAGTGTTAGCAGCTTTATATCCTCACCATTTTCGCCAACAGTTGAAGTTCTAATATCTTTATTATTTAGATTAAATGTTTTACAGATTTTATCTTTTACCAAGTTCTGCAAGTATCTAGCTTTATTTTGTCTGCTGCTCTGTTTCATTAATAGTTCCACATCTTTTCTTTATTACTTTTTTCGACAAAGTTAGTGATAGACTCTTTATTTTTTACTTCTCTAACCCAAGCTAATTTCCCATTTTTGTCTAATCGTTTTCTATCGTATGTATGGAAATAGTAATGTGATCCAAGTTGACCTTCTGTCCAGTTAGATATTTTCTGATCCTTAACTACGTAATCTTTAATTAAATATGCTCTTGAATAAGAACCATGAGGTAGTGATATCTGTTTTGTAGGATTGCCATTTGGCCATGTGATGCTTCTTTCCTTACACCAATCTATTATAATATCTCTTGTGCAGTATTCATTTCTAAGTATTGGATCAAGCATAATGTATTCATGTAGATCTGCTGCTACTACTAGGCCACTAAATTGTGTTCTTGTTTCAAAATAACCTGCACTGACATACTCATTTTGTTTCATGCCTGTTTTATGTCCATGATCATCTAATACATCAAATTCTTTAATTTTTTTAACTTCCTCAGTCCATCCATATTTATGGCTATCATTGAAAAATGGCTCCTGATTATTCTCTAACCTTTCATCTAATATTCTATGTATCATTGGTCTATTCTTCTCAACTACTTCATAGAAGTCATCTGTCTTGGGTGCATTCCGCATGAATGCTTTATGATCTTCAATCTTTACATTTTGAAAGTGATGCAACAAATATCCAATTTCTTTGCTACCAAACTCCAATGCATCAAGAATCTTATCTTTAACACCAGCATCTAATTTTTCATTTATTTCATCTTGTGTGTGTTTGATTGAACAAATTAAATATCTTCTTGCAAACTTTGTAAGGAATAAACAGTCTTCTTCGTTTGAGAAGATCATGAAGTTACAGAAAAAAGGAATTTTTATCTGCGGTCTACCTTTTAATTCTATTGTTAAAACTCTATCAGTAATAAATTTCTTTAGTGCATTAGTTAATTGTTTGATGTTCTTCTTACTGCTTAGATCTAATTCATTTATAATTCCAAACTGTAACCCCATCAATATATTTGAAAACTGATTAACCATCTGTGAATATTCAAGCTGCGTGTTGCAGTTATGGTGTCCTAATAGTGAAGATATAAGTGATGCAAGCAGACCTTTTCCACCACCTTCAACACTGGTAATAACTGGTGCCCATTGTATCTTTTCACCAGGCTTTTGTATCATGAATGATATGTATTGTTCTATCCAGTACCAGTTGTCGCCTAGCAGCCATTTATAATAATCTAAGATTTCTGAAACATCACCATCTGCAGCAACAATGTTTGAGGGATAATAAGTGTTGTAGTAGATGCCTTTGTTTATAGCTTCATATTCGCCCTGCTGGACCTTTACAATACCTGGTTTCATTCCTGCGTGTGTAAACACACTATGAACTCTATTATTTTCAAAATCTTTATGTTCTAATAGTTTGTGGCTTAGACTTTCGCCTTTCATTTCTGCAAGGTTCCAATCGTTTAATTGTTCTTTCTTTAGCAGCTCTTTACTGTCAAGCTCATAGAATGACATGACTGATCTTATGTAGATGTATGCTTTTAAGAATTTCTCTACTGCTG
>Ga0160423_10004052_pt1 | contig 12078 bp, 11 predicted proteins | sample CRUFie14St8metaG_FD_108191 | JGI IMG/M metagenome (GOLD analysis project Ga0160423, IMG submission 108191) | Marine microbial communities from the Costa Rica Dome - CRUD Field 142mm St8 metaG | ecosystem: Environmental > Aquatic > Marine > Oceanic > Photic zone | place: Costa Rica: the Eastern... | reverse complement strand
TCTAAAAAGTAAGGCATTACTTTTGATAATAAACTAAAAAATAAAAGGATTCGATTATGAAGAGGCGTTGCAAAAACTTGACTCTAATCAAATTGTAACTTCTTTCAAAATGTTTTGTGAAACAAAAGGTGTTTTATGGTCAAAAAAGGACTGGAAGATTTCCAAAAAATATATAATGAATAAACTATTCGCCTCTATTTTAAAAGTTCGATTTGGTAATAACGGTTATTTTAAAAAATCAGCCGAAATAGACAAAGATATTCAAAAAGCCTTAGAGCTTTTAAGCTCTAAAAAGTAAGGCATTACTTTTGATAATAAACTAAAAATTAAAAGAATATGATTCAATTAATTCCCTTACTCTTAATCTCGGCAGCATGTTTTATCAAGCCATCCATAACATCTTTTAAAGAAAAATTAGAATATCCAGGAATTCAAAACGGTACAACAATTGCCAACTACACGATCGAAATTGAAAATACTAAGGAGGATGAAATTGAAGTGGAAGGAATTTGGGTGAGAGGACTATGGATTAAGTTCACTCAAAAAAGTTTCTCTGGTAATCCAATTGTAATTAAAGCTCGTGTAAAGCACATTTACCCTGACTCTGTAAATAAGATTATTAACTCACCCACAAAAAACAACAAAGATGAAGGAGCAATTAAATATAGAGTTAAAGGAAAAGAAAAGATACGGTATATAGGAATAGAAAAAATAACACGAGAGCGCCCTCTAGCAAGACCTTGAATTAATGGAATATTTCCTCTCAGAGTTAGCCAGCATCATTTATCTTTTGACTCTTTAATATTGTGTTGTATCTCTTTGATTATTTTTCCGTCTTCATATACTGTAGTTTGAGTTTTTTGACCACTTTCTGCATATTTGTACATATTTCCCTTTAACAAATATCCATTTTCAAAATAGCCTTCTCGAATAACCTGCCCATTTTTATTAAAAAACTGCCGCTCACCAGTTCCATTCCATGGAGTGGTTTCCTTTTTTTCAATTAACTTTTTAACAACAATCTTTTCTTTATCCAATTCTTTCTTGGGTACTTCTTTGGGTTTTTTAACCGTAATCTTTCCTTCCTTTTCCTGGGGTTTATATCTTTTTATATGTACAACATCCAGAGTACCATTTTGAAAAAGTCTCTCAGACTTCACCGATCCGTCTAAATAATATTCAGTAATGGTTCCCGCCTCCTTTCCATTGAACCACTCTCCCTCAACCATTAGTTGGCCGTTTTCATAAAAATATTTCTGAACACCTGTTCGTTGGCCGTTTTCATTATAATTCCAATCCTTTCGAATTTCTCCGTTCTCGTAATAATACTTGTACTCGCCTACCCACTTATTGTTTTTCCAAGTTCCTTCCTCCTTTTTGTTCCCGTTTTTGTAGTAAAACACAGCATGGCCATCTGGACGATTATTTGAGTAGGTTAAAACTTGTTTTACCTTGTTGTTGTTGTAGTAAAAAATCCATTTACCAGTTTTTTTGTTGTCTGCATAGTCTCCTTCTTCAACCACCTGATTTTCATTATAATTAGGGAGTTTTTTTACTTTATTGGTATACACCCAGTGACCTTGTTTCATGTTGTTATCGTCAACATGATTAAGTGTATCAATTGCATAAACATTTATGCAACAAAAAAGCAAGGCCATTGCACCTAAAAATCTGATTGTTTTTTTGTGTAGCATTTCTTCGTCAAATAACTTGTAATACGTTTTCATCTAGAAAAAGTTTTAAAAAATTAAGTTTATTTACTGTTTAGGTACGTATTTTACCGTATTTACCATTCGAAATACATTTAAAATTGAAAATATATAAACGGCAGAATATCCGCACTTTTGAATTGATAAATAATTAAAACAGTGGCAACAGCTACAATCCCAACAGACGGCCACCATTTGTTATTAAAAATTTCTTGAATCCTTATTTCAAATGAATCTGGAATTAAATGTATTAAGTACCCAAAGAGCATGACTGCAAAAATTGATAATGTACTTGGGTTTGAAAAATATTCTGGAATATGAGTAAAATTAAATTCAAATACTATTTGATTAAAAATATATCCTATAGTTTCCTGATTAGGAGCTCTAAAAAACACCCAGCAAAAAACTACAAAATGAAAAGTTATAAACCATCCTATAAACTTACTCGATTTTGACGAAGCGCCTTTAAAAGATATAAATTCCTTTATCGCTTTATGAATTGCTAGGGCGCCTCCGTGTAAAGCCCCCCAAACAATAAATTTTAATGACGCACCATGCCAAAGCCCACCCAATAACATTGTAAGAAAAAGATGAATATATGTTCTTACTTTCCCCTTTCTATTCCCCCCTAAAGGTATGTATAGATAATCTCTTAACCAGCTACTCAAACTTATGTGCCAACGCCTCCAAAACTCAGTGATGTTTGTGCTTAAATAAGGTTGATTAAAATTATTGGGTAAAGAAAACCCTAATAGTAAGGCCAAACCTATGGCAATATCACTGTATGCAGAAAAATCGCAATATATCTGAATGGTATAACCATAAGACCCCATCAAATTTTCAAAACCAGAATATTTTAAAGGCGATTCAAAAATTCGGTCGACAAAATTTGTTGAAATGTAATCAGAAATAACTACTTTTTTAAATAGCCCTCCTAAAATTAGCAAGCAAGCTTTTGAGAAATCACCATACGTTAGTCGGTAGGGCTTGTAAATTTGAGGAATAAATTCATTTGCTCTTACAATAGGTCCGGCAACAAGCTGAGGAAAAAAACTTACATAAAATCCAAAATCAAGAATGTGTTTAACCGGATCAACCTTTTTTCTGTACACATCAACCGAATATGAAATGGTTTGAAAAGTATAAAAGCTTATTCCGACCGGCAATATGATCTCCGAAACATCAAATTTGCCCTCTGCAAATATATTTCCAAGTCCAGCAAAAATATTATACGGTTCTAATTGGGTAGCAAACAAATCGTTAATTAAGTCAGTAAAAAAACCTGTGTACTTGAAAAAGAAAAGCAAAAACAAGTTTAATGCTACTGCAGTAACCAGCCAACTCTTTTTAAATAAACCTCTATTTGATTTGTAAATTCGATTCCCAATAAAGTAGTCAATTATTGTTGACAAAATAAGTAATGAAAAATACAACCCGCCGGCTTTATAGTAAAAAAACAAACTTATTGCAAAAAGGTACAAACTTCTTAACTGCAGCTTTTTATATATAAATCCATAAATCAAAAAGAAAACAGAAAAGAGAACCCAAAATAAATAATGACTAAAAAATATAGGTTCTTTTGGATTGTATGAAAATATTTGATTCGCCAACTTCATATAGTCAACTCCCTCATTAACAACTAAAGGGCGTATTCTTCTCTCTGATGTGTAATCATTGTAAGCTTTGGACAATGCTTGATAAAAGAGCTCTCCTTGAAAGGCGTATCCATCTTCGTTTAAATGTAAAAAATCTTCTGCGGTTAGTTTGTTTGCATACCAGTGATTTATAGAGCCTAATCCTCCCATAATATTGAAAAAATCCCAGACGCCGCAATTGTTCTTTTTTGCAAGTTTTAAAATGACCTTTCTAATTAAAATATTTTCTGTTAATGGTGTTTTTCTATATCGTTTTCCATCCCCCGGAGTAGTAAGGAGAATATTTGATTTGGGTAATGTACTTCGAATAATAGTAATTAAACTATCGTAGTAATTATAAAATATAGAGTCATCAAAATTTAACCTGTAAGCATCGTTTGTCCCAAGGGAAATCACAATCAAATCTGGGCTAACCGTTGCCAAATGGGGTGCGAAATCACGACACCTTAAAAACGATTTAATTTCCGCTCCGTTTACTCCTGCCTCACTATAAGTAACTCCAGGAGCATCATTTAAAAGCTCTATTCCCTGAATTAAAAAGGAGGCCTTAGCATCAGACGGATTTTTTTTAAATGTGAAGTAAAGGGTGTCTGTTAACCCTTCTATTTCAAAAGTTTTATAACAACCATAAATATCATCTAAAACGGCAATAGAGTCTATTCTGTCGGCCATTAAAGAAATTGTATAAACTCCAGAAGGATCTCTAAAAAACAACCGAACCTTGTTGAACTGGTAAGCATCAAACGTGTGATTGTTTGAATAGACTTTCAATGTTGTTGAATCGTCTTTCGTAGATGCTGAAATGCCCGATAAGCCCCAGTCTGATTTAGTTGAATTAGACGAGCTCTTAAACCCTGTCCAATCTCCGGTAAATTTAGCCCCATAGTTTGATGGGCCATTTGTGTGGGCCATTCCAAAAGGAAAAACAAAGCCTCTTTCCCGTGTTCCACAGCCTAAGCCTTTGTGAATGCACTCTCTGACTTTTTCTGTAAAATAACCCGCCTGTATATGAGAATCTCCGATATGCATCACGCGTACCTTACCAGAGTCTTGCGACTCAAACGTCCATACTTTTTCAAAAAAATTAGAAAACGTTGTTGTGTCCTTAACAGATAGCCGATTCAAGTCATATCGAACAAAATCATATTTAGCAACGCTATCCAACAACAAAAGCTGAGCCACAAGATTTGAACTCATCATCACCATTAAAAACCATATTTTAACTCGTAAGTGCATTAGTTTACATTGGCGCTTTTATAGTCATTAAAGTCAGAAATTATTGCATTAAATAGCTTGTTACCAATTACTTTGGCTCCTCTAGAATTAAAATGCATAAAATCTTTTTCAGCAAGAGATGGTTTTGCATTTACCCAACTTGGCATACTGAGCTCTCCCCCCATTACCTTATATAAATCCCAAAAAGAACAATTTGCTCTTTTGGCTGCGCTCATTTGAGCATCTCTTACTTTATCAATATTGGCGTAACTTTCTGCTTCGTTCTTACAGGCATCGGTAACACTTATGACCAATATTGAAGCATCTGGCAAAATCTCTTTAAGTAGCTTTAATTGCCTATACATCTCATTTTCGTAATAACTGTAGTTTTTTGATTCAGTAGGAACAACGTTTAATCCAAATTGAAAAATAATTAATCCCACATTTAAACTTTTTAATTGTTGGGATAAATATTTCTTGTCAATTTTAGTAAAATCAGTTCCACTTGAGCCTCTTAAAGCAATATTATCAACCGCCAAACCCTTTCTACAATCCAATGAAACCCCATAAAAATCAGGACTTTTGATTGTTTCTAAAAACAAGGATATTTTACCAGTACTAAATCCATTCATTTGCCAAATTCTCCTTTTCACATCCTTTGATGCGAGTAAATTTCCCCTGCTTACTATCCCTGTATCTGTTTTAAGCTCGTATTCAACTTTTTCATCGGAATTAGCATAGAGTAGGCTAATCTGTTCAAAGTTTTGAGCTTTCCTAAAGTACCTTCGATTTTGTCGAATTTCAATTTCAGCTGTTTTTTGCTTTGCTGTATCTTTTCCCACTTTATGATAGTATCCCATGAAACCATATCTTGAATGATTTCCCTTCCTCCCATTTCCAAAAACTTGATATCGCTCCCACCCATTTTCCTCTTTCAAAACACTCAATCTACCTGTGTTGGTTTCAGAGATAGGTATAAAGCCGACACCGCAACCACCAAAAATCGTTTGCAAGTTTTCTCTCACAACTCCACTTATTCGATCACCCTCTAATTGAGAATCTCCAAAATGCATTATTCTTAATGGTTTTGAAAAATCATTAATACGAGATAGTTTTCTGTAAAAAGAATACAGACCGTTTTCAAAATCAGATGGGTGAATTATCCGCTCTTCATCCTCTATGATGAGTGCTTTTTTTAGAATAGAAGAATCAATTGATAACGCCAATAAAGTATCCTCCTCTAACTCTTCTAAAGAATAGGATTTACCAACTTCACGGACCACCCTCAGCTCTCTTGTTTTTTCTTGATAAAAGTCTTCTGGCTTTGAAAAATTAATCGAATGATTACCCCAAATAGGAATGCCGTCTTTTGGAAACCAAAAAACCATGACAGCTAAAGCTCCTTGAACTGCTATTAAAAAGACTGCTATTTTATAGGGTTTAATCAATACTCCTCTATGCTTCAAAAATATTCAAAGAATAATACAGAAGTAGTTGCAGTCAGTTTAAATGCTCACTGCATATTGTTAGCAACTTACGTTTCACTCTACAATAGGTGAGGCAGGGTCTTCCGTTTTGAAATTGGGATTATTGAAAAAATAAGTGATGTTTATTCCTGCCCCACGATGCCACCCACCAGCTAGCCATCGTGGGAGAACAACAGGATCGGCGGAGTTATAAATTGGGGTAATAGAGTTGGTGATTCTAAATTTAAAATATAGTTTTTGAGTAATTTTATAATTCAACCCAAACATCCCTCCAAGCTCAAACTCTCTTAGTGGCTGATTTGGGGGAACTTCTATACCTCTATCTTTCCCTTCAAAATTAAGCAGATAGCTAAATGTCGGTCCGACTTCAAAAGGTATACCCCAACTATCAAAAACAATAAAAATAGGAACTTCAACATAATTTAGTTTGATGACAAAACTATCAAAAGACCCTTGGTTGGGTTTCGGCCATTTTCGTGCTCCTTTTTGGGCATAATTAATCTCAAAACCAACTGCCCCACTACCTCTTTTCAACTTATACAGAGTACCTAACCCACCCTGAAAAGCGACATGGTTATACCCTCCATAACCATCTCCATCAATTTGATTCCCAAAAACATTAAAATGTAAACTATTGATAAACCTCTTTTGAGCATTAAGCCCAAAAGTTGATAAAAACAGTATGATAATAATGGACCTCAAACGTTATAACCCTTTAATGATTTTTATTAATTCTTCTTCATCACCCTCCTTGTAGGATGCGTGTTCATATACAATTTTACCTGTAGAGTTTACTACGATGGTATACGGATTATTAACAATATTTAACGCCTTAAACACTTTTTTTTCTTGGTCACTGTAAACAGGAAACTTCCACTGTTTTTTGTTGACAATAGCAGGAATCCTCGATGCAAAACGAGCATCATCCGTACTTATCGCGTAAACTTCTAGCTTATGTTCCTTTTTCCATAAATCATACTTACCATTGATTGCGTTTAACTCCTTTATACAAGGAATGCATGTTGTGCTCCAAAAAGAAATTATGGCAGGCTTTGTAATTGAACTCAACTGTACTTTACTTCCACCTATTGTTTTCAATTCTTCATTAGGTAGTAATTTACCAATATTACCGTCACCTACAAAAGAGATCGATACTATTACAATTAAAAAAAGCGATAAGCTTTTTTTAAAAAACTCTTTTTTTAAGCTCAAAAATCGCGTCATTTTCTATTTAAGATATCATACATGTAAGTAGCTTCCTCTAGACAAGTATTACCTTCTGGTTTAGGTTCTGGTGAAATAACGACGTATTTATTTTTAGTCACAATTAATTTTAGAAACCCGTAATTCAAATCACCATTTATCTCTTTTGTTTCAAATAAAAACCCGTCTTTTCTTTTTTTTATTACCCGAAACAAATCTGAATCCATTTTAATTTCTTCTAATTTTTCTTCAACGATTTCCTCTTCTTCAACATTAGATAATGTAGTAAATTCAACCTCAATAGCAAAATTTTCAGCACGAACCTTTCTTGAGTAAACCGTGTAGAGTCCAAGCATGTCTTCAGGTTCTGCCCCAGGAAACTCAACAGCTCCTTTTGGCGCAATAACCTCTACAGGCTCTCCTGAATCACGATCTAAAACAATTTTATCACTCTCTACTTTCCCAGCATCTAAAGGCTCTGAGCAAGAAAAAAAGAATATTAAAAAACATACAACAACTGCAAAAACCCTTTTCATACTATAAATATTAGGTAACAAACTTCTTTTGACTAAGACAAACAAAGTCATTTTCAACAACAATTAAAAGAAAAACACTCATTATTTATGAGTAAAACTCATTAAGGATTTAAACTCATTTATTCTTTCCTTTAACTCATCGGAAGTTACTTCTTTAATTTTGTCGGTACCGAACTCTTGTACAGTAAAAGACGCTAAAGCTGATCCATAAACCAGCGCCCGCTTCATATTTTCAAAAGATATATCATCAGTACTCGCTAAGTATCCCATAAAACCACCTGCAAAAGTATCTCCTGCACCAGTTGGATCAACTACACTCGGGAGCAGTAAAGCTGGAGTATAAAACATTTCTTTTCCATGAAACAACAAAGCGCCATGTTCTCCTTTTTTTATAATTATAAATTGAGGACCCATTTCTTGAATTTTCTCAGCTGCCTTTAAAAGCGAATATTCGCCTGATAGTTGGCGCGCCTCCTCATCATTAATCGTTAAAACATCGGCCATTGAAATTGTTTTCTTTAAGTCATCCATAGCAATATCCATCCAAAAATTCATTGTGTCCATTGCAATTAATTTAGGACGATTTGTCATTCCGTTTATGACCTTAGCCTGTATTGCCGGTGATAAATTCCCTAACATCAAATATGTGCAATCTTGATAGGAATCGGGTATAACTGGATTAAAAGATTCAAGAACATTTAATTCTGTGATTAAGGTGTCTCGAGAATTCATGTCGTTATGATAACGACCGCTCCAGAAAAATGTTTTTTCTCCTTGTTTTACTTGTAATCCCTCTAAATCGAAACCTACATTTTTAAAATCAGTTATAGTTTCATTTGGAAAATCATCTCCAACAACGGCAACTAACTTGGGGTTTACGCCCAATTTTGTTGCAGAATAACCAACATAAGTTGCTGATCCACCAACTATTTTATCTGTTTTACCAAATGGTGTTTCAATAGCATCAAATGCTACGGTACCGATAATTACTAAGCTCATTCTCCTTTTTTTTAAAAATTTTGCTAAAGATATTGTTTATTAGGGAAAATAAGGTTAATATTGCACTCCCAAATTTTTTGGGATATCATATTCCTTCTTAGCTCAGTTGGTTAGAGCATCTGACTGTTAATCAGAGGGTCCCTGGTTCGAGCCCAGGAGAGGGAGCACCAAAAAAAAGAGTTACAGAAATGTAGCTCTTTTTTTATGCCCAGATGGGAAACTTTTTCTTTTTTAACTTGACGGTAAATAGTTGTGTTAAACAAAAAAGCCTCGCATCCCGCGTGGCTGAATTTCCCAAATTATTGGGAACCTAGCGTCCCGCTAGGATTTCTGAACCTTTAACACAAAAATGAGCATAAAGTTCTTCAATTCAGAAAATTTATCGTTACTAAATCATTAACTCTTCTCCCAATTGAGTTAACACAGCAATATATTTAGGAATCGCCTGCTCCAGCTCATCGATATAAATAAATTCATCCGCAGTATGAGAGCGAGCTGAATCACCAGGCCCCATTTTTACGCTTTCACAAGGCATTAGCGATTGATCCGACAAGGTTGGCGAACCATAAGTGTTAATATCAAGCTTTTCCGCAACCTCTCTTATGAGATGATTACTACTTACGCCACTGGAATTTAATCGTGTAGATCGCGCACTAACCTCACAACTTACATGGGATTTAATAATGTTTAAAACTTCATCATTTGAGTATCTATCATTCACACGAACATCTACTACAAAATCGCACTCACCAGGAATGACATTGTGCTGACTACCAGAATTAATCTGTGTGACAGTCATGTTAACAGCACCCGTTTCTTCCGATTGCTTTGGAAAGACATAACTAGAAAACCAGCCTATATCTTTAATCGCCTCATAAATAGCATTTAGCCCCTCATTTCGTGCGGCATGAGCAGATTTTCCAATCGATTTACAATCGAGTACCATAAGACCTTTCTCGGCTATTGCGATGTCCAAAAGTGTTGGCTCACCAACTATTGCAAAATCAATTTTTGGCAACCTCGGGAACAAAAACTCCATTCCGTTTTGACCGCTAATTTCTTCCTCTGCTGAAGCAGCGAAAACAAGATTAAAAGGTAACTCCTGCTCATTGTAGAGATGCAAGAATGTTCCTAATAAAGTGACGAGAGCACCTCCAGCATCGTTGCTGCCCAGCCCATATAACTTCCCTTCTACTATCTCTGGATAATAAGGGTCTTTGGTATACCTCTTATTGGGTTTTACCGTGTCAAGATGAGAATTTAGTAGAATGGTATATTTACTAGAATCAAAATACTTGTTTTTAGCCCAAATATTATTTAGCTCTATCGTAAACTCTATTTTGTGTTCATTTAAAATAGATTCTATTAAATTTCTTGCGGGTTCTTCTTCCTTACTTAAGGATTGAATACTGATTAAATTGGTTAGTGCTTCAACGGGATTAAAATGAGTCATAATAAAAATTATTTAACGTTGTTCTCAATCCTAAATATAAAAATCTGGTTTGATCATTCGGTAGAGTTTGACGAGAAAGGGTTCTGTCTATTATTCCAATTTCAAAATATAACCTTGCTCTTGGGTTTATCAAAAATGCATATCGAAAATCCAAAAAGTTTAAATTATTTAAATCTCCTTGGCCAACAGAATAACCTGTGAGCCCACCGTCTCCATTTATGTCTACACGATTTGTGTTGTAACCATAAAAAACATTGCCACCATGATTAACTTGCGCAGTATCTTTTCCTATCTCAGACCAAACGAACTTCACTGTGAACTTATGTCTCCTATACTTGTACCGCAAAAAGGCTACTGCTTCCTGAAAATTAGCCCCAAGAGGATGCGCTAAGGGTTCATTCATGTGCACATGTGCATTGGTGCTATCAAAGTGAGTATACGTAAAAGGTCGTACTATATTGTATTCTGCCTGAGCGCTTAATCCATATATATCTAAAAGACTATACGCTTTTATACCTAATTGTCCACCATATTTGTTGCCCCAATATCCGTTAGCCCTTTTTAGTTCTGCAAAATTTAAATCATCAAGAACAGCCTGCCCGTAAACTAAAAATTTGTTGCTCATTTTATACTTAAATGATGAGCCCAGCAAAACATTATCAGCAGAACCATTCTGCCATTCAACAGGCCGCATAAATATTACAGGATTTGCATACTGCCAATCAAAGCCCTTATCGGCTTTGAGCCAAGAAATCGACTCATACAAACTAAGGTTTAATTTTCTTGTAATGTTCCAGCTCAGGTAATGTAACGACAAATACTTTTGCGTCCAGTTTCTATCTGCAGCGTCTTGAAAACCAATGTGATTCAATTGAGCCCACAGATTAACGTATTTAATATTCCAAACTGTCGTCTCAAACTTAAAATAGGGATAGTTAAACGAATTATCGCTTAACAATAAAGAACGGTAACCATCTCCAAAAAAGTTTTTCCCATGCCCGAGATAGGCTGTAAAATATTTATTTGCCTTATAGCCTACTGCTCCAGAGGCGAAGGCCCAGTCTGCGCCAATATTTTCTTTGAACACTTTATACCTACCTTGACCTGGCATAACAAAGTTTTCTATTGCATTTGAATTGATGTATGGCAATAGTTTAGCTTGGTTTTCATAAAAGGCTGATTCGAAAAATACATTTTTTCCAACTTGGCCAGAAAGCCAATATCCTCTAGTGTTTGTCCAAAAGCTCTCCTCTTTATAAGACTCTCTTCCAGCTTGAAGTCCTAACAAAAGGTTGGCTCTTAATTTCAGTCCACCACTATTGATGTATACTAGATCCTCATCCATTAACTTGTTTTCTGACCAACGTAAAAACTTTGCCCAGGTCGAGGTTGGAAGAAGATATAGTCGGTTGGTGTCAGTAACCGTAGAATCAATCGAATCTATATTTATTTGCTGTTTAACATACTGATACAGATAAGGCTTTATAGAGGTATGTGAATTAGATTTAGTGTCATTTAAATACATTTCTATAAACGCATTTTCACCATGATCCAAAGGATAAAATAATTGTTGAGCAGAGGAAGTAAAACTAAGAACAGTAATAAATACAAGAATTTTATTTTTAGTAATCATAGTAGAAATTAAATAAAGATGTCCTAAAACCTCCGTAAAGGTAGTGATGATTTTCTTTATTGTCATCTCTCCATTCTGTTCTGTTCTGATAACCTATTTCAAACATTAATAAATACTTTGAATTCAGAATAAAACTCAAGTTAGAATCCCAAAAAAGCTGTTTGTATTCTGTCCCGTTACCAATCTTG
>Ga0160423_10004051_pt1 | contig 12079 bp, 11 predicted proteins | sample CRUFie14St8metaG_FD_108191 | JGI IMG/M metagenome (GOLD analysis project Ga0160423, IMG submission 108191) | Marine microbial communities from the Costa Rica Dome - CRUD Field 142mm St8 metaG | ecosystem: Environmental > Aquatic > Marine > Oceanic > Photic zone | place: Costa Rica: the Eastern... | reverse complement strand
AATTGTTCCGCAACGTGGAAGGGTTGGGATAAAAATCTTTGAACTCTTCTCGCTCTGTGTACGGCTAATTTATCTTCTTCAGATAATTCATCCATACCTAATATGGCGATGATGTCCTGTAGTTCTTTATACTTCTGTAGTAAGTTTCTTACTCTCTGAGCTGTATTGTAATGTTCTTCTCCAACAATTTCTGGAGTTAATATTCTTGAAGTAGAATCCAATGGGTCAACCGCAGGATAAATTCCTAGTTCAGCAATTTTTCTTGACAATACCGTAGTAGCATCTAAGTGAGCGAAGGTTGTAGCTGGGGCTGGGTCAGTAAGGTCATCTGCAGGTACGTAAACGGCTTGAACGGATGTAATCGAACCACTCTTTGTGGAAGTAATTCTTTCTTGCATCAATCCCATTTCCGTTGCAAGTGTTGGTTGGTAACCTACCGCAGATGGCATACGCCCTAAAAGAGCTGACATCTCAGAACCTGCTTGCGTAAATCTAAATATGTTGTCGATAAAGAAAAGGATGTCTTTTCCAGCACCTTCTCCGTCTCCATCTCTAAAATATTCTGCTAATGTTAATCCTGATAACGCAACTCGGGCACGTGCACCAGGAGGTTCATTCATTTGTCCAAAAACAAAAGTTGCCTTGGACTCTTTCATTACCTCTTTGTCAACTTTGGATAAATCCCATCCGCCAGCTTCCATAGAAGTCATAAAGTCATCTCCGTATTTAATAATTCCAGACTCTAGCATTTCTCTAAGAAGGTCATTTCCTTCACGAGTTCTTTCACCAACACCTGCAAATACAGATAAACCTCCGTGTCCTTTAGCAATGTTGTTTATCAATTCTTGAATGAGAACAGTTTTTCCTACTCCAGCGCCTCCAAATAAACCGATTTTACCTCCTTTTGCATAAGGTTCAATTAAGTCAATTACTTTGATACCGGTGAATAAAACTTCCGTAGCTGTGGTAAGTTCTTCAAATTTTGGTGGTTCTCTGTGTATTGGATAACCTCCTTTCTTGTCCACGTTGTCTAAACCATCGATTGGGTCACCTACAACGTTAAAAAGTCTACCATAGATTTCATCCCCAATTGGCATTGTGATTGCAGAACCTGTTGCTACAACCTCTAAACCTCTCGACAATCCATCGGTAGAATCCATTGCTACAGCTCTTACTGTATCTTCACCAACGTGACTTTGAGTTTCAAGAATAATTTTAATTCCTTTTTGATTTGTTACTTCTAGAGCATCAAAAATATTTGGTAAGGCTCCAGATTCTTTGTTGAAAGAAACATCAATTACTGGACCGATTACTTGCGTGATTTTACCTGTTTGAGCAGACATATTTAAATAAACTTTATAAAGGTTGGTAATGTTATATTACGGGCGCGAAGGTATGAATTTTTCTTTTATTATTGTAATTATAGGAGATAAATATATTTGTATAATTTTGTCTTGACTAATTGTTGGTGTAGTTTAGTTCATCACAAGTATAAAAAAGTGAAGGTTTACAATGGTTTTTCAGATTATTTTGTCGTAAAAAACGCAGTAGTTACTATTGGCACATTTGATGGTGTTCATATTGGACATCAAACCATAATTAATCGTCTTATTGGAATCGCTAAACAACATGATGGTGAAACGGTTTTAGTTACTTTTCATCCGCATCCAAGATTGGTGTTGCAAAAAGATGCGAAAGTTAAGTTATTGACCACAATTCAAGAGAGAATCGATTTGCTGTCAAAATCAGGAGTTGATCATTTGATTATAATCCCTTTTGACGAAGCATTTTCCAAATTAAATTCTACGGAATTTATTCGTGATATTTTGGTTGAAAAAATCGGCACGACTAGATTGGTAATTGGTTACGATCATCATTTTGGTAGAAATAGAGAGGGATCTTTTGAAAACTTGATGAAATACGGATCTATTTATGGATTTGAAGTTGAAGAAATACCTGCTCAAGAAGTAAATGAGGTTAACGTTAGCTCCACGAAAATTAGAAAAGCCATTCAAGAAGGTCAGGTTTTCAATGCTGCGCAGTTTATGGGACATCCCTACTCAATAATTGGGTCCGTTGTGAAAGGTGAACAGATTGGACGAAGTATTGGCTTTCCAACAGCAAATATTAAGGTTAAAGATTCCCATAAATTAATTCCTAAAGAGGGAGTTTATGCGGTTCAAGTTACCTTTTGTAACAAAATCTATCCAGGAATGTTAAATATTGGTTACCGCCCAACAGTTGGACTCGATAATCAGTTGAGTATTGAAGTCAATATATTCGATTTTCAAAAAAATATTTACGGTGAAGAAATTAAATTGGAAATAATTCAGCGCGTTAGAAACGAAATACAATTTACCAGCGTTAATGATTTAAGCGTACAGTTGGAACAAGATTTGCTTGATTGTAAAAAAATATTGGCCCATTTATGAAAAAAATAGTACTTGTATTTCTGGCGTTTATTTCTGTAAATGCGTTCGCTCAAAAATTATACTCTGATTCAGCCTACAAAAAGATTACTCCTCATGTTAAATTATCGGATGCAATTATTGATACAGGGAATGTCGAAAAGTTGATTCTAAAAAAGAAAAAACTTACATCCATTCCAAACGAAATATTCAAGATGACCGAATTGGAGTATCTAGATTTGAGTAAAAATAAAATTGATTCTATTCCCAGAGAAATAGCAAATCTCAAAAATTTGAGGGTTTTAATTCTCTCAAAAAATAAAATCAAAAAAATACCCATTGAATTGTATACATTGAAAAAATTGAAGGTTTTAGACATAAGCTCCAATGACATATCTAAATTACCACGAGGGATTAAAGCATTGTCAACATTAGAAGAGTTAAATTTATGGAATACTAGTATTGATAATTTACCATATGATATTGATGAAGTAAAAACTTTAAAAGTTATCGATATGCGTGGTATCTTATTGAATTTTGAAATGCAAGAAGAACTTCTGGAGTTACTGCCTAAAGTTAAGTTGTATCTTAGTCCACCTTGCAACTGTACTTTTTAGTTAGAGCTCAGCAGTTATACTCTTTTTCTATTTAAGATTGTTTATTTCTTGGGTGAAACTCAATAATCTCACTTCTCAAAAAATCTCGGTCTAAATGAGTGTAGATTTCAGTTGTTGTAATGGATTCATGTCCCAACATTTCCTGAATGGCTCTTAAATCTGCACCTCCTTCAAGTAGGTGTGTAGCAAAAGAATGCCTAAACGTATGCGGGCTAATGGCTTTGTCTATTCCTGAAGTTTGGCATAGTTTCTTTATGATTGTAAATATCATGACTCTAGTCAAGCTTGATCCTCTTCTGTTGAGGAATAAAAAATTTTCTTGCCCAGATTTAATTTCTTGGTGATTTCTAAAATGTTTTAGATACAATTGGATTTCTTTTATTGCTTTTTGACCAATCGGGACAAATCGTTCTTTATTCCCTTTTCCAATTACTTTAACAAATCCCATGTCAAAAAATAGATTGGTAATTTGAAGGTTTATTAACTCCGAAACACGGAGTCCACAGCTATATAGTGTTTCAAGTATAGCTTTATTTCTTTGGCCTTCGTTTGAACTTAAATCAATGGCTGAAATTATAGTGTCAATTTCTTCTAGTGAGAGTGTATCGGGTAATTTTCTTCCAGTTTTTGGACTTTCTAAAAGTTTTGAAGGGTCAGATTTTATATATTCCTCAATGAGTAAAAATTTGTAAAAACCTTTTATCCCGGATACAACTCTTGCTTGACTTTTTGAGCTCATTCCTAAATCTGAAATCCAATGAACAAATTTCTGAAGGTCATCTAGCTTAAAGTCTTTGGGACTTTTTGTTTTTCTTAAGGAGGCTGCGAATTGATATAGTTTATCCAAATCTCTTAAATATCCATCAATAGAGTTATCCGATAAACTTTTTTCAAGCTTTAAAAATGATTTATAACCGTTTCTTAGCGCAATGGACATTAATTTAAACCTCTTTTTTCTTTTATTTCATCATAGGCTTCCTGTATTTTTTGGAATTTATCTTCTGCTACTTGAACATGGTCTTGTCCTAAATGAGCTACTTTGTCCGGATGATGTTTAATGGCTAATTTTCTATACGATTTTTTTAAATCAGCATCGGATATACTCGGGTTAACACCTAATATTTTGTAGCAGGTTGACAGGGAAGGACCAGATTGTTTTTTTTGTCTTTGTTGGTAATAGTCACCTCCATAACGTTGTCTGTATTTGCTATACTGTTGTGTAAACATTGCTTGTATACTCCTGAATTCAATTTGGCTTATTCCTATTCCATTACTAATCCTCTCGATCATTCTAAGTTCATACTGGTGTATTTCTCCATCCGATGCGGCTATTCCAAATATGTATTGAAGTAATAGTCGTTTTTCGGCTATTCTCATGTGGTAACGGATTTGCCGAGTAACCTCATCGATGGGTATTTCTTGTTTTAAAACTTCACCTAAAACTTTTATTTTTTCTTTAGCAACCTCTTCGCCAAAATTTTTGAGAAAATATTTTTTCACAAAATCTAGTTCGGATTTAAGAATTTTCCCGTCGGCTTTCATCACAGCTGCCGAAACAACAATCAAGGCTGCACTAAAGTCGCCCCTTTGTGTTCTTTGTTTTCCGTTTTGATTGTTTTTATCTGCCCCAAAAACAGATGAGCCTCCTTTATCCAATGCACTTCCGATTGCTAATCCTATGATAGCACCAATGGGTCCGCCACCTAAAATCCACCCGAGTCCTGCTCCAAATATTTTTCCTAACATTTTGTAAAATTTATTGCATTTTTGTCAAAAGACATACCATTTGAGAATAAATGCCATAATGTCTGAGCGCTAAGATATGAAGAATCATTTTGTACTATTTGATTTAGATGGAACTATTACAGATTCATCTGAAGGAATTGTTAAATCAATTGTATACGCATTAGGGAAGATGGGGAAAGAGGAGAGCGACCTGGAACGACTGAAAGCCTATGTTGGACCTTCTTTGAAAGATACTTTTCAAAACAACTATTTTCCAAATGAAGGCGATTGTATGAAAGCCATTTCTTTTTATAGAGAATATTATGCTGAAAAGGGGATATTCGAGAATAAATTATACTCGGGGATTAAAAACGTCTTAAGCGAAATTAAGGATAAAGGAGGAGTAGTCGCCTTGGCTACGGCAAAACCAACGTATTTTGCAAAAATAATTCTTAAGCATTTCGGAATTGAAGGTTACTTCGATTCTGTTGTAGGAAGTCATTTGATGGGTACTAGAATCCACAAAAATGAAATTATTTTTGAAGTTTTAGATCAATTAGGATTTCCAAAATCAAATAATGTTTATATGGTTGGAGATCGAGAATATGATGTTATGGGTGGAAAAAAGCATCAATTAAAAACTATTGGGGTGTCTTATGGTTATGGAATCGAAGGTGAACTTTTGAGGGTTAATCCTGATTTTATTGTACAAACTCCATTTCAGATTCTAGAGTGTTTTTAATTTATTTGCCAATCAGTAATCTGAAGTCGTATTCAAACCCTTTAGAGGGGGCTTTTGCGTTATTGAACACGATATCTCCGACGGGACCAATAAGAAAGTATTTTGATGGTTTTTGCCATTGATGTGTTTCTTGCATTCTAAAGTCAGGAACTTTATAGTCTAAAAGAATCTTAGAATCGAAGTTGTAATGATAAATATGGTCAATATCATTTTTCATTTGTGAAAGAAAATCTTTGTAGACTTTTATATCTATGTCCGTTGACACACATACAATTGATAGTTCATTTTTGTAGCGTTCTTTCATGTAATCAATTATTTCAAGTTCTTTTTGAAATGAAAGGTCCCATCCTCTAAAAAAACAGAGGTAAACATACTTTCCCTTATAATCGGATAAATTAAAATTAGTTTCTTCATATTGAATGCTTAATTCAGGGGCAGCAATTCCTATTTCTAAATCATTGATTTTTTCCTTTATATTTTGGGCTATTTCTTTGTGAGTAGGGTGAACAGTTGTTTCTATGATTTTGTTTAAAGTTGCTGTAAGATGGGATTTTTGGTAATAGTATACTTCCGATATCTCCAATATTCCCTTGAGTAAAATAAGTTCATTGAGCTCTCTATTTTCAGAGGTACTTGGGCTTATCTCGTTGAGCATCTTGTTGAGGTTGGCTTCCAACATTGCTTTGTGGAAAGGAGAATTATCGTTGCTTAATATGTTGTGCTTAATGTTTCCCGAAAAGAATGTATTGAGAACATGCATGCTTTGAACATTATTTGCATAATTCCTATTGGGTTTAAAATGATGTTGCACAAAATCATTGCGGAATTTTCGCATAACGTACATTTGCATTTCAGCTATTTTAAACAACAGATACTTTTTGAAGTATGTATTCTTTTCACTTAAATATAATTTTTTTATGCTATCGGTAAACGTCTTTATAGACTTATAGCTTTTTCTCTTTAACGGATTGTTTAGAAGAAATTCAGAGCAGGTTTTATCGAGTGTATCAATTAAATAATTCAATTCTCCTTTGATAGAATTTTTAATAATTGCTTTTTTTGAATCTTTTGCAAAAAAACCTTTCGAATTGGATAACCTTTTGAGGTATGCTTTAACAGGTATATAGTAATTTTTCCCCGGTTCAATGAATAGAGTTCTTTCAACTTTTCCAAGCTTTAAAATTGCAATATTTGTCGTGGAGTTATTGAATACCAGTTTAAAATTACCATTAGCATCTGTTTGAGATTGTTTTAAACGCTCTTGTTTGTAGGTTATGAAGTCATTAACAATCAATACTTCCACAGGAGAGTGATTGTATTTTCCTCCTTCAATACCTTTTATATTGCCCAAAAGTGTAGTTTGATTGCCATGGCTGTAAAAAAAGCAAATAGTCAATATGAACAGAAAAATATTATTCACCCTTTAAAAACTCATTTAGTTCGTTTGGTAAGAATTGTGAGACATCACCACCATTCATTAAAATATCACGAATAATTACGCTATTTATTGCAAGGTATTCAGCATCCGTCATAAAAAATATAGTTTCAACAGATTTTTCAATTTGATTGTTCATGATGGCAATATTTTTTTCGTATTCAAAATCTTTACCATCACGAAGTCCTCTTACAATAAAACTGGCATTGTGCTTATTACAGAAGTCAACAGTAAGTCCGTTAAAACTTTGAACTGAAACTTTAGCCTCGCTTTTGAAAACATGTTGGATTTGCTGTATTCTTTCTTTAATAGAAAAATAATTTTTCTTGGCACTATTTGCCCCTATAGCAATAATAATCTCATCAAACAAAGGGAGCGCTTTTCTTACAACAGCTTGATGCCCTTTTGTTAAAGGATCAAATGAACCGGGGAAAACAGCAATTCTTTTTTGTGACATACTAGAAAGTTATACTATATAAATTTAAAATTGTTGAAATGTCTGATTTCTTTGTGAGCATTTCTATGTTGAAACAGTTTGTTTTTATTTTTTTTCATTGTACTTGATTTGTCTCTTTTTGGTTCACATCGTACTTGATGTGGAGATGATAAAATCAATATTACAGAATTGCTTTAATGCATAAAAATTGAAAAATTAACATTTCCATATTTTCTTGTTTCCTTGTAGTTAGGATGGTTAAATGTTGTTGTTTTTGAATGCTCAACAATCAACCAGCCTTGTGGAGCTAGTAAATTGTTGTCAAAAACTAATTTCGGAATTTCGGGTATGTTGTGAAGATTGTAAGGGGGGTCCGAAAAGATAATATCATAAGGGGCTGATTGATATTTTAGTTTCTTAAAGACATCAAGTTTCGTAGGATGAAAGTTTTCAAAATTTAATTCTTGCTTAATTTTTTTTTGGTAGTCAATACAGTTGAAATTGGCATCGATAGAGTCTACAGATTTTGCTCCCCTTGATAGGAATTCGTAGCTTATATTTCCTGTTCCGCTGAAGCAATCTAAAACGGTCAAACATTCAAAAGTAAAATGGTTATTCAATATGTTGAATAAACTTTCTTTAGCATAATCTGTAGTTGGACGAACGGGCAAATTATTGGGAGGTGATAACTTTTTTCCTTTATATATTCCACTAACTATACGCACAAACTTTGATTAAAAACAGTATAAAAATAATGGTTGGGCAATTCATTTAAAGCACCCGCAATTTTTATGTTTTTATTTTTGAAACCAAAATTAAGGTTTTTAATATATTGAAAGAGGATTTGATGCTTTTCGCCTCCTTTTTTGATTTCTCCAACTAAAAAAACTTCTATTATATTGGGGTTTATGCCCATTTGCTCAAAGGAAAATAATACATAGTACAACAAATCTTCTTTTTCTGAAAAATGAAAAGAATTAATAAGTTCTAGCTTCCCCTTGGTTAGGAATACAATGTCGAAATAATTTTTGTGAAGATTTATGATTACTCTATCCTCGGATAGAGAGTAAAAGTCTCTCAAAACGGATTCAATAACCACTGCAATTTCATGAGTCAATCTAGCAGAGGGGAATACTTTTTTTATCCATGATTTTAGATTTTTAGGCAAAGCATAACAAATAACAATACCTTCTTTTTCGAGAGTTTGATAATTGTATTCATAAGATTGTTTGATTGTAGCGTTTAACTCTACATATAGATGAATTGACTCTTTTTCAAACAATGCTTTAGGAACAACAGAGAAAAATGTGTTAGCAATGGAAATAGAAACTTTTCCATATTGCTTGGAAATTTTAATGGGACATGATTTTAATGCCTTTATGAAATTTGCAAGATCGAAATCTTTTTGATTTAATTTGTTTGCAAAACTTTTTTCGGCTAGTGCTATATGCGTCTTTGATTTTATTTTTGAAACATTTGCGACGAACAGGTCATGACTGATGTTGAGGTTTAAATCATACTTGTTGATCAGCTTAGTGTCAAATGTTTTGTCAAGATGTGCTTTCATGCGAATTACTACCAGTTCCCTTCCGTTGTAGGTTCTGTTAAACTTCCAAATTTTATGTAGTTTTCTTCGTCAAAGTTTTCTGGATAAATTTTTAACATTTCAACGAATGTTTTCTTTTTAGTTTTAACTTCTATATAAAAAACATCTCTGTTGTTTGCATTCTTTGCTTTGCTTGTTTTTAATGAGAATTTCTTCTTTGTGTAGGGAATGTATGCAATGGAATCAATATTAATCCCATGTTTTTCACCAAAAACTTTAACATCAATAGGGATATGTGCAGTATCCTTTATGGGTTGATTATTCCTCAAAGCATTGTTTACTGCTGCCGTATCATTTTTATCAACCAAATACCTTACAATTTGAGCAGAATCGTTTTTGGCGAAGTGGATTAATGAATCCCAAGAATTGGCATAGGTTTCATTTGCGCTTAGATATTCAACTTGAAGGTTTTTTATTTGCATTAATTTATTTTGTACAATTTTTTCTCTCTTTTCGAAGGTAGCCTCAAACTTAATATCATTTGCTAAAGTAAAGTATACCCGAACCCCTATAAATACTGTAATCATACCAAGAACAACTCGAATACCGTATTTGAAAATGGGTAAGTGTAGAGGAATGATTTTTTTATCCATCAAAACCATGAATGCAACAAGTCCGATAAGAATCAATCCGAAAAGGAGGTAGCCTCCTTTATCCTGGAGGTTAACTTTTTTGATGCTTATTCGTTCCTTTTGAACACTTGGAATTGTACTTAATTGATTTGGATTTCTTATTTGGTTCGCTACAATGACAATGTAGTCTTCCATCGATAATGTGTCGGTAATGGATTTGATTTTTGCAATGAGCTTCTTCTTAGGCATGTTGTCTAATGAGAACTGATTGTCTATTTTTTCGTTTGTTGAAAAGGTTTTTTTCTCCAGAATACGTATGGCATCGTTTACTCTATTTATCGCTGATGAATCCTTTTTTGCAGAAGCTTTATTTAGTGCAACCTGAAGACTATCCGAAATTGGCTTAACTGAAACATAGTATTCCTTTTTTTTCAATGATGCTAAATAACTTCTTTCGGCATCTATTAAGCCAGCAACATATGGGGCATATCCTACTTCAATTGAGTCAACCATTGTTATGTAATAGTCGTCATCTACAAAGTAAGCTTTATCATAACTGAAGTATGGGGTTATTATGACGGTTAATCCTAAGAGACCAATTAAAGAGTAAATTATCGGTTTAAAAACAGAACCAGTTTCCATGTTTGTTGTTAATTTTCTGTTAACGGCCCTAAATTACAATTAATTAATAGCAGGAGAATGAGTTTTGGAAAGTTTAATATTAAATTAACACAAATGCTATTTTATTGAATTATTGGTGTTTTGAAAAGGTTTGCTTTTTACCTTTACAATAGTGCAAAGTTTAAAAGAATTTTTTCCTTTCAAACCTACTCCAATTCAAGAGCAGGCAATGGATCGTTTAACAAAATTTGTTTTGTATTCTAATAAACCTGCTTTGTTTATTCTAAAAGGATATGCAGGAACTGGTAAAACGACTTTAATTTCTACTTTCATAAATTGGTTGCCTAAAATTGGTTTAAAGTCTGTTTTGTCTGCACCAACAGGTAGAGCTGCTAAGGTGTTAAGCAATTATTCGAATAAATTAGCGCTTACAATTCATAAACAAATCTATTATCATTCAAATGTTGATGGTAAAATTGTTTTTACCATTCAAAAAAATAAACACTCAAATACAATTTTTATTGTTGATGAGGCATCTATGATAAGTGATTCTGGTGGTATTGGAGGTTCCTTTGTTTCTCAAAAAAGAACTTTATTAGATGATTTAATCGACTACGTGTATTCAGGAAAAAATTGCCGATTAATACTTATCGGGGATACTGCTCAATTACCACCAGTTGGCAGTTCTGAAAGTCCAGCATTAGATTTACCTTATTTGTCAAATCGTTTTCCAATTCAGGTGGGTGAAATAGAGTTAAATCAAGTAACAAGGCAAGCAAAAGATTCAGGGATTTTACACAATGCAACATTATTAAGAGAGACTTTAAATAAAGAGGAGCAATTTTTTCCTAGATTCATCTTATCAAATTTTCAAGATATTAGAAAGCTTTACGGATATGAAATCGAGGAGGAGATTTCTTCGTGTTATAGTCGGGATGGAATTGAAAGCACCATTATTGTTTGTCGAACCAATAAGCAGGCAAATAATTTTAATAAATACATAAAATATAGCGTTTTATTTCAGGAAGACGAGTTAAATGCTGGTGATTTATTAATGGTTGTTCGCAACAATTACTTTTGGCTAAAACAAGAAGATAATATTGATTTTGTTGCAAATGGCGATATGTTGGAGGTGATGCGTGTTATTGATTATGAGGATAAATATGGGTTTCGATTTGCAAATGCTTCCATCCGTTTGTTGGATTTCAAGACAGATACAGAATTCGATGTCAAGCTTTTACTGGATACTATTAGCATTGAGTCTTCAAGCTTGGTAAAAGAAGATGGTCAAAAGTTATACAATGCAGTTTGGAATAGTTATTCCAATATTCGAGACAAAAGAAAGCGCAAAAAGGCGGTAAAAGATGATCAATATTTTAATGCGCTTCAAGTAAAATTTGGCTATGCGATAACGTGTCATAAATCTCAAGGAGGACAATGGAAAAACGTGTTTGTTGATCAAGGATATCTCACCGATGAAATGATCAACAAAGAGTATTTAAGATGGTTGTATACAGGAGTGACTAGAGCTATAGACAAACTGTATCTTACCAATTTTAACGAAAAATTCTTTTTGTAATCATCTCTTGAAAGCAAAATCAATATGATAGTGGTCATCGTGAACATCATCAATCAATTTTGGTAAATATTTTGCAAAATAGATGCCTTTATATTTTACTTTTTTCCCCGATTTGGTCTTGAAAAAGTCGTCTTTTAAGTTGATTTTAAGCAAAACTTTCTTAATGAACATATTGCGCTTGTTTGCTGCTTTTTCAAGCGCTAAAATATGTTTACCCATTGCTTCAAAATCAATTGAAACCTTCTTGTTTCTTTTGTATCTTCCAAAGGCGTCGAATTGCATTGCGTAATGAAAAACACCTCTCCATTGATCGCCATGATAAGGCTTTTCATTTTTTT
>Ga0160423_10004050_pt1 | contig 12082 bp, 10 predicted proteins | sample CRUFie14St8metaG_FD_108191 | JGI IMG/M metagenome (GOLD analysis project Ga0160423, IMG submission 108191) | Marine microbial communities from the Costa Rica Dome - CRUD Field 142mm St8 metaG | ecosystem: Environmental > Aquatic > Marine > Oceanic > Photic zone | place: Costa Rica: the Eastern... | reverse complement strand
CGTCCACCTTGGCGCGCTTCGCCGAGGAGGTCGACTCCGCTCCGCGAGCCACCCCGTCGACTCGGCGCCGTCGACTCGGCGCCATAACCCGTCCTGACCACGACCGCTCGCCCCGCCACCCCCCTCGTTCGTTCCCCCGCTGGTCGGGGGTTGCCTCTCTCGTCCTTCCCGCTATCTTGGTCTGTTTCGGAGGTGACAGATCCCCGCGCTCTGGATGAATTTTCTCTGGGATGATGCTTGTTGGGTGGGTGGGTGGGTGAGAGTGAGGATGGAGGACCAAAGAGAAAGAAGGCGAGGCGCATCGCAGCGAGGAGCGAAGAGTGGAAAAAACGATTTTAGTATTCATCGATGGTGCAGCTAAGGTCACTACTGACGTCACTCTCATCCTCTTGCTGGTCGATCCAATCGACGACGTGCTGGTGGCCATACTTCGACGCTCTCCTTCTGCACTTGCATCTGCTCCAAGGGCAAGGCGGGTCCTGATCCCTTAACCACTTTAAGACTTCAAGTTGCCCTCCCTCCGCCGCCCGAGCACAAGTCGCCCAATCCCAAGGGCAAGGCGGGTCCTGATCCCGAGCCCACTTCAAAACTTCAAGATGCCCTCCCTGCGCCGCCATAGCACAAGTCCCCTCATTCCAAGGGCAAGGTGGGTCCTGAGAACGTGCCCACTTCAAAACTTCAAGGTGCCCTCTCTCCGCCGCCCAAGCACAAGTCTCCCAATCCCAAGGGCAAGGTGGTTCTTGATCCCTTAACCATTTCAAAACTTCAAGTTGCCCTCCCTCCGCCGCCCAAGCACAAGTCACCTCATCCCAAGGGCAAGGCGGGTCCAGACCTCTCAAATACTTCAAAGCTTCCAGATGCCCTCCGATGGCTGTCCCTTCACATGCCGCCTTAGTGAACTTGTAGCCCCTCAAACTCAGGTGCTCAAAAACCTCAATGCTGCCGCCCATCCCTGCATACCAGCCTGTTTTATCGTTCAGCTCAAACCCCTTCTCCTCCATCAGCCACCTCAAGACCTCGACGCTGCCCTGGAACGCCGCGCAGTTCAACAGGTCGCCCTCGTACACCGCTCCCTTGACCCTCTCCCAACTCAGCTTCTCAAAACCCGGCAGGATCTCTAAGGTGTCGCAGACCCACCGAAACCAACCCAAGCTAGGCGACGCCATCTTCCCGCTCTTCCGCAGATCGACGAGGTGATATGCGTTCAACTCCGTCTCCAACTTCCACCCGAGGTCCTTCTGCTTCTCTCGGAAGAACCTGCAGGTCATCGCCAGGGCGAGCAGGTCGTTCGGGTGCAGGTTGTCGTCGACGATCTTCTGCCACAGCTCGGGAGGCAGGCGCCTTAAGAGCTTCTCGTTCTTGGCCTGCAGATCAGCACACAAGGTCACCAACTCCTCCATTGCGCGCGCGTTGTCCTTCCCCTTCGCCCTTGCCCTCTCCAACAAACGTACGACCTCCTCCCTCCTTCGCACGAGAGGGTCCTCTTCCTCTTTTTCCTCGTCGGTCTCGTCCACCTTGGCGCGCTTCGTCGAGGGTTCGCCCTCTGCGCGAGCCATCTCGTCCCGACCACGACCGCTCGCCTCGTCACCTCCCTCGTTCCCCCCGCTGGTCGGGGTCGCCTCTCTCGTGTCGTCGCTCTCGTGTCGGGGGCGCCGTTACTTTTTTTCTGTTTGGCTGGATGAATTCTCTGGGATGGATGAGAGAGAGAGTGAGGATGGAGGTTCAATAGAGAGAGAATATAATCGCCGAGTGCATCACAAGCTTATTGAATCGCGACGTCCGCCTGCCTAGTCCGAGCTCTCGGACGCCTCGTCCTCTGACGGGAAGTCCACGTGGTTCGCGACCTCCAGGTCTGGGTTGAGCACAAAGTCCACCATGTGGCTGAGGACGGGGTTGTAGGCCTCCCTCTTGGTCTCGCCCTCCGGGGCCTCCTGGGGAACCTTTTCGCCGGATCCCGCCGCGCCAGAAACCCCAACCCCCTCTGCGTCCCCGGCTGCCACCCTTGCTTCCTCCTCCTCCTTCCCATTCTCCTGGCCCCGCCCCTCCGCCTCGGCGGAGGTGTCCACGTCCATCGTCGTTGCTCCCTTATCGCCCGCTGCCTTCTCCGCCTCCGCTGCCGTATCGGCGGCGCCCTTGCCGCTCTGAATCGCGTCGTCGTACAGCACGGAGGCGTCCATGTGCCACTTTTGGGGCGCGGGGGGGGAGAAGTGCCAGAAACCTGTCGAGCTGCCGACCGGCTGAAGGAAGGGGCCCACCACGCCCCAACGAGGGTCCCCAGGAACATAATTCGCAGGCGCGAAGGTCGTGTAGCTCAACCTTCGGGCGAAGGAGACCAGGTCCCTCCACCCCTCGGCGGTCTCGGCGCCGCCGGCCATGAACTCCCGCTGCGCCAGGCTTAGCACGTCGAGCTCGTCGCCCACCTTCGTCACAGCCTTCTCCAGGAAACCGAAGACTTTGGACAGATCGGACTCGATCCGGCCGGCCTCCTCATGGCGACCATCCGCCCTCGCGGCGTCCAGGTCCCCTAGGGCCCCCTTGAGGCACCGCATCAATCCCTCGCGGGCGCCCTCCACCCTGCACTCGAAGCTCTCCACACTGGTTCCGCCAACACCAGGGCCAGCGTCCTTGGCCCTCTCCTCGCAAAGCGCGCGCAGGTCCGCGAAGAGCGGGGCGATGGAATCCAATGGTGCCGATGTCGAAGCGACGGGACCCTCCCCCTCGCCGACCCTCCCCCCGCCGACCTCTGATGCGGTCCTCCTCCTCTTCCTCGCCTCCATGCTCGATCTGACCTCTGGAGCAGGGCATCGAATCTTGGGCCAGAACTGCAAGCTGCCGGCGCCGATGCAGGGGGTGGCGCGTTTGGTGTGGGGTCTGAGGGCTCTCGGGGGGCGAGGGGGTGCCCTCGCGGGGGAGGGCTGCGCCGCAGGGCCGGCTCTCTCGTGCCGCTCCTTCGCGACCGACCCGGCCGGCGACTCGGCAGACCGGGAAAAGCAACTCAAGCTGGACGCTGACTATGTAAGGGACCGGAGGGCCTGGAAAGGAAAGCTCAAGGAGCTTCGGAAGCAGTACGCTGTGGACTGGTGAGTGCGGGGACCTGTTCAGCCATCTCGGGCATCTCTCCTCTTCCCCCCCCCTCGCGGCGCACCCCTTGCCCGCTTTCGAACGGAGTTCTAACCCTTTTCTCTCCCCAACCCTCGACCTGGTATTCTTCAGGGAGAACCTGGACAAGTCCGTGCTTCGGAAGGCGAAGCCCAAGCGCAAGGAGGGGTACCAGCCGTTGAACCGGGAGGCCCTGGCGGCGAGCGCCAGGCAGCGCTGGCTGGAAAACGAGGAGCGCAAGTCGAAGCTGAGGGAACTGGAGGAGGGCTGGGCGCGGGCCAAGAAGGCGAGGGCCGACAAGCTGGACGTGGTGATGGACGCGGTGAAGTCCCAGAGGAAGGCGGCGGAGGCCAGGCGGATGCTCTGGCTGCTGGAGAGGAGCGAGGAGTGGATCCCGGAGGAGAATCTCGACCTCGCCATCGCGGCGGCCATCCTTGAGCCCACAGAGTTCTGAGCAACCAAACTCTTATTATAGTCTTACATATTCTTCAGAGTACACACTTAGAACGAGGCTTCCTCCCCCCTCTCCCTCACCGCTTGACTTCGTAAAAGTGCGGTGCCAGCTCCGTCAGCCAGTCCTGCTCCACGGCCAGGACCTCGAACATCTCGTGGGTCGCGGGCCCAGTCTGCACGGCGGTCGTGTACAAAACGCACTTGGGCTGGCTCCTGTGAAGCACAGAGGACTTGTGCATTCTCATCTTCACCTTCCCCCTCACGGTGGCGTACATGGCCCTGCCGAGGTCGTCCGTGCGCTCGGAATACAGTACCGCCGAGTTGGCGAAGAGCCCGTGGGCGAGGGCCCTCCTGACGGATGTCGTGTCCTTGCCGGCGGTGCTGACCGGGGCGCCCAGTCCAGCCAATATGGACGCGAGCTCCATTCTCAGCCGGGACGATCTCAACAGTGCGTTGTGGTTCAGGCAGTGCCTGTGGCACCAGGGCGCCGCCCTGCCGGACTCCTCGAAGCCCCTGAAGACGTTCAGGTAGGTCACGTGGTCGCCCTCGGCCACAGCGAACTTTAGCTTCTGCCTTTCCAGCTCCCTCGCGCCGCGACCTGGCTGCCACACGGACGCCCCGCAGGACATGGCGGCCGCGATGGTGAGCACCTCCTCCGAGCACCCGAGCTCGGTCGACGCGAGAAGTGCCTTGGCCTGGGTCGGGTGGAGCGGGATCTCGGCCATGTGCTCCCCGACGGGACGGGTCAGCCTGGCCTGGTCGTCGAGCGCGCCCAGCGCCCTGAGGAGCTCCAGAGCCCTCACCATGGCCTCCGCGGGAGGCGGTGCGATCCAGTCGAAGGACATGATGTTGTCCACCCCGAGGCTCTTGAGCTGCAGGACGACCCTGGACAGCTCGCTCCGCTGCATCTCGGGCGTCGCTGCCGCCGGCAGCAGCCCCAAGATCCCTTCGTATGCCTCCCGGGTGCACAGCCTGTAACACTTGCCGGGCCTCACCCTCCCCGCCCTCCCGGCCCTCTGCACGGCGCTGGCCTTGGACTCCGGACACGTCACCAGGGACTCCATCGCCGTCATCGGGTCGTAGTGCCTCTCGCGCTGAAAGCAAGAGTCCACGACGTAGGCGACGCCGTCGATGGTCAGCGAGGTCTCAGCGATCGACGTGGAGAAGACGATCTTGCGGTGGCCCCTTGGGGCGGGCCTGAGAGCCCGCAGCTGCCTCGAGGTCGGCAGGCCCTCGTGTAGCGCGAGGGGGATCGCCTCGCCTCCTCCTCTGCCGCCATGGCCGCCGGTCGTCCTGTCGTGGTCGAGCTGCTCCTCCGCCATCTCCAACGCTCGCCTCACATCCTCCTCTGTCGGCAGGAAGACCAACACGTCGCCCCGACCCTCGCCCCTGTGGATCGCCATGGCCGCGTCCACGGCCTCCGATACGTACGAGTTGGCGGGAACCTTGGAGTAGAAGACCTCAACGTCGTGCAGGGTCCCCTCGACGGAGATGGTGGCTGCTCCTCCAAAAAATGAGGCAAGGGCCTCCGCGTCTATCGTGGCGGAAGAGATCACGATCCGAAGGTCTTTCCGCCGCCGTCGGACCTTCTTCAACAGGCCCAGCACGAGGTCGGTGGCCAGGGTCCTCTCATGAGCTTCATCGACCACCACCACGCTGTAGCACGACAACAGAGGGTCCACGTGCAGCAGGCTGAGCAAGGCCTCGTCGGTGGCGTACTCGATCCGCGTGGACGACCCGCCCTCATCGCATCTGGACTCGTAGCTCGACAGCCGGTACCCGACCTCCCTGCCCAGCTCCGCGTCGCATTCCTCTGCCACGCGCTCGGCCACGCTCACCACCACGAGCTCCCTGGGTTGGGTGCACAGCACTCTCCAGCCGTTTTCAGTCCAGCCGCTCTGGTGCAGGAACTGGGGGATCTGCGTGGTCTTGCCGCACCCGGTGTGGCCAACGACGACGACGACGGGGTTCTCTTCCACCAGGTACAGGATCTCGCGCCGGTAGCGCGAGATCGGAAGCGCCATGCCCCTCCCTCGCTCGCCCCACGCCCCGATCTCCCGCGTTTCTGGAGCTGCTGGAGCTTGTTCGGTGGGATGGGCAGATGGGCAGATGGATGGGCAGATGGGGCTCAACGAGAAGAAGAGAGATTACAGAGGGGTGTGGCATAACAATTTAGCTGACCTCCTCCTCCTCAAAGTGCTGGGACTTGTAGAGGCTGTACCAGCTGAAGGTCTCAATGGTGAGAGCGGTCAATATGGAAGGGACGAGAGAGTGAGAGCACCACACCTCCCCCGTGAGGTAGAGCCAGTACGCAGCCTCGATCCACACGTACTTTCGCCTGGCCAGGAGCTTTTCCTGCCAAGCAACGAGCTTGGAACCGACCTCCTCGGCCATCCTCTTCCCCCTCGGGGCTCTGGGCACGTCCGCCTGGAAGGAGGCGGGCGGTTCCCCGCCCACAAACTTTTGCTTCAGCGCTTCCTTCTCGCGCATTTCCTCTCCAACCTTCTCCATCCTAAGGCGTTTGAGGTACTTGACGACGGCCTTGAGGTCCGCGTCTGACGGTACGATGGTCGAAAGCGTCAGAAAGGACTGATTTTGGAGGTTCAAAGTTCAAACGTGAACCGGGAGCACCTACCTTGCGCGAGCTCCGAGGTCTTGGCCTCGGGGGAGTACAGCAAATCAGAGAGCAAGGCGTCCTCTTCCTTCTCGATCTCGTTGAGCTGGAAGTCAATCGAGGTGATGAGCGCACTCACGGCGAGCACCACGAGCGGCCCGATCAGGAACTGGTTGAGTGGTAGGGTGTCCACCAACCCCCCCAGGGCGTTGGCGGCGGCAGTGTCCGCGGCGAACTCGTCCTGCGAAGCCCAGCCGTACGCGCCGGCACCCTTCAGCAGCAGACCCTCGAGGAAACCGAGGGCGACGATGAGCTGGCGAGGGCGGCGAGGGGCGAGATTGTCAGCTCCACGATTTCTCTCTCTCTCTCTCTCTCTCTCTCAGTGAAGAAAAAAAAGCTCACCTCGGATCCGATGATCACGGTGTCAAAGCAAAGGTATGTCGCAAAGGGAACTGAGCTCGGGTCCAGGGGTCCCTGCCCGGCCTCTTCGTAGTCCGAGACGTCCAGGTCGCCTGGCAGGGGTTCCGCCACGTCAACCTCGTCCAGCCTGAGGTAATCTGCGTTGTACGTGAAGGTTTGGGTGAGGTACTCGTCCAGGTAGTCGAACTTGGCGACGAGGGGCTTGAGCGCCGGGAGCTGCGTCAGCCCCGCGATGACGACGGGAGGGCAGACCATCAGCAGCCAGTCCCTCGCGCCGCTAAGGCCGCCGGGCAGCGACCACCACCACGAGGTGTCCTCGCCGAGCAGGAACTGCTCGCACGCCCAAGCCACGGAGGCCACCCCGAGGGTCAGGAAGGTGACCGAGATGTAGTTCAGCTTCTGGGCCTCCATCCCGAACTCCATGCCGAGGAACTCGTCCAGCTCGCGCTCCTCGCGCTCCAAGTTGGACTCCACGTCACGCATCACGACCTTGAGCTCTTGCCTGACCAGTTCCCTCTGCAGTGCGTCTACCCGCCTCCTCATCCGTTTGAGCGAGTCGACCTCCGATTCGCCATCCGCGCGGTCGAATTCCGTGACCTGGGCGAGCAAGTCCGCGATCTTCTCCTCGTCCGTGACGCTCCCGTCGTCGCCCTGTGCGAGGAGGTCTGGGCTGGACGACGTCGTCGCCGCCGCAGACTCGGAGCGCTCCCCCTCCTTCGCCTTCACCCTCGCGAAGAGGTCCTCCAGGGTCCTCTCCACCTCGGGAACGAGGGCCCCGACGCCCTCGCAGTCCTCGCTCTCCGCGGCCTCCCTCAAGCTCTGCACTAGGTCCTCATACCCGCGCCCGGTGTCTACGCCATAGGCCGTTTCAGCCTCCTCCTCCCCAGTCGTTTGAGTCTCACGCTCCGCGGCTTGGCGGCGAGCCGAAGGCCCCCTCCGGTCGCGGAACGGCCCCCACCGCCGCCCTCCCCGCCGGGGAAGAAACCCTCGCCGAGAATGGCGTCCCGACTCGACCGTCCTTACCACCCCCACCCGCCTCATCGCCATTGTTTTGTGATAAGCTTCTGCGCTTCTCGCTCACGTCGCTCCCGAGTGGCCAGTCGTCCTGATATTTTGTTTTGTTCGGCAAGATTTCCGTTTGGGAAAATCCAAAAAATTCAATTCTGGGAGAGGCAGGCGCCCCCAGACACCAGAGCTGCTGGGGTGGGAAAGCGAGCCGAGGCCAAAGGGGGGCGGGGAGGGTAATGGGGGGTAGGAGCGTTTCGGCCGGTATGGCGTCGTGCTCTTCATCCTCCGACGTCGAGGACGACGAAGACTACCGCCGAGGTGGTTACCACCGCGTCAGGTGAGCACTCTCTCTCTCTCTCTCTAACTCTCATGTATTGGAGAGTGAGTGTGAAGCCTGGTTCCTCTGACTGGTTCAACTTTTTTTTTCTTTTCCAACTTGTTTCAGGATCGGGGACGTCTTCAAGCAAGGTCGGTACAAGGTGGTGCGGAAGATGGGTTGGGGCCACTTCAGCACCGTGTGGAGGGTCAGGATCCTGGGCGATAGGAAGGATAGTGATTTGCCCGAGTACGCCGCCCTGAAGATACAAAAGTCTGCTTCGCACTACGCGGACGCGGCGAGGGACGAGATCAAGATTTTGCAGCAGATCAAGGACGCGGACGGACCCGGCGCCGCTCCGGTCGCGAGGCTTCTGGACTGGTTCGAGCACTCGGGACCCAACGGGAAGCACGTCTGTGTCGTTATGGAGAGTCTCGGGGACAACTTGTTGACTCTTGTGAAACTGTACGACTACAGGGGGATCCCGATGGAGTCGGTGAAGATGGTGGCGAGGTGCACCCTCGAGGCCCTGGACTTCTTGCACAGCAAACTGCAGATCATTCACACGGACCTCAAGCCGGAGAACATTCTGCTGACGGGCAAGGTCCCCAAGGTGCCAAAGAGGCGCAAGGGCAAGAGGAAGCCCAAGGGGAGGGAGGAGGCCGAGAACGGGAAGGGGGAGGGGAAGGCCATGGCGCCGGCGGGGGAGCCAACGTCGCAGCCGTCGGACCGGGGCGGGCCTGCCGTGGCGGAGGGAAAGATCGCGCAGCTCCTCGCCGCGGGGCAGCCGCTAACGAAGAATCAGAAGAAGAAGCTGAAGAAGAAGCTGAAGAAGAGGGAGGCCGCGGCGGCGGAGGAGGCGGGCGAGATCGAGGAGCGCGACGCCCCTCCTGCCTCTGAGCCCGAGGAGGAGATCGACGAGGAGGCGCACCTCTGCAGGACGCTTATCGAGGCCGAGGCCAAAATTCCCAAGACCTGCAAGGTCATCGACTTGGGCAACGCCTGCTGGACGTACAAGAAGTTCACCTCGGACATCCAGACGAGGCAGTACCGGTGCCCAGAGGTCATCCTGGGCGCCTCCTACTCCACGCCAGCGGACATCTGGTCCTTGGCCTGCATTCTCTTCGAGCTCATTACCGGGGACTACTTGTTCGAGCCCAAGTCGGGCAAGGACTACTCGAGGGACGAGGACCACCTTGCGCTTTTCCAGGAGGCCCTTGGGAAGATTCCAAAGAGGATCGCCCTCAAGGGAAAGTTTGCCCGCGACTTCTTCAACAGGAACGGCGACCTCAAGCACATCAAGAAGCTTCAGCACTGGCCCCTCACCGACGTCTTCATCGATAAGTACGAGATCGAGCCGGAGGAGGCCGACTGCATCGCGTCCTTCCTCTACCCGATGCTCGAGTACGACCCGGAGAAGAGGGCCACCGCGTACGAGTGCCTGCAGCACCCGTGGCTCCAGCCCAAGCAGCCGATGGCGAAAAACTAGAAATAATTGTGTTTAGGGACGGGAAAACCGCTAGCAGATTGGACTACTTTTGTGTCTTTACCGGCGCTAGTCTCTCAGGAGTCGAACGAGAACCACTCCGCCGACGCTGCCTCCCCCTGCGCTGCGACCGGCTCTGGCTTTGCCTCCGCTGGCTTTGCCTCCGCTGGCTTTGCCTCCACTGGCTTAGCCTCCTCTGGCTTTGCCTCTGACTGTGAGGCCTCCGACCGAAAGGTGCTGTTCCCCGACTGGGCAAGGTCAAACGCCCCAAAGTCGCTCGCGAGGGAGACGCCGCCGCTGCTGCTGCCCAGGCTCCGCCCCGTCGCGTCCCCAGGGCTCTCCGAGACAGCCGCTTGGTCCGATGGGACTGGCACGGGCACCGGCAACGGCGCCTGCGGGCCCTCCTTAGTGCCGTTCAAGGCTGGCGCGGGCACCGCTGGGGCGTCACCCAAGCTGAGCTGGACGGGAATCTCGGGCTCGAAGCTCGCGCCCCCCGAGACGGCTGCAATTGCGAGCTCGCCGAGGTTCTCCACGACCGTGTAGCCCTCGTTCAGGTCGTCGGCCTCCCAGGCGCTTGCGTTGGTGGCCAGGGACTCGGACCACTCCAGCTTGAGCTGGCCTAAGGTGGGGATCTCCACACCGCAGCTGAGGGCGGCCTGGGAAAGTGCGAGGTAGATCTGGCCGCAGTTACCCAGCACGGACGACAGGGCGGCCTTGTCGACCTTTGCCTTGGTCAGGACCTCCTGTGCCCTGTCTCTGAGCTCTGCGAGCTCCGCCTGCTTCCTGTCCGCCTCCGCCCTAGCGGCCTGAACCTCCACCTCGTACGTCTCGATCTCCCTCCTCAGGTTCTGCCTCTCAATCTCGGCCTCCGTGACCACGCTCTGCTCGCGCTGCGCCCTCTGCAGCTCCTCCTGCCGCATCCTGGTCAGCTGATCCCGAAGCACAGCGATCTCCGACCGGACTTGCTCAAGCGGGGCCGCAAATTCGTTCTCGTCGAAGGTCCGGTTGGCCATCCCGTCGACCTCCCCCTGAAGCTTGGCCCTCTCCTCTCCCGCCGCCATCAGCTGGTCGTGGGACTCCTTGTACCTCGCCTGGGCTTCGCCGTACTGCGCGAAAAGGGCTTCGTAGTTGGTCCTCAGCCTCTCGGCCTCCTGCTCCTCCAGCCGGCACTGGGCGCTCAGCTGAATCAGCTCCGCGTCCGCCCGGCTCTTGAAGATCACCAGCTCCTGCATCGCGTCCCTGAAGAGGTCCTTGTTCCTCTGGCTCTGCATGAGGGCGTGCATCGCCCTCTGTCTCTCCTCATCAGCCTTCCTGGCCTTCTCCTGGGCCTCCTTCATCTTGAGCTGCTCCGACTGGCGGGCCCCATCGTAGGTCGCCGGCGCCTGGGGCACGCCGCTAGGGTTGTACTGGAACTCGGACGATACCGGAGACACCATCGTGGCAGCGGGGAGGGCTCCAGGCATCTGAAACTGGGGCTGCGGAGGCGCCTGCGGCTGCACTGGTGGCGGGGGCTGCTGGGGAGCAGGGGCCGGGGCGGGGGGCGTCGCGCCGCCCGGCGATGGCTGCAGCCCCGGAACCGCGAAGTTCGGCGGCAGCTTGGCCGGCAGCTTCTCACCCTTGAGCGCGACAACGATGAGGTACTGCGAGAGTAGAAATTGCCTCTCGTCGAGCCTGCCCTCGTTCCCGGCAACGAGGTCCCACACGTGGCGAAGCACAGACTTGTCGAGCCCGCTTTTCATGAAGACGGGGAAGCAGTCGCCGCCCGCGACGTAGCCGTCCTTGTCCCCGTCCAGCTGGGCGAAGGCCTGTCTGAACCTCGCAACCTCCTGGGGGCTCAGGCCCGCCGAGACTCCCTGAGGCTTCTGCTGCTGTTGTTGTTGTTGTTGCGGAGCTGGCTGTTGTTGCTGGCTAATGCCCTGGAGGAAGGGGATGCCCACGAACCCAGGGTTCGAAAGCGTCGCCCTCGCCTGCTGTGGGTTTATGTTGTACTCGGGGGACTGTGACCCAGGCGTCGCCTGCACGAAAGCGATCAGACGCAGCGCGAGCACAAACTCGTCGAACGAAAGACACCCGCGCTTGGCAACGTCCGCGAACTCCCTGAGGCGCGGCAGGGATGGGGGGAAGCGAGGGGAGAGGGAGAGGGGGACGGACGGGGTCAGTCAGTCGGCTAGAGAGTCCGAGGGAGGGTGGGTAGGCTGTTCCGACTCTTACCAAACTTGCGCGAGCAGCCTCTTGTGTAAGCCGGAGCGCGAGAAGAACTGCACCGCGTCCTGGCCGGTGATCATTCCGGTCCTCTGCCGGTCCGCGAGGTTGAACCATTCTCTGAACGGCGTCGTCGTCATTGTTGCCGACAGCCCGCCGCCCGCGGTCGCTCGCGTCGCTCAGGCAGGGTTTTCCCCTCCTAACGCTTTCCCGAACCTCCCGAAAAGACGGGCACCCTCCTCGAGAATCTCGGGATCGTCAATCGTCAGTGATTGATGGAGCGATCATGGTGCCCGGGTATAGTACCGATTGAATTGAGCTGGAAGGAAGAGAGCGCGTTCGTTCGTGCGACGATTCACAATTAAAGAACAACGTTGAATCCTCAGAGCTCGGCCTTCGGGGAACCCAGAAGCCCCGAGACTGTATCCTTCGCCCACCTCAGACCCCTCCGTGACAGCGCCTTGCCCCTGGCCTTCAAGTTCCT
>Ga0160423_10004049_pt1 | contig 12085 bp, 8 predicted proteins | sample CRUFie14St8metaG_FD_108191 | JGI IMG/M metagenome (GOLD analysis project Ga0160423, IMG submission 108191) | Marine microbial communities from the Costa Rica Dome - CRUD Field 142mm St8 metaG | ecosystem: Environmental > Aquatic > Marine > Oceanic > Photic zone | place: Costa Rica: the Eastern... | reverse complement strand
GAATATGTTTTTTCTTCTCCATTGACTTTAGTGTATCTAGAACTCATAACGTTCATTTCAATGGGAGGAGTAAAAGAATATGCACAAGTATGATTTGGCTGCATAATTCTATAAAAACCTGTAGGTAATTGCTTATCCACAATAATTTGATGCTTTAGTGTTGATTCGGTAGTATCAACTTCGTGAGAGACAACATAAGAAATAGTGTCAGGAATTGAATTATTTAGAGAGGGAGGGTGGTCATCAAAATTATTTGGCCCTGCATTTGTTCCCCCACCAAAATTTGTTGAGTTCGTATGTTTTTGTCCACCTTGTCCATCATGTTCTTCTAAAGCATAATTTGCTACTTCTGAAACTAAATAGCAACCTTCTAATGAATTGATGAATTTTAAGAAGAAGTTTCTTCTATTTCTTGGGTCAGTAAGCCCCGACCCGCTACTTCCGACCGTAACTTCAAAGGTATATTTCCAAAAACTCCTATTTCCTGTTTTATTTGTCAACTCAGTTTCTGTTAAAGTAGATTGAGCAGTATCAACTAACAGTCTTGGTTTAAACCCTAAATAAGTCCCATCGGCATCTGTATCGGAGTTAGTAGTTACCCCTTTGTCTGTATATCCAAAATAACCGTTATTTTTATTAGAATCAGAATCATAGCCTACTGCAACAGCATTCAATTTCTTTGAAGCAGAATCAAGGTGCCTTTCGAAAGTCTTTACGGGAGGCAAGCAAAGACCTTTAGTTAATTTACTAGTGCCTTCTTCAATATCAAATTTTTCTAAAGCAATTGGAATTAAATTGAAATCTAATACGTTAAAAAGGTCACTACCTCCATCTGAAACAAGGATTCCATCTCCTAAATAAATTAATTTAAGATATTCTAAGATTTTAGAAGAAGAAGTGTAATGCTTAACATTAGGAAATGATGAGTATTGCGTTAGGTTTGAACCAAAGTTAAGAGGCAAGAGAGTTGCATGAAAATCGTGCTTCGAGTAGGAAATATGCGTCCCATTATCATCTCTAATTAAATCATCTAATGAAATATAAGAAGTTTCGAATTGAGAATTACCCGTATCACCATATTTTCCATTTCCATCTCTAAATACAAATGATTTCAACATGTGGATAGCATCATCAAAGATTACAGTATTTTTAGGACCGTGACCTGAGAAAGTATTGTCCACTTTATTTTGAACAACGTATAGACTTCCGGTATAATATCCAACGGAGTCAGGTGGGTAATATGCAGTTGCGGCTAATGTGACTGTTGTTCCAGAAGGTGTGCCGCTAACTGTTCCGATGTAATTTCCTTTATCGTCACAAACATCATCACCATCAGCAATAATTCCATTGAAAGGCTGAGTAAGAGTAATTGTTGTTCCTGAAATACTCGAAGAATCATCACCACTATCAATAAAGTCATGCAATTTGACTGTTGTTTTCGGAATAGTTCTTTTTACTGAAGGAAGATTCTCAGGGTCAATTTGGTTAAAGTGCCAATCATAAACAACCTCTGTCAATCTCATTAACCCAAAGTGAACGTCAGTTGGAATCGTTGCATTTTCTAAAATTGGAACAGAAAGATAATCAGAATCTAAGTTAGTTACAGCCTTGGTATCTGAATTATTTAACTCCGAATCACAAGTATAATCAGTAGTTCTAGTTGCTCTTTTAAGTAAAAGAGAATAATTAGTCAAATCTTTTCCGATGATATTATCTTTCCTACTACCGCTATACGGTTCAAGGTCAGAGTTAGCAAAGATAAACAATCTGGAAGCCTTGGTATCAAACTGTTCAAAAATGTCTTTTGTCTTATATGGTGATTCTGAACCTACTGTGGAAGAGGGTTGGAAAACAACATCACGAGAACCGCCACTTTTATGGAATTTGGTATCAAAAAATCTAGAGTTAGATGCAGGTTGAATACCTTTGGTTTCAAAAGCATGTTGTTTATTTTGTGCATTTAAACCCGTTAAGTGTGTCCCAACCGTAGCCGGAATAGATGAAGTATAGCCCGGATTAATCTTATATGACTCAGCATAATAGTTAAGACTACTAGGTTCATCAGAGTAATAATCTAAATCATAATCATCAGAGAATGTTGTAACTCTAGGTTTAAATCTTTCAAAGTTACCAGACTCTAGGTTAAAAATTCTAAAGTAAGGAGAACCATGCTTAGCACTATAATTTTCCATATGGTTTGTTGTGTTAAAGAAAACAGGAGCGTTATGAGTAGTCAAATGATTTCCTGTTGCGCTATCAATTGTAACAGGGTGCAATAAACTAATTACCTTTCCTCCATGAAGATGTGCGCCATTGGTTAAAGTTAAACCATGAATAAAATTGGTTCTATCTTCATAATTAGTATCTTTAAATAAAATTTGCAATTGTCCTGCTGAAAATGTAGCCTTCCTATCAATAGTGAAGGTGTGAGTCGAACCATCAAAAACTCTACTCACAAACATACCAATGAATACACTATCAACAAATAAGGCCTCTCCTTCTTCAAACGCAATATTACTTACTGCCGACATTGTAAATTGGTTTGAATTAGATGCTGCTGAAGTTGTTCCTCTACTATCAAGAGAAGAATCAGTAACGTTTGAATGTTGAAAATCAACCCTACCTAGAGTTAAAGGAATATACGGAGCCATTTCAATAATAGAGAATGTTTCTTCATTTCGAATATCAATGATTTCAAAGTCCATCAATGTATTCACAGTATCAAATGTTTCTTCGGTTGCGCTAGTTCCCAGACCTTTAAGTTTTGTTTGGAATTCTAAATCAGAAAGAATTTCATCTGGCTCAAAGATAGGATAACCTAATGCATTTTCATTTGAATCTGACGAAGAACCAATCAGCAATGTTCCGTCTGTTCCATCTGCATTTAATTCTGTTCCTCCTTCAAAGTAAATACCTTTACCTGCTGCACCACTTAATGTTGTTACAGAACGAGTAATGTTAGGATTACCAGACAAAGCCTTATTTAATACATATTTTTTATCCCTAGAAATCATAATTCTAATTGAAGAACCTCCTTCAGTCAAAGCCTTAGGATAATCTTCGAGAGTAATTGTTGGACTAGAGTAAGATGAAACTACTCCAACAAAGGCGATAACGTCGTTTCCATATTTAACAAAAATCTTATCTCCGGCAGTAAAAGCAAAAGTTCCTGAACCGTGGTTAAACGTTTTACTGTTACCGACAATAGAATTAGTTGTGTCCACATCAATAGAGGTATCGGTCATTTTATTATAGAAACTCTTTGTGCTATAAATAATGTCATTTGAGAAAAGTTTGTTTGAATTAACAATTGGTGATAATAATTTTCTAAAATTGTTTCTTCCTTTTATGGAAGCCATTGTTTGCCCATTTTCTTTATAACTTTCAAAAGACTCAACTACTCCATCAAATCTTTGAATAAAGATTGAATACTGTCCTGAAATATACTTTAGTGGAGTCCCATTATAGGAATCTCCTGAAAAAGATAAAGTTAATGTCTGTTGCACTTCATTTGAGTCACTAACAGTAGCATAAATAAATTCAAAGTTCTTAGACATAAATCTAACGTATAGATTTTCATCTCTTCCAGAAACGATTGGGAATGTTGTTAAAAGTGTCCCCTTGCTTTGGCTATATGCTCTGCGGTATAATTTACCCGTCAAGGAACTAAAGTTGGTAAAGGTCGAAGTAAATTCGCTTTCTGTTTCTAGTCTACTTAAAGAAGAAACATCAATGCTTGTTGCGCTAAATCCGGTCACGATTAAAATTCTATCTCCGATTTTGACTTCATCGTTTAACGAAAACAAATCATCAATATCATAATCAGTAGTAAGAGTTAATCTTCTAGACCCAGACCCTGTAACTCTAAAACTAGAAACTTCGGCCTTTAACTCGAACCAATCGTCAGCACTTGCTCTATGAACCATGTGTCTAACTCTGTATGGTTCGTCTTCCTGAACCTTTTTAGGATAGATTCTTTTGTTATCAATAGCAACAGATTCAGCAAAACCTGAGCGACTTTGAACAGAGTCTTCAACTTCTGTTTGGAAAATGCCTTGCATTATGTTGCAATGGTCTGGTGAAAAATCATAATGGAGATAACGTGTTGGTCCTCTTAATGTAGCAATAGTCGAAGAATCAGAAGTTTCTCTTCTAGCGTTATAAAATGCAGTTTGATAATTAGCATAATTTAGAGTTGGAAGAGTATGAGTTTCTTGAGCAAGTGGGGTTGAAGCAGTATCATTTTCTCTATTTTTGTCTTCTAAAACAACATGCATAGAATATTGGCTATAGTCAACAATTTTATTTGAAAAATCTTGCTCAGTTAAAAATGTAGTTTTGTATGTATTTAGTGTAACGCTTGAACCACTAGAAGCAGTTGAAACAGCCGCAAAGTATTTAGTATTGTGGTCTAATTGATTTGTTTTATCTAAACCATCAAAAAAGAAAAATAGAGGCCTAGAAACTACTAAATCATTTCTGAGGGCTTGTTTTACACCACAAGAAATAGCAACTGTTGTTGAAAGGTTTGTTCCTTTGAACAACATAAATTTTGTTCCTTTGTTAATTTGGCCACCTAATTTGGGGGTAAATTCAAAAAAGTCTCCATCAACGTCTTCTCCACCTTGAGGAATTTCAGTAATTTTAGCAAAGTGATGCATGTTTTGGTCATCGGAATGAATCATAACAAAATAGTCATCAGTCACAGGGTCCAATCCATCTAATTGAATACCTGCAGAATCGGCACTATCGAAACATTTAATTTTAAATCCTTCTGTATTTGCACGGTTACTGAACTCAGTCAAAAGACCGGAGCCACTTTTAATTTCAGAAATAGTAGCGGTTTGGCTATCATCTGTCTGGATAGCAGTAAATAAAGTTCCTGTTGCGATTGATTGGGTCGTCAATTTAGCATTTGTTGGAACATTCGTGTTAAACACAGATGAAACACTAGTCTGACCTTTGTTAAATGCTCTAAGTGTAGACATTAAACATCGACCTCCTCAAATCTAAGATAAAGCAATGTGTTATTTAAATTAGGTAAAAGATTAGAATATCCAGAGAATTCATCTCTTCTAATATTAGTAAAGGCTAATTCATGAAGTTCTCCCATAAACTGCTCATTTGTTGAAGCAGAATTATCTCCTCTTGAGGCGTTATTATTTGCACCAATATAAAAGTCTTCTTGGTCGAAAGCAAAGGTTCCTGAGTTAGAATGCGTATCTTGAAAGACTTGCCTGTTATTGCAGAACAATGTAATAGTATTGTTAGTTTTTGAGTAAGTTAGCGCAATATGATAAAAAGAATTCACATACACAGGCTCTCTCGTAGCCTCAAGAAAGATTTTCGTATTGTCGGATAGCGCACTAGAATATGCCGCTCCAAGAGTCACCGTGTTGGACGAAATTCCCGTTACCCTTCCGATAGACGTGAAGTCGAAACCGTCACGAATGTATAGGGTCTGAGAGGACGTATGGAGTCGAGCCACGGAGTCCACATCAAACGAGGACACAGGAGCAGAGAAATTTCCGTTGACTCGCGTAATTTGTTCATAATTGATTTTTCCGGTTCTATCGAATCCTTCTGTATCTGAACCTGCGTAATCGAATAGCCTAGAAAGATTGGATGAAATAACTGTAGGACTATCGAACGTTTCTGTTGCTCCTCCAATAGTCATACTCACTTGTATCTTATATTCAGCAGGTAAGTTTTCATTGTGTAGGGTAGTGTTCACCAAATAAATTTTTAAAGATGTGCTATGAAAAAGAGTCATCTTGTGAGTCAATCTATTTCCAATATTTAAATACTTGTTGCTTTGATGGTTTGATGCATTAGATAGATTATATCCCGGCATAATCTTTTTTGAATCTCTTACCGTAGGAATTGTTCCACCGGAAGACAGGCGACAAATTCCATTTACGTCATAAGGAGTAAGGATTGCTTCGAAAGTAAAGGAGCCCTCATGGTCATAAATACCAAAGTTCGTTGTTGCTACGTTTTTGGCATAGTCAACTTTAATTCGACCATTACACATGACGGGGAAAACCAACGAGCGTTGTTTTCCAACTAATACGTCATACATCTATTTCACCTCAAGGAGCAATATTTGCTACTTCAAATTCCATACTAAAAGAAATTTCAACAGTTTCCGCTTCAATTGGTGTTGAGAAGGAGCGAACAAAACCCTCTAAACCGGGACTATCTGAGGAAGAGGGAAATGTATTGGAAGCAGGAACCCCTTCGTTATCGAATTCATTTGGACTACCTCTTGAGCGGAATGTCCAAGGTAAATCCTTTGTGCTTTGGTCTGTATTCCAATATCCATATGAGTTATTTACTTTAGATGGATAGAGGAAAACTAACTCTTTGATTGCTTGGTTGGGAGCAAGACTTGTTGAATCAACAGAAGAATGAATCAATTGAGCAATATCATGGGCCGTCATCGTTACGGTATTTTCTGTTCCGTTATGGTCTGTTCTTTTAATCATAGTTTCAACAATAAAACCATTAAGGCTAATTTGTTTTGTAGCCATACCTAAGTCCAGAGCAGCCGTAAGAGATTCACCAGATGTAATACCAGAAAGAGGGACGGGAAATGATGGAATAGTTTTATTTGTCGTAATATTAATACTGTTGACTCTTAACGGAATAGTGTTTAATGACGAACCATTATCTGAGTCATGCTTTCCCGTTTTCAAATAAACGTAATAGTCTGGCAAAATATCACCTCATTGTTGTGGAAGAGAAACTACGATTAATTTTGTTGTTCACCATATTTCCAATCTTTTCTGCAATTCTTCTAAGTTCAGCATCTGAAGTATCTTTAGCATTAATAGTGATGTTGAAATTATTCGTTACACTTCCACCCATATTTTTAGATTGGGTATTTGTATGAACCTTAGACCCTCTTGGTAATGAAACAAACTCGGGGCCTCTTTCACCAACTAAGGTCATATTTTCGTTAACGATTCCTCCTGTTGCTCTTGCTTTTCGTCTTTTCATAACTTGATTGATTGCAGCAACAATAACTACTGCAATCGCCGCTGCAATCAAAAGAGGCATAGCATAAATAGCAGCAATTTCCATCATCTTAATTGCTAGATATCTTACGAAGTAAAGAATTAAGAAAGCCTTTGCAAACTTACTTAGAATACTTAGACCGACGCTACGATATTCTTCTGTAAATAGAATTTTTCCAAGTCCTTCAATAAGCCCAATTAGTGACGCTAATCCCACACTCAATGCTAAAATACCCACTTCAAACAACAAGTTTAGAGTCGAAGATAGGAGTTTATCTAAATATTCCATAATGGTATTCATATCTCCTCCTGCAAAAATTGCACCAACTAAATTGATTACGTCTGCAAATACTTCATATAGTGTTGCAGTTACCTCTGCAATTTGGTCGCCAACCTTAAGAATATCAAAATTTTCACTTATTGCTTCAAATGCAGCAATAAACGCTAAAATACCAAGAGAAACAAACATAGCCATAATAAGATATTTAAATAATAAGCCAAATACAGGGCGAACAAAGTCTGCTAATTTTAACATTTTATTTTGAAAATTTAGACTAAACTTTTCCATTCTTTCTACTAATGTAGTTCTATTTTTAAAGGCATCATAAAGTTTATTGACATCTTCACTAAGAACTTTTCCAAAAGACTTAAACGTTTTTTCAAGAGCAGAAAATCCTGCAATAAATGTTGCATCTACAGTATTTGAACCTCGTTGTCTTGCAGCACTAAATCTATCACGAACGTTAACGTCTGAACCTCTTCTTCTCATTTCATCCTGTTTATCTGAAATTTCGCTTCTAATTTGTAATTTGCCTAAACGTGTTTGCATATTTGCTTGGAATTTTAGTGCTTCACTTACTTTATTTACATTTTTTTCTAGTTTTTCATATTCTGCACTAATTTCCCCCAATGCCTTTTCATAGGCTTCTTGTTCACTATATCCTGCCGCTAATGCTAAGTGAAAAGCATTAGTGTTCTCTAGCATCTTTTTGTGATTATCGTCTAAATCTACTTGAGTATCAATATAACTCTTAACTGCTAACTGTAAATCAACATAATCATCCTTTACATTTCTCAAAGTTTTCATTTGTTCAACTGTTTGATTAATACTCTCTAATTGTGAGTCATTTACGTCCTTTGTTTTTTGATCAATCTGAGCCAAAATATCTACGTATGCTCGAATTTTATTCTGTAATGCCCAGATAGGAGTCCCTGAAACTAGACGACTAAAAATGGTCCAACGCTTACTTGCTTTAGAAGAAGCATTCGCCATTTCACCCAAGGCTCGGCTAAAACCAGAAAAGCCTTTTTCGGCTTTAATAGCACCTTGAGTTAAGTCACCTAGACTTCTAACCATTTTTCATGGCCCCCGCTTTTCTTTGAACCTTTTCTAATTCTTCTGACTGAATTCTTTCTGCTTCGCTATGAATCATAATGAAATCCTTCGCCATAGAAACAGGCATTTTATACACTTCTAATGGACTAATACCTAGTCCTTTTGCTAAGTAATAAACGGCAATTTTGGAAGCAATAGCGGGGTCGCTAACCTTTCCCCGAAATGCTTGCCGAATTACTCGTTTTTTACTTCATCCTCCTGAAGCATATTCATTGGGTTCGGGAGGATTTCTTTAAGTTGATTTCCAATGTAAGGATTAATCCTTAGCATATCAATTGTGGAAAGAGATGGTTCAGTCTTCTCAATGAAGTTTTCAACCATATAACGATACATCGCGTTTAGGTCTAAGTCAAAAGATTGAGTCCTAGAGTCAATCTTCATTACTGCGTTCATTGCTTTTTCTGCTTCAAGCCATGTTGGTTCTTTAACCCAGACTTTCAAATGTTCGTCTGAGTTCGCTGCTACTTTAACATAGTGTAAAGTGCTTTCACTTGCAGCAAACAATCGGCTTTTTTCTGATACTACTTTTTTATCAATCATTTCTTTCCACCTTCATAACCAACAAACAAACAAACGTATGTTGGTGGAATATCACTTTGCTAATTTAGATACTTTAGCCTCTGGTTTTGGAGAAGATTTAGGCTTCTTCTTTTTTTGCTTAAGGGCCTTGACCATAGCAAGTTTCTCTTGTCTTGAAACCAAGATATCACCCCTGTAAAATCCAATGAGTCTTTACTGTGCAAAGGCTTAAATTTCTAGGCATAACAGTTGCTTCAACAGCAATTGGCCCTTTATCATCAGCGATTGGGAAGTTGTTCGAACTCACCATGTAATCAGTAAAGTTTAGAGTAATGGCTTCTCCATTTGGCTTGGTGAAGACTAATTCAATAGTCTGAGTAATGTTTTCTGTATCATCTCTTAAGGCCTTGTAAAGAGCATTGTCTGTAACGTGACCTGTGAAAGAAATTTCATAAGTTCTTTGTGCAGGAATAGCCTCTTTAATTTCCTTTGTTCCTACACCTAAGAATCTTCGGTCTTGGAGATTGTTGTTCATCGTTAAAGTAAGAGTGTTGATTTTTAGGAACTCTTCGCCCAATACAGAAAATCGCCCGTCTGAGAAGAAGAAGGGTTCTCTCATCTCTTGCGCTGAGTTTGCTCCTGTAGTTTCACCTTCGAAGTTGAAAAAGTCTACTTCGTTTGAAACTGCTCTTCTAGCGTCATATTGTTCTGCTTCTGTCGGAGTGTGAACATTTCTAGTATTTAAGGACAGTTGAATCTTTACTTCCTCATTTTCGTTTGCGGTCATTGTTAATGTATTGACTCGGCAACCTCTAGCAATCTGAACGAAAGAATTGTCTTCATCTTCTGTTAGAGTAAAGGTTAAACTAGAGCCGGTAGCAGTAGCAGCATTTGTTAATTCTGCCTTTGTTGCACTAACCACTTGTGCAATTCTAGTGTGTGTAGGAATATTTGTTCCACTAATGAGCATACCGACTTCAACATTCGTATTGGACCCATATGTGATAGTAGTGGTCCCATCGGTGGCTCCACTCGAAAGAGAAATACTTGAAGTATCTGTTCTAAACGGAGTAGTAGCCGCTAATTTTGAATCGCTTCTCTCAATAGCAAAGGAAGGGAGGTTGTCTGAATTTGCCTCTTGGAAAGTATAAGTAATTGCATTGGTAATCTGCCCACTTGCATTGATTGTTGGTCTTGTTAAAGCGTCCATATTAACAGTATTAGCAACTGCGTTATCTGCCAATGGTGGACAAATATCTTGACCTACCGTTCTGTAAAAGAATGGTCCGGTATCAGCAAATCCGCCAATATCTTTATTTGCTCCAACGGGAACATCAGAACCGCTTGAATCCAAACCTTCAATCATAACGGCGTTTGCATCGAGAGGATCGGCTGTAAATCTATCATCCGGTGCATTATCCGAAGCAGCCAATTCAGCAGTAGAGCAATTAATATTGGTGCAACGACCTAAGAAATAATAGAGCCAAGCACCATGATTTGCGACAAGACTCAAATCGCCATCACCAAAGTTTGTGATTCCTTTATATTGATAGGTAAAGTTCCTTGAACCACCAAGGCTTAAATTGACCTGTTTCATATCAGGGTCAACTGTTGGGAAAGTTGCACTTTCTAAAATTCCTAACCATTGGTCAGAAAGAAGTCTTTTAGCAGTTGAAGTCGTAGCGGGTGTTGGCGCACCATAAGCACGAATAACAAAATAGTCGGTAGCATTTGGTTTAAATGAATCCACAACAGTAATTGTCGTGGAAGTGTTCGACTTAATTCTATGAGAAGACAATAACGTGTCGCTCCCTGAATATCTCTCAACTAAACAACCTGCATATAGATTCTCAAGAAGAGAAAAATTTGCTAGGAATCCCGAAGATGCTTTAGCCTCACTAGTAGTCAAAGAACCATTAGTAGGAAAAGTGGTATCATCATCTTGTGTGCAAACTCCTAAATATAGGTCGCATTCAGGAACGAAAGTAAGGCTTGTGCCTGCGCCTAAGAAAATATCTGTGTTTTGAGCCATTATTTAATTCCCCCTCGTAAAACAAACTTACGGGACTGTGAGGGCAAATCTCTTTGCTTCAATGCTTACTTTATATCCAAATAATCTTTTAGAACGGTCGTTTGACTCACTTCTTGAACCGACGAAAATCTGATTAAACTTTGAACCATCAGATGCGGTATAGCCACGCCTCGCGCTCTCAAGTGCATGACGGGCGACCAAGTATAAAGCCCTAAGCCTATCGCGGCCAAAAGCGGCATCAGTTCCGGCCCTTTCATCGTGAACTGTGCGAATATGAAGAGTAAATCCATATGTTTCGTTACGTAAGTCAAAATGAATAGTTGGGTATTCAAGATTTTGACTGTCCTCAAAAACGATAATTACGTCCTTAGATGATAAATCATAACGGACACCTTTATTCTTTTCTAATGAGCGAACATCAACTAAGTTAGGCTTTCCTGTATGCGAAGAGGTAATGTAGCCTGCGCTCTCTAAAGCAGTAGCAGAAGAGGTCCAATTTGTGTCTAAAATATCAATCAGTAAATTGACTTCATCCATGCTTCCACCCCCTTAAATGCTTCATTCTCAAGATATTTCATAAAGTCCTCTTCAGCATATTTTAATTTTTCTTCTTCAGACATTCTAAAATCAACGCCGAGAAGAGAGGAAACTTCAGCCATTGCTTTTTGTCTTTCCTCTTGAATTCTTAAGAACCTTTTAAAGTGAGAAATGTCCACTTCAATAGCCATCAGAATCCCTCAATCAATGAAATAAACAACATCGCTTTTACCCGAAAGGATATCAAATGCTTCTTTACGAAGAATATCATACTTTTCTTTGATGCTAATATTTCCACCTGTTTCAGCAATAAGAATTGTCTGGTCATCGTGACGTAAGATTTCAGCACAAACTAACTTAGTTGCGGCTTCGTGAATTGCTGCCGGAACCCTACTGCTTCCTGCAATATAAGTAACTACAATGGAGTTCTGTGAATGATAAGGGTATTCTTTTAAGAAAAAAATGCGACCCTCACTACCAATTGTCCAATAGTCACCAAGTCGCTTCATATCATTTTTGTCTGTAAATGCAACCATTTCACAAACTGTAGGAATACCGTTTGTTGAAGTAAATGTTGTAGTT
>Ga0160423_10004047_pt1 | contig 12087 bp, 11 predicted proteins | sample CRUFie14St8metaG_FD_108191 | JGI IMG/M metagenome (GOLD analysis project Ga0160423, IMG submission 108191) | Marine microbial communities from the Costa Rica Dome - CRUD Field 142mm St8 metaG | ecosystem: Environmental > Aquatic > Marine > Oceanic > Photic zone | place: Costa Rica: the Eastern... | reverse complement strand
TAACTGTTCCAGAGACTGAGCTGTTAGGCCAGTGGCCACACTCAATCCCAAAACCAAACTCAGTATGGTTTTCGCTACGTTGCTCATGGATTTGATACTCATCAGACTAAAATTCATTTGATTCAATTTCCAGAAAGGTTTTACAGGGCGTTCTTCGAAACGTTCGTATGGGTTGAGGTCTTCTTATCTGACAAAACAACCTCATCCTCCGAAATGAAAACAATCTCGTAACTTCTTTTATCAATGGTAACTTTGTCGCCTTTCATGACACCTGAATATTTTCGATTCCCTGCTTCGTATTCGAGGTCGGCTTTGTAGCCCCTTATTTCCGTAAATTCCTGGGAAGATAATACTTCAATGTTTTGATTGGAATTTAAAAGCGTCAGCACGAAGGATTCGGGGTTCGTAGGGGATCCTTTGACCTCTCTAAGAATGAAAATATCATTTTTATCTCTCAGACGGGAAACACGAGTGACCTTACGACGCTCTGTTTTCTTATCTGCTGCTTCTCTTGTGACATAAAAACTGTAGCGAGGATCTTGAGGGTTTATCTCCTTTCGACCATCATAAGCAATGCGCAAATAAAGGGGAGACGTCGATTTGATAACCACCGCGTTGGGCCCCTTCTTTCCATAAAATTTATCTTTGACCAAATTGCCGTTGGCTTCGAACCAACCTACTGGATTGAAAGTGTTGTGCTCAGGCCCGGCCAAACGCAACCTTTTAGGAGCTTCAGCACGCGCCAGCAATGCTTTCAACTCTGAAAGATCCTCTGGTTCAAATGCGTTCTTTTGATCATAACCAACCTGTTCCTCCAATTTTGCCTTAATTGAAGGTACTTCCAGGACAACAAACAGCGCCCCTCCCGCAAGAAGCGTCAAAACGATTCCAAGCAGGATTTTTTCCCAGTGTTTTTTCATGGTGTGGTTAATTTATCCATAAACCCCGCAAAGCCTTAATTATAAGGGTAGGTGCCAGAATCGTCATCACCGTCGTCCTCTACTGGCATCGGCTTGACTGCTTGAAGCTGTGACATCCGCATCTCTTGAAGCTTTCCATCCGGATCTGACTCGATCGCTTCTAGTTCCTGTTCAAAAATATACTTATCGTCTTCCGAAGCAGCATTGATTTGCTGCTGCAAAGACGCCTTCACGACTTCCAGATCGGCGTAGCCAGAAGCAACGGCGACCAGAGACATATTAACGGTAAGCACATGTTCTTCAAGATCATCGAGCATCCCACCGGGTTGAGCCCCGACGCCCCCCCCAAAAGGACTGCCTGCTCCTCCCCCATAGCGATTGGCCATACCAGCATAGGGATCGGCCCCCATACCTCCGCCCGCAAGGCCATACCTTGCTTCTAGAGATTTCCCAAGCCCCAACATGCCACCGGAAGTGGTTGTTCCCGTTTCCTCCACGGACAGCCATTTAACTTGAAAAAAGTGGTTCGCTTGGTTGAAACCAGCCAAAACATGACTCAATTCATTGGAACCGCATTCAAAACTAATTTGATAGGGATACGTGTTCACATCAATGTTCGGATCTATAAATGACTCGCCTTCGATGTAATTTGAGGATGTTGCTGAACTGCTTGACGCCGACCCAATGGAGCCCATCAAATCGCTAGAACCTGCTCCAGGGCTATCGTTTTCACTCACAGGAAGGCGCATGATGGCATTGATTCCATAAATATTGGCATCATAAAGGACCTCGCAGATTTCCTTGATCTGAAGGAGCTGAAAGGTCAGAGGCTTCAATGCTTCGTCTTCCAAATCGATTTTGGGGCGCACATCATCGAACGAAAAACCGTAAGTGCCCTCATCTACAGAAGGCAAGTTGATCCCCGTGAAACGCGCTTTGCGATTAAGGTAGGAGACTTGGTTTTCGAGGATTTCCTTGAAATCAGAAAGGGTCATGGATTCGGGGATAGGATATCCCGTGAATTTCGCCCGCATTGGTTCGAGAAGTTGAGCGGAAACAAGCTCCTGCTCTTTTTGGACAGAGGCAATGTTTTCTTCAGTAGGGGAAGTTTTGCGCTCAAACAAACTTTTGACCTCAGATCTTTTGCTAGCCAAGGCCGTATCAACGCTCTTATCAGCGTCGTATTGTTGTTTGGTCCAAACACCTGCCAAGGAAAGAGCCACCAAGGCAACAACCCCACCAATCACCAAGCTTAAGTTTTGTTTCAACCAAGGCATTAATATTCGCTTTCTGTAAGTTGAATGGGGGCTTTCAATCTCAGGGAAATTTCGAAGTTAAATGTTGCCTCACTTTCGGATACCGGTGCCAATTCCCCCACAAGTTTGGTTTCATCTGGATTGAAATAGTTGGTACGGGATTGCAATTTTTTCAACAGGTTAAATGCAAGGGCGTTGTTGGCATTTGGGTTGATGGCCGTTCGATTGACTCCTTTACAAGCCAAAGTGAGTTTGGCCAGAATCGTCTCATCATCATCGACCGACGCTTCTTCTTCCTCATCCCCCCAATCATCTCCGTCACCCCCGCCACTAGGGAGGAGTCCATAACGCTTCATCATTTCGATGTCCATCATCATGGAAGGTTCTTCTTCCTCATCCTCCCATGTATCCATGACAGCAGCTCCGGTAAGATTGACCCCTGGACTATCTGGGCGAAGGGATTCGATCCAGAGACCAGAATCCACAGCATACTGCCTCTGAGCATCCCTTTCGGTTTCAATCAATGATTGCCTGACGATCGTCAACACATCATTCCAGAAAAACCGGTTCTGGATCATTTTACCGAATCGTGTGGCGTGATCAATGCGGGTAGCAAGAGCCGATTCCTCTGGTTGAAGGGACCTCTGAAGCGCTGTCAGCGGGGCCGCCTGGGCGTTGAGCTCTGAGAGAAGCTCTCTTTTCGTCGATGCCACCTGCTGGAAAAATATACCGACTAAAAGCATTAACAAAACCAAAACAACCACTGAGGCAGCCAAAAACGGTTTCTTACGGTCGAATTCCTGCTTATCAAGCAGGCTCTTAGGCATCAGGTTGAGCTCAACGGGACACTGAAAGACACTCCTCAGCCCCATACCAACGACGGTTCCAAAAGCAGGCGCGACTCGCCCGAGTTCCTCCAGGTCCAATGAAGGATCAATTGAGACCGATTGGAAGGGATTGAAGTAATCGACCTCAACGTTCAATTTTTCCGCAAAAAATTGAGCTGTGTAAGGTAATATAGATGCACCACCGGCCAAAAACATCCGTTCGGGCGCCCCGCCTTTGCGCTGAGTTTTATAGCTCTGAATCGTCTGGTTGACCTGAATATGCAGGCGCGTCATGACCTGGCGGGCAATTTTGGAAATGGCCGCTTGCTGAGGATTATCAGGATCTTGGTAAGCCCCCCCAAGCGCCACAAAGCCCTGTTCCAGCTTGAACTGCTCGGCCTCAGGGAATCGCATCTTCTGCTCAGTGGCAAACTCCTGAGTGATGGCATTGGCACCGATGTTGATACTTCTACTGAAAGTCTTACCATCCTCGAAAAAAAGGACGTTGCTGGATTTGGCACCAATATCCAGGACCATCGAACAACCTCCAAGTTCACTGTAATTGTGACGAAAGGCGTTGAATAAAGCCGTTTGCGGGGTATCCACCAAGTCCACCGACTTGCCAAGAGCCCCCACTGTGTTGAAGACACGGTCAACGAGCTCGGATTTGATGGCTACCAGGAGAATTTCTAACTCGCTGTCAGAAAAGGCCCCAATTATCTGGTGATCCCAAACAACTTCTTCAATCGGGAAAGGAATGTTGTTCTGGGCATCCAGTTGAATGATTTCGGCGATCTTCTTTGCCTCAACCGGAGGAAGCTTACTGAATTTGGAAAAGACCTGATAGCCAGGGGGACAGAGGTTGATCTTTTTCGACGCAAATGCTGGGTCGGAAAGCAAAGTCGTCAGAGCTTTTTTGAGAGCCCCATCGCGAACGGCATCTTGGGCTCCGGGCAACCCGAGAGGTTGCTGGGCAAATGCTTTGAGGGTCAATCCTCCAGCATCATTGGGCTCGAAGGCGGCGATCTTAACGCTGCCAGCCCCTAAGTCGATGCATAAAAAGGAATTGGAATTTGCCATCTGTTAAATTTTCCCTCGTTTCAAGACAATAATGGACACGAAAGGCTATCGCCTTTCATCACAAGCAATAAAAAGAACGAGGTGGTGATATGAGAATTTCATAATGGGGTCAACAGAAAACTCAGAGTTCTCATAGATTCCATGCCAAACGGAGCCGGCCAAACAGATGGGAGTTTTCATAACCACGGGTTTGGCTTGTGGCAGCAATATTCGTTCCGTTCTGAAGAGATTTTTGCTGATAGATTTCCATCTCATTTGGCCCCTTCACCGCCAATGACAACAGGGACTGTTTTGATCAAAATTTTAACATCCAACAACAAAGACCAGCTGTCGATGTACTCAAGATCCAAACGGACCCATTCCTTGAAGTCGGTAACCTGATTGCGACCGCTGATTTGCCAGAGACATGTGAGGCCTGGCTTGACACTTAAGCGCCTGCGATGAGCAAGCTCATCAAACTGCATGGTTTCATCGACCGGCAGCGGACGGGGACCCACCAGACTCATCTCTCCCTTGAGAACATTGAAAAGCTGAGGCAACTCATCAAAACTCCTTCTTCTTAAAAACTTACCTACTGCAGTGATGCGAGGATCATCCGTCACCTTGAAAACAGGACCTGCCATTTCATTGTAGGCCATCAACTCAACCTTGCGCTGCTCGGCATCGGTGACCATGGTACGAAATTTATACATGGTAAAAGGCTTTCCATTGAGGCCGCTGCGCTTTTGCCTGAAAAAAACAGGACCCTCCGAGCTGAGACGGATCGCAATCGTGCAGCCGATCAGAATCGGACTGAAAAGAAGAATGGCAAGCAGCGCCCCCATGAGATCTATCGCCTGTTTGCCATAGATCTGCCAGTTGAAATCAGGGGTGGAGCGAAAGACCACTACAGGCTTTCCATACAGCTCATCAAGGGTAGTTCGAGAGATTTGCGTATTGAAGAAATTAGCCAGCATCCAAACTTCAATGCCTTCTGTTTCACAGGCTTGAATCACTTTTTCAATGCTACCAAAAAAGGAATGCTTGGTTGCAAGCAGCACCCCATTGGCAGAGTGCTCATGAAGAATATCTACAAAGGAGGCCACGGCCTCTTGGTTGATGTCCACCTCCGCAACCACCTCCAGATCATCCGCATGATCCAAGCCGCATTCCCTTTTGGCCTGCTCCACGTCCTCGGAAGTTCCCACCACAATTATGCGCCTTCGATAACCCGCTTCCCCCATGGCGTAAAAGAGGTAGCGCCTGAGAAGCTCTTCCTTGAGAAATACGGATAAAAAGCTGGTAAGACCGAACAAAATGAAGACCGCTCGTGCGAGGCTTGTTTTGAGAAGAAAGGCTACAAGAATGAGCCCCATCGTGGTAAGGGCACATGCTTTGACCAACTGCCAAGCCGTTACCGTTCGGGAGGCAAGGACAGGCCTCCTATAGAAACCTTGTGACTCCAGAAGAACGAGGGAAAGCGGAACCGTGAGAATCAAAAAGGGATAAAAGTCGGCAAAAGGTTCAATTTCTTTGGTACCCCCAAAGAGACCTAAAAAAACCAAACCAAAGTCGCCAAGCAGCCAGTCGCTGGTTCTCAGCTGATAAGCCAGCCAGAAGCTCAAGGTGAAGAGGCAGGTATCTACCAGCCTTTGCATTTGAACCTGAATTTGTTGCTGCCTTCTAAGCATGTTTGAGAGTTGGAGTTAAAGACAACCTTGAAATCACTGGGATTGGGATGGATCCTCACCCGAAGATCCGAGGACGGTCGTGCTTTGAAACACCGGTGTGGCGGCTCGAATAAAAGCCTCCATGTGGCGGTAGGCATTCTCTTCCTGGCCGGGAATCACAATGGAAGAGACCGATATTGAGGCCCAGCGCTGAAGACGTCCTTTTGTAAACAAATCCTTCACCATAAGCCACATACGTTCCGAATGACTCGAAGTGACATGTTGATCGTCCACAAACCAGTAGTAGAGAAGCCCTGAATACTCCTGCCCTTGAAAACGACGCAGCGTCTTGAGGCGCATCGCAGGTAAGGCCTGAGCCACCGGTTGATGCATTTGGATCGTTGTCGGTGTCGTTTCCTCGATGTGAAAGCCAGCACCCGTCAAACAGAACTGAGGCTTGTGAATGCTAGTTCGATCCAACCCCATCAACACCACCGTCAAATCAATAAAAAAGCCGTTAGGGTGCTTGTAACGCCTGCGGGTAATGGTGGTGTCCTCGGGCAAGGCTTCCAGTTCGACCTCTGATACTTCGAGGTCCTCCCCTGCATAATTCAGCACCCAGTCTGGCAATCGAACCGGTGGCTTGTGCATTGAAGAGTCCTCGTCAAGGATCACCCCAGGAGGACCCATGACCTGGTTTGATTGCCAATAGCGGAGGAAGAAGCCTGAACCGGAAACCACCAGAACGACGCATGCCAACATCAGAAAGGATTGCCGATTCATGCCCCCACCTCCTCAGCATGAGCACGTTTCTTGTCTAGCATGAAGCTGGGTTCTCTCAGCCAGATGTCGACCAGAAAGATCCCCCCTAAGGCGAGAGGAAATGTGATAAGCCCCAACTTTTGTTCCCATTCGAGCCCCACTTCCTGGCCGAAGCGATTGCCTATCCAGATGGCTATGACAATTCTGAGCGTATTTCCAGCAACAGCAAAAGGAATCGAAAGCAGCATCAGGAAAACTCGCCGCCACCAGGCTCGATAGTAGATGAAGGCAATGGCAAGGGTGAGCGGCACTAACGTCATGAGGCTGCGAATACCACTGCATGCGGCAGCGACGTCATAGGTGAATGTCTCATCCGAATCCATCAATAAAGTCCCCTGTCGCACCACCTCTATCTGCAGAACATTCTCGGCAAGAAATGCAGCTACTGAAGAAACCAGCAGTCGAAGAGGAAAAGTTACCGGCTGAGCCAAAGAGCCCACAGGAACACAAAACAAAAACAGCACGTAAGGAAAAAAGATCACCTTCATCCAGTTTTTCCCCCAACAAAAGCCCATGAGGCCGTAGAACCCAACAAACAGGCCAAGAATCGAAATACGGGTTTGCTGGGCCACGTAACCAACAAGGTGCAGCAGAAGACCTAAGGAAAGAATTAAAAAACCGGGCCACCAGGCAGCATGAGGGGGCGTATCAAGCAGTTCCTTGCGTTTCCAAAACAACAAAGCCAGAACGGCAAACGGGATCAGGTTACCGTGACCATCTTCCGACAAGGGAGCGTTGTAGGCGTTGATCATCCACGAAAAAACCGAATGGGTGTCGACATAGCCAAAAGTGGAGTTCCCCAAAAGATGAAAAAGAGCAACCAAGCCTAAGGAACCAATCAGGAAGACACTCTTATGCGGCAATACCCTCCACAGTTGATACAAGTCACGCATGATGAGACGCGTTTGCTCCTTCATTTGAGACAACAAGTTCAGTGGATTGTTAGCCATAATTGGACGAAATCTTGGACCTTTTTATGTTTTTTTTGCTCAAAGGAAAATAAAATTAAACCGACATCGCCTAGCATTGCTTTGAGGCACCCCAAAGCATCCCCTTCCACCCATTTTTAAGCAACAACCATAGAAACATGGTATTGTAATACGCGTAGCGGCCTAGCAGCCGACGTGGCTCACTGCTCAGGCGAAAAACCCAGCCCATACCGCACCGCTGCATCCAGAGGGGCGCATCAGGTTTGGTTCCAGCATTCACATCGAAAGCAAACCCAACCGCCAGAAGGGCCCCTCGTGTGAACCGATGCTTGTGCCGGTGAATCCAAGCTTGCTGCTTGGGCGTCCCAAGACCGACCCAAATAAAGTCGGGTGAGCAGTCGTTGATGCTTTCAATGATGCCATCGTCCTCCTCTGGACCAAAGTAACCATGGTGCTCGCCGACGATACGCAACTTTGGATTCCAGCTTAGGGCGTTTTCCCTCAGCTTTTGGAGGCATTCGGAGCTTCCACCGAGAAAAAAATGCGTGCTTGTAGACTGGCAATGAGTCAGGCAGTAGCGCATGAAAGTAGGGCCATAAACGCGATCCTTGAGCTCGGCACCCTGCTGATTGAGGCACCATATCAACGGCATGCCGTCTGGAATAAAGAAGTCCACCTGCGATGTCTGCTCAAGAAAAGTGGGGTCCAGCTGCCGCATGGTAACGATCTGAGTGTTGGTGAAATCAACAGAGATCACCCCCTCCTCCAGCACCCTTTGCTGACAATAATCGGTCAAGTCTTCATAGGTCGTGGCACGCAGTGCCGTCCCGAGAACGTCGTAAGAGGCAGGTTCCTTCATGGTTAGGGTGTCACCTGTGCCATCATCCGCCCGAGGATACGGTCCAGAGACCACTCAAGCCGCCACCTGGGAAAGTGAGAGCGAAATTTGGTCAGGTCACTGATGTAGCAGATGTGGTCGCCTCTTCGGTGGTCCTCCACGTAAGTGTGGGATACCGAGCGGTCGAGCAAGTGTTCCAACTTCTGGATGCACTCCAGGATCGAAGCACTGTTGGACCGGCCGCCCCCGAGGTTGTAGACTTCACCAGGACGGGGGTTTTCGGCAAAAGCCAGAAAAGCAGCAATCACATCCTCACTGTGAATTTGATCCCGCACCTGCTTCCCCTTGTATCCGAGGATATGGTAGGTTTCGCCTGCCTTAGCCACTTTGACCAGGTAGGACAAAAATCCGTGCAGTTGCACACCACTATGATGCTCTCCGGTCAGGCATCCCCCTCGAAACACCCCCACATTCATCCCAAAATAGCGACCGTATTCCTGAGCCATAACATCTGCTGCCGTCTTGCTTGCACCAAACAGACTGTGCATGGTTCGATCAATGCGGCAGGACTCGCTCACGCCATTGAAATCTTCGGGGCGGGCGTAGTCCCAGCGGGTGGCCTCTTCCTTGAGTGGCATTTCATTGGGAGCATCTCCGTAGACCTTATTGGTAGACATGAATATGAAGACCGCTTCAGGCTGAGTCTGTCGGGTTGCTTCCAGCAAATTGAGAGTACCCACTGCATTAACGTCGAAATCAATAAAAGGAATGTCGCGAGCTTTGTCATGCGAAGGTTGAGCCGCGCAATGGATGATCAAATCGAAACGATTTTCACGGAAAAGCTGGAGAACTCCCTCGCGATGACGAATATCCAGTGAGTGATGATGAAAGGCTCGGCAATTATTTTTAAGGCGCTCCAATACCCAGGTTGTATCACCGCCAGGCCCAAAAAACTCTCGCCTCATGTTGTTGTCGACTCCGGTGACAGCGTGCCCCTTTTGATCCAGCAATCTTACAGCTTCTGAACCGATCAACCCGCTAGACCCTGTCACCAGAACATTCATGAAACAAAGACGATAATCACCCTCTTAGGGAGGAAAAGTAAATTCGGAAGTCGCATCAAGCGCATCAAGGAGTGGAGATGGTGCCAGAGGCGGGATTTGAACCTGCGACCAAAGGCTTATGAGTCCTCTGCTCTACCACTGAGCTACTCTGGCATCCCAAACTCAATCAGAATCCTCGAAAGAGGAACGGTGAGGCTAACGAACCTGCATACGGAGGTGCAAGCAAAAATCAGGCGGTAAATACGATGAAAAACACAATCAATACCGTTAGTTGGGACCACCTCATTTCCACCTTCTGCACCAGCGGAGGACCCGCCACTCGTGAACGTAAGTTCCGCTAATTTAAACAGAAGCGCTGGCGGCTCATCAAGCAGCTCCCACTGCATCAAACCGACTCAACAGATTTGCTTGAGTTGTTCAACCTAGGTGGAACCCAGACCAATATCTATCTAGCAGCCCTAAAATTTTTGGCCGTCGATGCGGGCATTCTCCCCACCCCGTTTTACCCAAGCGACTTTTTCCAAAACGCACCAAAACACCCAAGCGCGCGATCACGCTAGAAGAGCATCGCAGGTTGCACTCAAGCCTGCGAAGCTACCGTTGGAGGGCCTTCCTCCAAATCCTCTGGGAAACCGGCGCAGCACAAGCCAATGCCACCTCCCTCAAAATCGAGTCCTGCAAAAACAACACAATTACTTACAACCGCTACAAGACAGGCCAGCGCGCAGGCACCCAAGACACTGAGAATCGGCTTGGTTTCTGCAGCCAGTTATGGCCATGGCCAGCAACGGCGCCGACCGGGTTCTCATCATGGGACGGCCTTTCTGACAGCGTTCAATGGATGGAGGGGAAACAAACTCGAAGGGATCGAAGGGAGCTTTGTGAAATCCGAACGAAGGATTCCTGGAGCGCGGGTGACCAAACTGTGGGATCCCGATCCCAAGGCAGCCATGAAACTTACCCATGCCTGTGAAGTGGAGTCGGTCGCGCCCACACCCGAAGCATGTTGCGAGGGAGTGGACGCGGTGATCCTGGTGGATGATGGAAGTGGAGAGCAGTGGAAATGGGCGAAGCACCCTCTCCAATCAGGAATGCCCGTCTTTTGTGACAAACCTCTGGCTATGACCGGTCGCAAAGCAAGAGAGATTGCCATGCTGGCAAGATCGTTGAAGGTACCCTTCATGTCCTCGAGTAGTTTGCGGTTTGTTCCAGATATTCTGCAGCTGCGTAAGGACCTCCCTGATCTGGGAAAGGTTCACCTGGCTCAGGTCGTGTGTGGCAATGACCTCATTTATTACAGCATTCACGCACTCTCCATGATCTACGCGGTATTGGGGGCAGGCGCCATCAGTGCCATGCATGTTGGGAGGGACGATGCGCACATCGCCCGCATCCGATTCAAGAACGACTTAGATGTGGTTCTCATGGTAGGTCAGCCCCACAAGATGGGATTCGGGTATCAGATTCAGATTTATGGAAGCAAGCAATGGAAATCGCTTACTCCTGATTTAAGTCACCTCTATACCTACCTTCTGGAAACATAGGTGGACTATGTCAGAACGGGCAAGGAACCCTACCCCATTGAAGAGGAGGTCGAACTGATTGCCGCCCTTGAAGCCTACCAACGATCTTTGGAATCAGGTAGCGAAGTCATGATCAAGGATTGCTTTGACTGAAAGTCCCCCCCCTTTTGACCTTAAAGTTTTCAAGAGCCATCACCGGGTTGGATGCAGGTTGAAGGGAAGCCGCGTTGGCAATTTGTTCCACCCTGTGCTAAGATAAAGCGGTTATGTTGAGGGGAAGACCCGCCGCGATGGGTCGGGGCGGTGGCTTCATTGGGAGGCCACCGCTTTAATCCAAGGCTCCAATCAAGATATCCCTCTAAAACACTGCAGCATCCCTTACCAGGCAGCCTGAATCGGCTGTGCAAGGCATTCCTGAAGCACCTTGGCGTAGGGTTTCTGAACGGAAAAGTGATCCATGTGCAGCAGGGACACCAGTTCCAACAAACTCTCCAGGGAATCCCGGTGAATATTGGGAGTGCGGGGCCAGGGCCGATTGAATTGATACAGACCCCAGATGGTTCCCTCTTGGTCATCATCGACATACTTCCAGGTCCAGGGGGACCAGTGATAGCCCTTTTGGTTGAATAAGGTCAGGAAGTGTCTCATGCCTTCAATGTCATTGGCATGATTGCCCATGGTGCTGAACTCGCCAAAATAAACAGGAACCTGATGGCGCTCTTGAACCATTTCAGCCAGTCGAAGCACCTCTTTGGACCTCTTGAGATGATCGGCAAGGCCTTTTTCATCAGAAAAAAGAGGATCTGCACCAGAGTAAAAATGCAATGAATAGACTATTTGCTCCCATTGCATAACCTTGGGTTGGGGGAAAAAACCATCCCGAGACCAAGGTTCGAACTCAAGCTTATAGCCATCTTCCATGACAATGATGGTTTCAGGGTCCACTTCTCTAATGGCATCGTAAAGGGTGTCGTGGGCCCGACCCCATTCTTGCGTATTGCGCGCACTGAATGGTTCATTGAGTAGATCATAGGCCCAAACAACGGGCTGGTCACGATACCTTTGAGCAATCGCTTTCCACAAGGAGGCTGTGCGTCGCTGGTTTTCAGGAGACGTGAAGAAGCCAATTTCACTCAATGCTCCGGTATGATCCCATGGACTCTGACCTCCGGGTGCACC
>Ga0160423_10004046_pt1 | contig 12088 bp, 28 predicted proteins | sample CRUFie14St8metaG_FD_108191 | JGI IMG/M metagenome (GOLD analysis project Ga0160423, IMG submission 108191) | Marine microbial communities from the Costa Rica Dome - CRUD Field 142mm St8 metaG | ecosystem: Environmental > Aquatic > Marine > Oceanic > Photic zone | place: Costa Rica: the Eastern... | reverse complement strand
GTGATGGTTCTAATAGTAAAAGGATAATAGTAAATAATTCTAATACGGAGAAAACCGCAACAAGTATTTGGTATCCTACTTCTACTGGGTTTTATTTTGAAAGTACAGGTAATTCAATAAACGCATCAGGAGGAACTTATATATATATGACATTTAAAATGAATTAAAATGAATGGATTTGAACCAACAATATTAGGAATTAGTGTTTATATAATAACTATTGCAAAGATAAACGAATATCTACAAGGACTTCTAATAATAGCTACGTTGGTTTATACAATAATAAAAATAACACAATTATTAAAAAAATAATATGGTAAGAATATTTCAATGGTTGGCGATACAATTTAAAAACTTTAACGAGTGGTTTAAATCAAAATGGAATCATATAATAAGTAAATTATTGTTTAAGTAAATCTTAAACATAGTACATCATTAAACATAGTATGTTAAAAACAATATTAAGAATACTTGGACTAAACAAAAAAGATGATTTAAGTGGTTTAGGGTTGGAGATAAGAGAGCTTATTAAAGGTAAAGAGATAGACCCTCAAAAACTTATTGAGTTACAAGCAGAAATAAATAAAATAGAAGCTCAACATAGAACGATATTTGTTGCTGGATGGAGACCTTTTATTGGATGGGTTTGTGGTTTTGCTTTAGCTTATAATTTTGTATTAAGAGATTTACTTGTATGGTGGTTTGGTCCAGAAACGGCACCTCCTGCCTTACAAATGGAACATCTAATTACTGTACTTGTTGGTATGTTAGGATTAGGTGGTTTAAGAAGTATAGATAAATATAATAATAAAACAAGCTGATATGTGTCCATATTGTATAATTTGTGTTTGTAAATAATGCCAAAGGTAAAAAGACCTAAAGTATATATTTATATTCCTCCTAAGAAAAAAAAGAGACCTGGTGTTCATTCTAAAAATGCTAGTAAAGGTCAGACTGCTTATAAAAAAAAGTATAGAGGTCAAGGTAGAATATAATAAAAGAAAAGAAAGAAAAAGGACAAAAAGAAAGAAAAGAAAAAGCCTACAAAAAGAAAATAATTGTAGTATCTGGTCCAACAATATTCCTATTGAAGTTTAGTAACTTTTTTCGTAGATTTACAACTACGTTAACGCAAATATATAAAAAAAATGGAATTAAGATATTTTAAATATAGTGAGTTTGATTCACCAGATTATCCAGGTAGTGGAGAAAAATTTATGGACAGAGAGTTTTTAGACTGTTTAGATGAAGCAAGAGATATAGCTGGTATTCAATTTAAAATTAATTCTGGTTATAGAACACCCCAACACAATAAAAAGGTAGGTGGATTAACTACATCAAGTCATTTAATTGGTAGAGCAGCAGACATACATTGTACTCATACTAATAAAAGATTAAAAATAATTGAAGCACTATCTATGGTAGGATTTCAAAGGTTTGGTATAGCCAAAACATTTATTCATGTAGATAATGATGACCAAAAAAAACCTGCAATTTGGTTATATTAATTTTTTTTGTATATATTTGTTTAAACTTTAATTATGAATATAACAGATAAATTACTTAAAATTACCACAGAACTTAAGGCACCTAAGAATCAATTCAACAAATTTGGTGGCTATAAGTATAGAAGTGCTGAAGATATTTTAGAAGCACTTAAACCACATCTTAAGAAATACAAATGTGTTTTAAAGATGCACGATACTTTAAATATCGTAGGGGATTATCCTTATGTTGAAGCAACTGCTAAATTAGTAGATTGCGAGGAACCTAATATGCAAATAGAATCATCTGCACAAGCTATAATAGACTTTAACGCAAAAGGTATGCAACATCCACAAAGAACTGGTGCTGCATCTTCTTATGCAAAAAAGTATGCTATAGGTAATTTATTTTTATTAGATGACACGCAGGATTCTGACGCTACAAATACACATGATAAAACTGAACTTAAAACAAAGCCTATACTTATGGCAAACTCAAAAGCTTTTGTTGAAGCTGCGAAGTTTGTAAAAGATAAAAAAGGCACAGTTCAAGACATTATGAAAAAGTATAGAATTACAAAAGAAGTAGAAGAAGCATTATTACAAATAAATTAATATGAGTGCATTAGGACAAATAAGCATTAAAACAAAAGATGGTATGTATAAAAACTATACTATCTCTATAAATGACGATACAAATGAGTATGGTCAGAACCTCAAGATGTATGAGGAACAAACAAAAGAAGACCGTGAAGCTGGTGTAAAAAAGAATTACGTTGGCAACGGTAAAATCTTTTGGACTGACGGTAAAATAACTGTAGCTGATAAAGTTGACAGAGAAACCACAAAGACGAGTTCTGATGTGGACTTACCGTTTTAATTTTTTTTCATTAATTGGTTTATGTTAAGGGGTGCTTCGGCACCTCTTTTATTATGAGTAAAGAAGAAATAATATTAGAAAGACTTTGTGCTTGGTTTGCCTTGCAGATGTTTGAAATTCATCAAGACAATATTGAAAAATTAAGTTCTTTATTTGTAGAGTGGAAAATACTTCGTAAGTTAGAAAGTATTCTTGATACAGATTCAAAATATTATTATGAAATGTTAGACGCAAACGTTTTTGCTCATGACATTATAAACCATAATAAAATGAAAAAACCTGGAGAGGTTTCAAAGAGCATGAAACTTCTTATTAAAGAGCTTATAAAACATAAAATACAAGATGAAAAAAATACAAACACAAATTAATTATGAAGGAAGGTACGAGAAAATATTACGACAAAGTTACGTTGACCCACAAGAAAAGATTGATTATCCTCCAATCGCTATCTCGAAAGGTAACACAGGTGGAAAAAATCCTATCCCTTTACCAATAGGCACTTATGGAAATTTCAGTTTTATATCTGCTGCACCAAAAAGTAAGAAGACATTTTTAGTTTCTTTACTTGCAGCATCTTATATGGGTTGTAGTAAACAATACACTAAAGATTTAGTAGGTGTAAAAAAGAATAAAAAGCTTATACACTACGATACAGAGCAAGGTAGGTTTCATGCACAAAGAACATTTAATAGAGTAACAAGAATGTGTGAGAATACAGAAGATTATTTTACTTATGCTCTTAGAGAATATTCAGCATTTGAAAGATTAGATTTTATAAACTGGCACCTGTATCAAATAGATAATCCAGGTCTTGTAATTATAGATGGTATTGCAGATTTAATTTTGGACAGTAACGATTTAGTTCAGTCTAATAAATTGATTCAACATCTGATGAAGTGGACACAAGACCTAAACATCCACATAATAACTGTAATACATTCTAATTTTAATAGTGATAAAGCTACTGGTCATTTGGGGTCGTTTATGGAAAAGAAAACAGAAACACAAATTAGTTTAGATTTATCTTCAGAAGATAGAGATTTGGCAGTTGTTAAATGTAGAAGGTCAAGAGGTTATCCATTTGAGTCTTTTGCTTTTAGAGTAGAGTCAGACGGATTGCCTTACATACAAGACTCAATACCTTCTAATATAAATAAAGAATCATTTTTAAATATATGATATTAACGTTTGAATTAAATTTAAGACCACTCGCACATCAATCATTTAAGATAGGCAGGAATGGCATTAAGTACAAACCAAAGAAAGTTACTGATTATCAGAAATATGTCAGAGACCTAGTAGGTAAGCAGTTACCTTCTGATTTTAACATAATACCTTCTGGTACTCCTATAGTAGTAAATTATATAGAGTACTCTTATGCTTATCCTAAAAGTTTAGCTAAGAAAAGAAGATTGCCTAAAGTTCCTAAAGTTACAAAGCCAGATTTGCAAGATAATTTAAATAAAGCTTTCTTTGATTCTTTAGAGGGTTTTGTCTATGAACAAGACCAAAACATAGTAGAAATAAAAAACATGGTTAAATATTTTGGACCAGAAGACAAAATAAAAGTACAATTTGAATATTAATGAACATACAGTTTGAATTTATAAAAGGATTTATGGTTGGTATAGACTATGTTGATGACATTGAAATACCACACATAAATTCTACAGCAGAATTAATTAGGATTAGTTTAGGTATATTTTGGATAAATATTTTTATCTTTAAAGATGCTTGAATTGTTATCTAAGAATCATAGTACATGGATTGCAATGGGAATGTCTATTGGCATACCAAAACATTTAGTAGGTGACTTCGTTCATGAAATGTACTTGAGACTAGATAAATACATGAAAGAACCAAAAAAAATTATGTATAATGATACGGAGGTTAATAAGTTTTATATTTATGTAACTTTGAAAAACCTCTGGAATGATTACAATAAAGCAAAAGGTAAACATAAAATAATTAGATTAGATGACTATGAGGTAACTTATGAAGTTGTTGACCCTAAAGATGATTACTACAATGCTGAAAAACACACAGCAGAACAAAAAATAATTGACAAAATTAAATATGAAGTTGAAGAATGGGAACATTGGTATGATAGAAAATTATTTAAAATATATTATGAAACAGATATAAGTATGAGGAAACTTGCAAAAGAAACTCATATAAGCGTTACTTCCATATTTAACAGTTGTAAAAATTATAAAGACATAATCAAATCAAAGTTTGGTGAAGACTTTGAAGATTATCTAAACGGAGATTTTCACTTAATTAAAAATAACAATGAATAAAATACCACCACAGCCAACAGATAAAAGAACTAAAAAATATAAAGAATGGGTTGCTAAGTATGGCAATCAGTCTAAAGGTCTTGGAGATACTGTTGAGAAAATTACTAAAGCTACTGGCATAAAAAAAGTAGTAGATACTGTCTTTGACGCACTTGGAAAAGATTGTGGATGTGATAAAAGAAAAGAGATATTAAATAAAATGTTTCCTTATAACAAGCCTAATTGTTTGTCAGAAGGTCAATATAAATATCTAAGTGAGTTCTTTGGAAGAAACACTAACGTAGTGAGACCTTCAGAGCAAAGAGATTTATTAAACATATACAATTATGTCTTTAACACTAATGATAAAACAACGAGTTGTGGAAGTTGTTTTTCAACTAAATTAAATAAGCTTAGAGAAGTTTACAATAAGTATGAGCAGCCTAATTAAAAATAGTGATAGAGTTAGGCAGGTTTTAGATTTTACTGGTGTTCAGAACGGCAAGATGCACCCCTCTGACATAGACGCAGTATTAGAGTTTGACAATAAGTATCTAATACTCATGGAAGTAAAATATGATGATTCATATATTCCTGTTGGTCAAAGAATGTTATTAGAGAGATTAGCTGAAGCTTGGGTTGCTGCTGGTAAAGATGCTGTAATTTTAAAAGTCTCTCATAAGTTTGAAGATGATAAAAAAGACATACCACTTGACAAATGTGAGGTAACTTATATTTGGGATAGAGTTGGTAAGTGGAAACAATTAGATAAATCCATAAACTTAATAACTGTTATAAATAAGTTAGGTGAGTTTTGGAAATGTAAAAAGTGTAAATTTTGAGAAAGAAAAGTAAACATCAGATTAGAAAAGAAATGCCTGTATATTCAGGTGTTCTTAATTATTTCCCTCTGGCTATAAAATATATATCTAAAGTCAGTTACTTGGGAAATGAACAACATAATCCTGGTCAACCCCTACATTGGGATAGAGATAAGTCGCAGGATGAGTTGGATGCTTTAGCAAGACATTTGCTTGATGCAGGGACATTAGACGAAGACGGTTTGTATCATGATGCTAAGATTGCTTGGAGAGCTTTAGCTAATTTACAGAAGTTGTTAGAACAAAAATAATTGGATTGTTTAATACTAGATATAATTATGAATGAACAAATAACATTATTAGACGGAACATCTTGGTATAAGGATGACATCATATCGAGAATGTATGATGATAAATTTTATTATGATTATTTAGGAGAGGTTGCATTGTCTTCATCATCTGCTAAAAAAATGCTTACATCACCAAAACAGTTTGCTAACAAAGAAAGCCTAAACAATGTTCCAGCAATTAGAGATGGAAAGCTGTTTCACATGATGGTTTTAGAGGAACATAAAATAGATGACAATTATCTTTTTATAGATAGCTCGACTAGAACTACAAATAAATTCAAAGAACTAGCTGGAGCTAATCCACATAAAGAGGTCATACTAACAAAAGAATATAAGGCATTAAAAACTTTACAGTCTAGCTTAAATAAAAATATAGAAGTAAGTGAGATGCTTAGAGGGGGTCAATCAGAGGTTCCACAAATATCAAATATATTTGGCTATCCGTTTCGTGGTAAAGCTGATTACTATAAAGAAGATACTGTAATAGATTTAAAGACTACTTCCAGGCTTGACAATTGGCTATGGACTGCAAAAAATGTTTGGCATTATGACCTACAATGCTTTATATATAGTAAGCTTTTTAACGTACAAAACTTCTATTTTGTAGTTATAGAGAAAGGAACAGGTGAGATAGGGATATTTGATATAAGTAAAGAGTCAATGGAGAGAGCAGGTCATAAACTTAAAAAGGTTTGTAAACTATATGAAGAGTATTTCATCAGAAAAACAAAAGACCCAAATGAATACGTTACAAGAGGTACCTTATGATGTTTACAGGCAAAGAATAGAAAACGCTTACTATTTGACGCTGGTCGATATTTTAATGGGAGTACCAGAGAGTGAAATAGTTTTAGATATAAATGATTACATTGAATCTGAAATGTACGAAAATTGTGCAGGAATAGAAAAAGCTATAAATTTTGCTAGAGACAAAACTTATAGTGAAATACAAAAAGAGGTTTTATTATTAAAAGATAAGTATGAATAAAATAACATTAGAATCTATTGTTGAAAAAGTAAATAGACATCTTGACATTGACATTAGAAAAAAGAATAGAGTTAGAGAGTATGTTTATGGTAGAGTAATATACTATAAATTAGCCAGAGATTTAACTCAACATACACTTAAAAAAATTGGTAAAGAAGTTTTTAAAGACCATGCTTCTGTAAATGTTGGGTTAAAAAACTTTGAGTCTATGCTTTTTTATAAAGATAATTTCTACGCTACATATTTAGAAATTAAAGCTGATTATGACAACCATGCTATGTCTGATTCCTATATTAAGAATCCAGACACTTATTGGAAAAGAAAATATTATGCTTTAAAAAGAGAGATTGCGTCATTGAAGGATGAGAAGAAGGTCACCTAAAGAAATAGATGAATATAAAAAGAAATGGAGCTTATATCCATATAATACAAGATACAATCAAAGCCATGCTAAATGGTGCATTGATAATGGCTATAGGATTTATAGGGAACCTGTTGGGTCTTGCAGTCCTGTTTGTCATCAATTTAAAATCATTGTTGAGAAAGATGGAATTAAAAAAAGTGGCAGCAAAATATATGGAAGAAAAGAGATAGGTGATGCAATTTGGGATGCAATCAGTTATATATATATAAACTATGGGAAGAAAACCTAAACAATATAAGTATGTCAAAGAAAATGATGGACGAAGAAACAATGGACGAAAGCAGGGCGTTAGAAACGTGCCTGTTGTACGACCCACATCTTCTGCTGCTATTAACAATGCCAAACGAAAACGAGTCGGAATCTACGCTCTTAACGCAATGGCAAAAGTATTTGGAAGCGAAGAAGAAGCTTGGGAATCATTAGCAGAACAAGCAAAACAATCCTTCCCTCATCTTAAATTACTCTTTGAATATAAATATGGTAAGCCACTTGATAAGCCTGAAGAGAAACAACAAAAGGTAAATATCAATATTAAGAATCTATTTACTGGTAGTCAAGAAGAAGATAATACAATAGAGCTTGATAATGAAGAAGCCAGTTCTGAATAAAAAATATAATGCACTTGGTAATGACACAAGATACTTTGTTATTACTGGAGGTAGAGGAAGTGGTAAATCATTCGCTATAACCACCTTTTTAGCCTTTCTAACGTTTGAACAGGGTCATAAGATACTATTCACTAGGTACACTATGATAAGTGCTGCAAATTCGATTATTCCAGAGTTTCTTGAAAAGCTACAATTATATGATATTGTTGAACACTTTAGGATTACTAAGGATGAAATATTAAATATCAGTACAGGAAGCTCAATACTATTTAAAGGTATTCGTACATCAGCAGGAAATCAAACGGCAGCTCTGAAGTCTATTAGTGGTATTACAACCTGGGTGCTTGATGAAGCAGAGGAACTTATAAAGGAAGAGGACTTTGATAAGATAGACCAGTCAGTCAGAGCTAAGAACAAACCTAATAGGGTTATTATGGTTCTGAACCCAGCAACAAAGGAGCATTGGCTATATCAGAGGTTCTTCATAGGCAAAGGAGTTAATGCAGGATTTAACGGTATGAAAGATATTGTAACTTACATTCATACAACATTTAAAGATAACATAGATAATTTGTCAGAGTCTTTTCTTTTACAGCTAGAAGACATTAGACGCAGAAGACCAGACAGATATAATCATCAGATACTTGGTGGATGGTTAGACAAAGCAGAAGGAGTTGTATTTAATAACTGGAAGGTTGGACCATTTGATGAGAGTGCTGAATTTATCTTTGGTCAAGACTTTGGGTTTTCTGTGGACCCTACAACTTTAATAAAAGTAGCAATAAATAGAGACAGAAAAAAAATGTGGATAAAAACCATGTTTGCAAAGCCTGGATTATCTACTAAAGACATAGGAGAACTTAATAGGCGTTACGCAGAAGATAATCTAATTATATGTGATAATGCAGAACCAAGACTTATATCAGAACTTCAGGAGTATTGTAATATAAAGCCGACCATTAAACGCAAAGGGTCTATTTTGTCAGGGATTGCCCTTGTTCAGGATTATGATTTAATAATTGATGCTGATAGTATAGAGCTGATAAAAGAGCTGAATAATTATGTTTGGCATGAGAGGAACGAAAAACCTGTTGACAAATGGAACCATCAGCTAGACGCACTTCGATACTCTGCACAATATTTCCTCGCCAACGCAAATAAAGGCGTTTATGTAATAAGGTAGTCATTAAACGCAGTAGGTATTATATAATCGTTAAACGCAATAGGTCTAGGCAATGCTATCTCAACATAAAGAAATGTGATTCCATACACAAACAAAAATGTTAATGTTACAAAAGCAAAAGCCAAACAAATAATTAAAAGCATTTCCATCCACGTTTCCTTGCTCATTAAACGCAGTAGGGCTTGTTGATACCTGACTCTTAAACGCAGTAGGGTTATTTTATTTGGCATATTCATAAAACAAAGATAGTGAAATTTTAACAAAATTTTAACATATTTTTTTATTATTGTCAGAGAAAATTAAATTAATATTGCACCATAAATTTTTATAATATGAATAATAATTATGAACACAAATTACAGGAGTTAGATAGTAAAATATCTGACGTAGAAACTAGCATTAATAAGATTAATAAGCTAGAATTAGATAAGCAAAAAAAGAATATTAAGAAACTTTATAAAGCTTATTTAAGTGAATTAGATTCTTTGACTGAACGTCAAGAATTTGAAGATGGTAATATTTTGGTATGGGACACTAGATTTAAAAAGTTCTGGAGATGTCCAGAGATTACAGAATATGATTCTGTTAGAAATGTACTCGCTACTATGCCAGATTCTCAAAAAGATGAATTACTTCCCATAGTAGAATCAAAATCTGGTAGTGAAATAACATACCAAGAATTTGAGAATTTTTATACTGAAGGATATTCACAGGATTCACACACTTTATTTTTCTATTTGTTTGACAGAGATTTATACGAAGATAGCATTAGATGGAGGTATATAAAAGAAAATTCTTGCGGTATGGCAGAGTCTTTTGTAAAACATATATTTAGTGATATTAGGTCTAGTTGCGAAAATGAAGTAACAGGGGCTTATCTAATGTATCAGATTCAGTATGAATATGGTCAAAATACTCATGACTTTGAAAATGCTTTTAAAGGACTTTATAATTATAAGCTAGAATTTGGTAATAGGTTTTATACTCATTATTCCTCACGCAGTACTGATTATACAATTGATTACATTAAGATTGCGAATGACTTATTAGTACATAATAGGCTTTTGTTACATAGTTCAAATTTTGTAGTAATGACAAATGAGTTTGCTAATAAAACTGATGTATCTTATTTTCCTAACACTTCAGATTTAACAGATGAACTGAATGAACTGAAGAGACAAAGGAGAATTAATTACAGACAGATGTTATATAACAAAGTAGATTCTACTATAATTAAACCTTTAAATACAAATACTATTGAAAAAATGGTAGAGAGAGGTTATAATCATGGTAAAATGAATAGTTGGAGAATTTTTGACGTTAACCAGAATGACTCAATTCGTGGAGTAACAAAGGTTGATGTACTCAAACGATTAGAGAGTAAGGTCAAACTAAGAATATGGATTGATAAGTATTTTTATGTATCTAACAATAAGTTAATTACAAGTAAGATAGGAGACGCTAAGCAGGTTCTTATACCTATGTATATTGATAAGTTAGTTGACCCTAGATTGTACTTAGATTTCTTACAGGGTTATAATGCGAAAGTTGAAGAGTTTGGATTTCTTGATACTAATAAGTATGATGACTTTAAATTTGACAATTATGATTATTACAATTTAAGTCAAACCTACAAAGTTGATAATTGGAAATGGAATTTCCCAGCAGAGGTTCTGGATTCTTATGATACTTCAGAGTTAACATTAACTGCGTGGTAATGAAAAAGAAGTATAGCAGAGTTATAGACTTTTATAATGAAACTGACCAGCATCAGAAATTATATTTTCTGATGTTGTGTTCAGAGATGATAACGATTCCTATATATGAGGGAGATAAGGTGGTTGTTTATGGGTTGGACCAAGAAGCACCTGTTTGCCCAAATGGAATTATGTTACAATTAAACACAGAGCAATTTAGCTCTAAGCAAGAAGAGAAACTTAATACAGATTAATATATGAATAGAAAAGATTTAATTAATCAATATGCTAATGACATATACGATTCTATTGAGTGGGTTGAGTATATTCAATTCAAAGTAGATTACAATAAAGAAGACAGGTTCACTTTTATAGGTGAAGATAGGCTTTTTTCTGCTGAAGAGTATTTAGATTTAGCTGATGAAGTTGCGATTGAATTTAAGAATGTAGTCAAAGATTCTTAGACATGGAATATAAATTGGCGGTGCATTATGCACAGGAACGAATAAATTCAAAAGATAACAATAGCGGTTTGTTATGGGGAATTTATTATTATGACAATGATGAAATTGTCAATGTTGAATGGTACTCAAGTCAAAAGGAACGTGATTTAATTCTTAATTCTTAAACGCAGTACCTTAATTCTTAAACGCAGTGGGTAGATTTATTTCTGCCTGTTGCGTTTTTCTTAAACGCAGTAAGGTAATCATTAAACGCAGTAGGTTCTTAAACGCAATAGGTTTAAATCCTGGAGAATTGCCAAATGTTAAAGTTTTGTTAAAGTATATAAAAAGTTTGGTAGTTACAAAATAATTTTGCATGAGAATTTTTGGGTTGAAAAGTTGCGAAATTATATTTTTGATTTGTCAATTGCTAATATATTTTGTTAAAGTTTTGTTAAAGTTTTATACATCTTTTCTAACGCATTTTAAAGCGTTCTAATAGACTTTAATCTCTTTTTGGTATCCTACTATTAAAAAGATGAGAACTGAGCAAATCGTTGTCAGCCCTTTAATAGCAAGGCTTAACAAATTTTAACAAAGTTTTAACATTTTTTATTGTTGTAGAAACTAGCTTTTTTATAATTTCATGGCATGGAATTGATTAATCTGTTCCACGTGAAACAAAAAATAATATAAACTAATATGAAAATAAGATATACATTAAAAGATAAAAAGCTACAAAAAAAGCTTAATCTTCAGTCAAGTATAACAGAGAAAAAAATTACTTTTTACTCTACTAACAACAAAATTTATTATACGATATGAAAAAGGATAAAAACAAAATGTTATACAACAATATTAAATTGTCAAATTCTGACTTTATAAAAGAATTACAAGACAAATTAAAAAAGATACAAGAAGAAGAAGAGAG
>Ga0160423_10004045_pt1 | contig 12088 bp, 15 predicted proteins | sample CRUFie14St8metaG_FD_108191 | JGI IMG/M metagenome (GOLD analysis project Ga0160423, IMG submission 108191) | Marine microbial communities from the Costa Rica Dome - CRUD Field 142mm St8 metaG | ecosystem: Environmental > Aquatic > Marine > Oceanic > Photic zone | place: Costa Rica: the Eastern... | reverse complement strand
TACACCAGCAATAACTGGAATCTCTACAGTGACTTCAACTGGATCAGCAAAAACTGGAGTACCAGATGATGGTACACTAAAGTCAGCAGGAAAGGCTCTTTGAACTTTTGCTGCATTCACACCGGTTGCTTGTGAAAAGATAGTTACCTCACCAAAGAAAGCAAATCCTGCTGGGTGAAGTAGTTTCTTAACAACGTCTCTCCAGTTATCCACTGTCTGACCAGTTCTGATAACATAAGAGAACGACTGATAAAACCTTGAGTCCTGAATAAACTTCTTTACCGAAAGTTTACCATCATCACCCAACCATCTATCATTAACTGCATCGTACTTTGCATCTGATGGTTTAAGAATATCTACCCTTGGGAAGTACAGTTCAATCTCATCATTAAAGATAAGCTTAAACAGAGATTCAAAAGAAGGCGTAGCACCTTTTGACAAGTAAATGTCTGTGATATTCTTATAGAGCTTTCTCTTATTAGCAATAATCGTTTCGGGAATTGGTGTTGCCAATTCTCTCTGCAGCAACTCTAAGAATATGTCTGCGGTATCATCAATGTTTCTGTGAATCGGTAGATTTCTAATAAAAGAACCAGGTTGATCTGGCTCTTGTAAAAAATCATAGTACGCCTCTAAGAACGTCATTAACTGAGGTCTGTCGAGTTGGATATGCTCCGGTACTATTGATGTTACTTTATGAGACATTATACGTTATTCGAAGTTGTTGTGTATCCAATACCTGCAATAACAGATCCAGTCGCGATCTCATCGATTTGAGGAGTGACTGTAGTTTCTATCAGGTCAATTTGAAGTAGCTGGTTTCTCTTTGGTGCCAAGTCACTTGAACTTGGAGTACCGGTAATAGTGATATATGGATTATCACCGACCAATCCACCGTCAGGATTAAACGATGTAAGTGTTACCAGTCCTTGTGCAATATCAACCGTGCCAGCATCTTCGGTTGTAATAATCTTTTGGTTGTTTGCAATACGATAAAACTGAACTTTTCTAATATTACTATCAGCCGTAGGAATATCCTGCATCTTATGATTGAATCCATTTAGTATAAATTCAGATGAATCAATAACGGACTCACCGGTTGCAATGTTACCAGAGAACGGAGATGAGAATGATAGATCATACTTAAGTGCAGTACCAATTGTAGGTACTAATCTTTTCTGTACGTTCACTCTCATAATAGTATTTAGGATAGCAGGATTCGTAGCGTCAACAGCCGTAGTTACCTGCGATGCTCTGAATACACCATCAAACTTTTTCAGGTTAGTATCGTTATAGTTTGTAATGGTAGCAATCACGGCGTTCTTAAGCTCACCCGCAGTAAGCGATGTAAGGTTCGGGTCATACTTAAAGAATACTTCCAGCTTAATAAAAGTAAAGTCTGGGTCTACGATCTCCGGTGTAATTGACACCAGGTTCTTTGTCTTTAGAATACTATCCTTGATAAACTGTTTTTGAGTTTCAGTAAGAACTTCAGCATTCTTTGGTTTGATTGACAAGAAAACTTTTCCATACTCGGGAACTGCTTGTTCTTCTCCACCCCAAACTGAAATAGATTCTGTGTTCGTATAGTTATTTTTTACAATGGCTTTATAATCATCTGCCGTTACAACTCTGTTCTGTGAAAGGAACGAGAGTGGTGCATTAAACTTAATTGAGTCAGTGGTTTCAGCATCTGATCCACCACCAGCTTTTGACACCAGATTAATTGAAGCATTAGTGTTACCTGATACGTTGCCAGTAAGTTTAAAGACTGTTGCGTTATTGGCGCTTGGTCCATCGGTGACTAGATACTCGATCTCAACGATGTTACCTGCTTGGAGTCTTCTTCCGAAGACATCATCGCCAAAGTAAATTTCAAACTGACCGTCTAGTCCTTCTTGCAGGAAGTAGGCGTTTGTAGTACCACCGACGTCAACAATGTTTGTGACAAGAGTATAGATGTCAAAGTCTGTAGACGTTGAGTTGGTCTTAACTTTTACGATAAGAGTTGCCGTATCGATATTTGTATCTGGAATAGCATACTTTTGAGCTGTTGATGTATTATCAACAATGAAACTCTGTGATCTAATTGTTCCTTGGTTAACCTTTACCGCGGGAAACTTGTATATTCCGCCAGTAGGTACGATAGTCTGAGCTTCTAGGTTAACAAAAGAAAAGTTCTTTCCATCAATTGTAGTTTGGAAAGTAGTACCTCTTGGCATGTTAAGAGATGTTGGTGTACCAGCTGGCGCGTTTACTGTTACGTCAATCTCAGCAAAAGGACTTGTTACTGATCTTGGTACATATCCAAGAGACTTGGCATGTGACACAACGTTATTTCTAACTTGTGCAGTATCCAAAAAGATCTCGTTCATATTAACATTAGCGCTGAAAGAGTTATAAAAAGTATTGTATGCTAATACGTCAATGATTGTACTCAGTGCCGATCCCTCAAAGTCATAATCAGCTAAATCTGGCTGTGCTTTGAGAAAGTCTTTTAGATTTATTTTAATCTGATCAAAGTCAAGTGATGTGACGTTTAATCTTTCTTTTGATACGGTAACTGCCATTATCGAATTCTCTCTAAGTAAAATGAAGTTGAGCCAGAGTCAAGGTTTGTAATCATCTGAAAATCTATTGATACTCTAAACCTATTATTATCTTCTTCGGCTGAAACATCAACACCAAGAACACTTACTCTTGGTTCGTGGTTTTGTATTGTAAGTCTTATCTGTTCTTCTATGTCAAACGCTGTAAAATCATCGACAGGTTCGAAGAGAAGAGATCTAATATTTGAGCCAAGTAAAGGGTTAAAAGGTCTCTCACCTTGTGCAGTAAGTACCAGATTTTTTACCGATTGCTTGACTGCGTCGATGTCTTTCAATATGGTAACATCTTTGGTGTTCGGATGTTTAATAAATGACAGGTCAAAATCAGAATACAGTACTTCTCTGCTCGTGATTGAAGCTTTTGTTACGCCCGACGCGTCTGATCTTGTCTGTGTTCTTGCCATATTACGTTAGGTACTTATCTATCATTTCGATACGGTCATTAGCGGCAGCCATCTTGTCAAGCTCTGCCATAACCGCTTCTACGATATCGCTATGTTCACCGATACCCGCTGGCATAGTTTGGTAAACTGCAATGTTTGCTTTGTGTACTTCAAGTTCGCCTTCAGCTTGTTTCCGAGCTGCCATTAAAATTTGTTCTCCGACTTTCATAATTTACTCCAATGTTGTTGTTAAATCTATTTATACACGTTATTGCGTAGCGCTGGATACTACTTGATTAGTATGAGCACCTACACCCTGAAAATCAGCTTTTCCTTTATCTAGTTCTTTTTTCTGCGCCTCATAGAGTTCTATGTCAGAATCTATAAGCAAAGGATTTTCTTTAAATTCTTTTTCACCCTTATCAAAATTTTCTTGTGATACGCGTCCTGTTAAGAACTCAATATAAACTAACAGCTGATCTTTAATAAGATCTCTTCTATCTTGGACCTGTTGGTATGCTATCTCAGCATCTAGAAAACCTTCATACCATGTAACCTGTTTGTCGGTCATCTTACCTGTAGTATATAGTCTATGTCTTTTTGCAGCACCCTGTCCATTAATACCAGTTCCGCCTGTCTGTTTATATTCAGGCTTTTTCTTTTCTTTCTCAAAAGCTATTCTTAAAGCTCTTACGTCTGGTGTAAAGGTATCGTTTACAGTCTGTAGTACCTTACCACGAGTACTCATTGCGCCACTAAAACCAGATCCACCAAGTGATGTTCCTGCTGGAGAAAACAACGATGGTAGGTTACTCAGATCTGTTTGTGTTGGCCCAGTTACCTCTCTAGCTTCTATCTTAATACCAAGTGCATTTACCTTTGCGCTAAGAGTAGTTGCAATCTCGGTAAATTTTTTTGTTGTTTCTGGTTTTACTGTTGGTGTTTCAATAACTTTTGGTTTGACTACCACCGCACCGGTATCGTCTAGTTCTTTATTAGGAAATTCTTTACAAGGATCAAAATCCAGTAGAGCGGTAGGATCACTAATAACGGAATTTATCTTATCAAAATATTCTTGGATCTCTGAGTCAGATAAACTATCACCCCATGTAGCTTTAAAATCGGCCAAAGCAGCGGAAAAGTCTGACTGGGCCGCAGCAATTGCAGCACTTAGATCGCCTTGAAGAGATATAGCGGTCGGAAGTTCTGGAAGTGCAGCCTGGAGTTCACCCAAGGCTTCATTAGCCTTGGATTCTAGGTCACCAAGAGCCGCCATTCCTTCGGCAAGTTTTCCTTTGATCTCGTCAACCTTGCCCATAATAGAGTCAAGGGCTTCATTCTTTCCGCAAAGCATTTCTTATCCTCAGTTAATAACTATAGTACTAGATCCACTAATCATAGCACCCGCATCTGCCGAATCACCGATACGACCTACTGCAATTCCATTAATAAAAACATTTGGAGAACCAGCATTTAAAGCGGCAACATGGGGAATACAGGCTGGAGCAGGTGGAAATGGATGAGCCACCGTAGGTGCACCCACAACAGCCATTAAGATTCCGTTACCAGATACCGTACTCTGAGCCGCTCCACCAAGTGTGGTGGTTGGAGTACAAATATGACCGGTGGTTAAAGTATCACCTATTCTTACTACTCCTGGCATTACGTTCCTGTGCTCCCTACTGGTTTACAAATATATTCTACAGTATCCCAATCACCGTCAGTCGGTACACTCACGTATACCGGTAACATTTCTCGACACTGTTCTTCTTTCTCAAACCACTGAACGTCTTGTTCTAAACAAGTACTTCCGAGACAGACGGTCAATAGTATATGCCATATAGCTTCCATAGTTTACTCCTATGGGTTCAGGTTAATGTTAGGACCACCAGTGATTGTAATATCACCGCTAGCCGTCGTATTCTGTGTAGAGCCATAAGTTTCAGTAACGGCTCCAGTCACGTTATCGTTAAACGTACCGGTAATATTATTTGTTACGTTACCGGTTACGGTCTTATCATAGTTAGCAGGTGTCTCCACCTTAATATTTCCTTTTGATGTAATGGTTAACTTACCTACCGTGGTAGTTGAATAATCCTGCTGAGCAAAAATATTTAATTTATTCATGGTAGTAATACTCGTCTCACCGGTCACAGTAAGATCTTCGGTCTTGCCGATTGTGGTATTCCTTAAACCATCTACGAGTCTTGTCTCGTTTAGTAATACTTTTTGTAAATAATTTCCCGCAACGTTTGAAGCAAAATCGTTATCGATCTCAGTATGTTCTGATCCACCGATCTTACTTTGCCTCGAACCACGAACAACTTCTGTCTTATTACCGTTAACCTCTAGGTGATAGTTACCCTTCACGAGTGTTCTCATATCACCGTCAATGGTCATGTTAGCATCACCCTTGATATAAATATTGTCCTTACCAAAGACTACCTTGTAATTACTACCGTTTACGGTAAGTGTCTTATCACCGTTCTGCAGGAACTCTTCGTTAGATCCTGACATGTGAAACCTAGAGAATCTCTCGTTACCTGGTGTATCATCAATCTCAAAAAGGTGTCCACTCTCGGTTTCCTCTACCTTATTAAAAGGATACGATGGTGTTTGACCACCAGCAATAAAAGGCATATCCCAAGTTTTTCTCTCGTAATAAGCGTCGGGCTCGTCCTGTACTATACTTGTAACTTTTTCAGGAGCGGCTGTTTCGACATCTTCTTGTCTTAGGTCGTTCTTAATAATAAACGGAGCGTGTGTCTCGTACAAAGCACCAATAGCACCGTATGAAGTATCGGGTCCTTCACTTCTTAAAGGATGTCTTCCACTTGGATCTGCAAACCCTTGGTCTGGTAAACTATCGGATCCAGCCATACCGACCAGTGTTCCCATCACTAGAGGAGCTTGTTTGTTCTGGCCATCGGTATAGAACCCAACAACCCAAGATCCTTGCACTATACCCGTTGCACTTCTACCGACTCCACCACATGCCGCCGATGTAACCGGCATCATGACCTGAGCCCAAGGTAAAGATGCTGTAGGAATCTTAGTCTTATCGGCATCGTGGTCTCCGTAGATACGTACCTTAACGCGTCCAAGGTTCTTAGGATCTTTTCGATCCTCAACCACACCGATAAAAAATATCATACTATTCAACATTAGCTTCTTCTCCAAATCCATCGGTAGAACACTCGATGTTCATCATGTACTTATCAATTCTAAACGTATGAGCCGCAGCGGTTACTACGTGTTTACCACTCTTCTTATTATCTATATTCTCTTCTGGTTCCAAAGAGTTAACCAGCTTGTTACTTGGAAAGGTGATTTCAACAATTGAACCAACCTCAATATCAAATCTTCCGTGTATAGTCATGTCATACTGATATGTTGACAAAATATTTTTATAATTATTTCTAAAAGGAACAGTACCGTTAACATCAGAGTTATAACTTAAAAAATCGTCTCCGTGGCTGTATCCCTGACAGTACTGAGTCTGCTGTCTAGTCTTAAACTGATTAAAAATATTTTTTTCGCCATAAACTTTTTTCTCGTTAACTGGAGAAAAATCATTCAGCCTAGGTTTTTTATTATACTCCTCAGTATATTCTAAGAGATCTGATGTTTTGTTTGTAGTATCAATAAGCTGACTCGTGTAAGAGTAAGTTCCTAGATACATTTGTTCCAGAGCGTTGCCATATTTTTTTGTAAAAAAGTTAGTAGGCTTCTGCATAATCTGTCTATAATTATATGCGTTACCCTCGGCGCTCGACTCAACTCCAGGAACCGTGTTAGGAAAGAACTCGTCTATAGGTTCCCTAGAGAATATAGTGTCGTACGATAATATTGAAGTTCCGTTTCTCCAAGTGTTAGTAATTACTAGAGGTACACCCTCGGCTGAAATAGCTCGTTTCATTAACCACTCAATAGCTTTAAACGGTTTCCAGTTAGGAATGACAAACTTGTATGTACCTGAGGAAGCATCTACGAAGTTAAGTGTTCTACCAAGATAGTCGTTGTATATTGACTCGACAATGCTAGAAACCGTACCCTCGTACGCCTGTGATACCAGCTCAAGTGAGTTTTGAACTATGATATCCTCTACAATAGCTAGTACGTAAGTTGATGTTCCATTATGACTTATATTTAAGCTCTCAATCTCAGTTACCTGAAATGTTACGGTCTTCTCAAACTCTAGCTTTTTAATAGTAAACTGAATTGTTTCTTGGCCCGTGATTCCAAAAATAGTAAGCACACCAGCCATGTCAATTAACATGACTCTTCCATGGAGTCGTGGGTTACCTAGTTCTTCAAACACAACCGCTTCGAAGAACTGGTCAGTAACATCCATAGACTTACCATCACCACTTAATATAACGTCCTTAATCTCAATATCGGACGGTAAACCAAAATCTTCAGCCACTTACAATACTCCTAAACTGTTTGGCTACCTGACTAATAAGTTCAGGTCTAATCACTTTAATTTGTTTGAGCTTATCGTTCTTATCTCTTTCGTGCTGAAGTATAGTAACTTCAGATGCGCCAGCAGTACCGCGTGATACGTGGAATCCATCCTTCTCGTAATGGTGTGGTGATTGTAGTTCAGTAACCTGAGTACCGATAACAGCCGTATCACCTGAGGTCTGACCCTGAACAATCTCACCGTTAGTAAATTTACCAGTCACGTTCAATACTCTCAATACACCAAGGTCACTGGACTTTGATACAAACTTTGCCGTAGCACCAGAGATCAGTCCCTGAAGAGTCTCATTAACAGTAAACTTATTAAAAAAGTCAAAGGTGTTAATTGTAAGAATAGTATGTGGGAAGTCGTGTTTTAATTTATCTTCTAGATCGTTTGATGGAACGGGCCAGTCTTTTTCTAAGCTCTTCATTTGTGGATTACAGAGAAAGAAAGTCCAGTAATAAATTGGTGCACCATATAATTTCTGTGATACGTGGTCTGGTCTCTCACCCTCCTGGATATCATACAGCCTATAAAAAGTAATATCGTCTTGAAACTCAGTTACTAGTTTAGCAAATCTAAACGTGTCGACAATTGTTCTAGTCTGACCATTAGCGTCTAGATCATAATCAATTTTTGGAAAATACTTAAAGTATCTCATGTTATGTTCCTATGTCTTGTCTACCTACACCAGTACCACCAAAGCTTGTAGCACTATTAGGAGTCGCTCTTTCCAAAGGTGCTGCATTAGCAGAACCTGGTCCACCAGCAGGGGTTCCTCCTCCATCAAGAAACTGTAGACTTTCTCTTGTTTGAATTTCTGCTTCTTGGAATGTCATAGTAAGATCGATCTCAACTGGTTTACCACCCTTAAAGAATGCTGGCCCTGAAGATCCGTAAGTAGTGTTAATTGCTGTACAGTATGCTTTTGCAAACTGAATCATCTGAGCTTTTCCACCACCTTTATTAATAAAATCTATTTGAAAGATATCTGGAAAAGTAAAGGCAAACTTCTGTCCAGTATTACCAATAGAAGGATAGGCGTGCTGTCTCATTTTATTAATCATGGCAAAAATAGTATCAGATTCTTGTTGATTCGTTGGCATGAGTTTCCATGCAAGAGATAACTGCCTCATAGCAGGAGCTCTGAACAACATTTCAGTTCTAGGGTTTCTTGCAACACCACTTCGAAGCCTGAGCTGTTGAGAGATACCAGATCTCTTTCCCATCTCAGCCGCACCGGCAGCAAAGAATCCACCGAAAGCAGATGCACCAGTTTCAAAAGTACTAAGTTCTCTACCTTCTCTTGCAGCTGCATCTGCCGCATTAAAGAAAGAAGCTGCTAGTACTCCCATCTCTTGGTTGTCATACGCTAGTGAATCATTAAATTGAATCGAAGAAGGAGCATACAGGTATATTGTAGCTTGAACACCAGCTTTGGTATCAACTAGTTGTTTATTAACAAGTTGTTTTCCTAAGGCTGTTACTTCGCCCTGTGCCGCTGTTGCTTTATCACCTTCACCGGTTGCTGCATCACTAGTTGTTTGACCAACTTTCTTTGTCAAAGCAAGTGCACCACCACTTTCAACTACCTCTCCAAGAGCGTTGAATCTTTTATGTATAGATATTCTAGTCTGTACAGGATGCTTTTCACTTAGATTTCCAGGATATCGAAATTGAGCCATGTTTTATAACCTAACTATTAAAATTATCTGCTGTTATTTATAATGACTTACAAGGGCAAATACAAAGTAAAAAACATTGCCAAGTATAAAGGCAACCACAAGGAAGTGGTATACCGTTCGTCATGGGAACGAGCAGTGTTTCGTTTTCTAGACGGTAACGATGGTGTTTCCGAGTGGAGTTCAGAAGAATATGTAATTCCCTATCGTTGTTCCACAGATAAGAGAGTACACCGTTATTTTGTTGATATTTATTTCAAAGACTCGCAGGGACAAAAATGGCTGGTTGAAATAAAACCTAAGAAACAAACCGTACCACCAGCAAAACCAAAGAGAAAAACAAAGAGATACTTGAACGAGGTGTTGACCTATATGAAAAACGAATCCAAGTGGAAAGCTGCAAATAACTGGTGTGTTGAAAGAGGATATAAGTTTGCAATATGGCATGAGGATACTTTGAAGAAATTAGGTATCAAAATCCTCCGTGGTTAGAGTATAAATAACGGTATGGCTGAATCATTTTTTGACAGATTGCAAGTACAAGCGTTTCGAGCTGGAATCCAGATTCGTACTGACGACTCTATGAACTGGTTTCGTGACAAGCTTCGCAATATGAGAAATATTAATAGACAACAACTAATAAAAGACGAGCGCTTAGAAAGAGTTACACGTCCTCGTATGGGTGACATGTACATGTTCTTCTACGATCCAAAGCACAAAGAGACACTTCCATACTATGATACCTTTCCCCTTATCATTATGGTTGAAAGAGCACCAGGTGGGTTTTACGGTTTGAACCTACACTATCTGCCACCAGTTCTCAGAGCAAAGTTATTCGACGCGCTTACATTGACTAACGACAAATACGACGAATCAACAAGGTTTAGAGCAAGATACCGTATACTTTCCAGTGTAAGGAAACTAAGATTATATAAACCATGTTTCAAACATTATCTTACCGCTCATGTAGAATCGCGAATAGCGAAGGTTCAGCCGAGTGAGTGGGAGATCGCGATGTTTATGCAGACACAGAGATTCAAGAAGTCTACTGCAACTAACGTTTATCGCGAGTCTAGAAGAGCTATAAGGAGTGCATAATGGTATTACCAGCTAGCGTTGATACCCTTCGAGGTACTCTTGGTAAGAGAGGTGGAGTAGCAAAGGCAAATAGGTTCTCAATCTACATGCCACTGCCACTTATTTCTATTAATCCAGGAGCTATCTTAACTAACTTGGCATCGGGAAATGGATTCAATCCTATGTCTCTATTGAATGATCCAAGAGATATCTCGCTGCTGTGTGAGTCGTGTAGCTTGCCTGGACGACAGATTGCTACTACAGAACATATGACGAGATTAAAAGCTATTAAGAAGCCGTATGGTTATATCAACGACGATGTATCTTTTACGTTCTTACTTACTGGTGATTATTATATCAAACAGGTCTTTGACGATTGGACCGCAAAAACAATCGACTTTGAAAAGGGCACGGTTAACTATAAAGATGACTGTGTGTCCGACGTAACAATTCAACAGCTTGGGCCAGATAACATACCGATTTACACGTGTACGCTTCAGAACGCGTTTCCTGTTACGGTATCTTCTGTAGAACTATCAAACACGAGTGAGAATACGATATCCAGAGTAACGGTTACTATGGCGTACGACGAGTGGAGTGATGGTGCTAGCTTGGCTGGTACAGTTCTGGGTATTGTTGCAAATAAATTACTTGGTTAACATAAGGAGTGAATGATGGCGCTGCCACAACTAAATACTGTAAATTACGATATGGTTATCCCTTCAACGGGACAGCAAATTAAATATCGTCCTTTCGTAGTACGAGAGGAAAAAGTTCTGCTCACCGCGATGGAGTCGGGTGATGCACAACAAATTACTAACGCAATGAGAGACATTGTTAGAGTTTGTACGTTCGAAGAGATCGACATCAAACAACTAGCAATGTTTGACTTGGAATATATTTTTCTGAAACTCAGATCAAAGTCTGTGGGTGAGAAGACTACACTACTACTAAAATGTCAAGAAGACGAGTGCGGTCATGAAACACCTGTAGAAATAAATCTAGACGAGATTAAACTCGAGGGAGATCCAAAGGCGGCTGATACGATTGCTATTACTGATAGTATTGGAATCAGCTTCAAGTTTCCTACAGTTGGTAGGATGGAAGACGTAATGAAAGGACTAGACGCCAAGACACAGATCGACGTTGTTCTTGGTATGATGGTTGCTTCTATTGAATCGATTCACGACGCCGAAAAAGTTTATCCTGCAGTAGACTCTACGCCAGTAGAACTTATGGATTTTATCGAGTCATTGAATAAATCACAGTTTGATACTGTACAAGAATTTTTTAATAGGTTCCCTAAGCTTAGGAAAGAAATTAAATGGATTTGTGAAAAGTGTGGTAAAGAACAATCAATTGTGTTGGAGGGCTTAAACGATTTTTTCGCGTAGCTCTCTCCCATAACACTTTGGAGAGCATGTTCAGAACCAACTTCGCTATGATGCAACATCATAATTACTCTTTGACTGAAATTGAAAACATGCTACCTTGGGAGAGAGACATCTACGTAGCTTTGTTAACACAATGGGTTGAAGAGCAAAATGATCAGATGCAAAAACAACAAGCAGCAGCGAGGAGAAGGTAATGGCAGCTAAAAAATTGGAAATTGATTCCAAGTACGCACATCTAGATACAGATGGTGACGGAGTTGTTAGTGATGAGGAGATGATGAGAGAAGAGCGAATGATTGAGCTGGCTGATAAGCGCAGCGATATGGAAAATGAAGATAAGAAACAAGATGCTCAGAGAAATATGGCATGGTTTGCACTAGGTGGAATGCTATTATATCCCGCCTTTGTTATCCTTGCAACTCTTATTGGGCTAGATCAAGCAGCAAAAATTCTTGGAGACATGGCTGCAGTCTAC
>Ga0160423_10004044_pt1 | contig 12088 bp, 12 predicted proteins | sample CRUFie14St8metaG_FD_108191 | JGI IMG/M metagenome (GOLD analysis project Ga0160423, IMG submission 108191) | Marine microbial communities from the Costa Rica Dome - CRUD Field 142mm St8 metaG | ecosystem: Environmental > Aquatic > Marine > Oceanic > Photic zone | place: Costa Rica: the Eastern... | reverse complement strand
GAAATAAAATTGCCAGAGAAAACATTTCTGATTTACAGTTAAGGTTGGAAAAAGTGAATCAATTGGATCGAGTTGAATTAAAAAAATGGTACAACGAAATTTTAATTCGTGGTGAGCAAGTTAATAAAAATGGTGGAGCAGGTTTGGGAATTATCGATATGGCTTTAAAAAGTAAGAATAAATTTGAGTACGGATTTCAGGAAATTGATGCAAATCATTCATTTTTCACGCTCAAGATAAAAATAGAGAATACAAATTAACTATGGATTCATTGAGGGTATATAAAGGTGACACAACACCATTATTAGACTTCAATGTCGATACAATGGAGTTTTTTATGGAGGGTGAATGTAGGCCTGAAAACGTACTGACCTATTTTGAGCCAATTATGAAATGGCTGGACAGTTTTGTTGATTGGTTAAAAATGAAAAATTCAGATCGAAGATTAAATTTTAATTTTAAGTTAGAATATTACAATTCGTCTTCAGCTAAATTTATATATGATATTTTTAAACGGTTGAAGCATATTCAAGGTAATGGTACAGAGGTGAATATGTTTTGGTTTTATGACATTCTTGATGAGGATTTGTTGGAATGTGGTCAGGAGTACGAAAAAATATTAGGGCTTAAGTTTCACTTCCTAGCGCTTCAAGATTAATCCAGTTTTCAATTTTTTCTGCAAGAACATTACTCAACTTAAAATACGACTCATGGGTCCAGCCGGCAATATGCGGAGATAAAACGACATTTGAGGATTCCTTCAAATACTCGATTGCACTCCTGTTTTGTAAATGGCTGACTGATTCAAATGAGGTAGATTCATACTCTAGTACGTCTAAACATGCGCCCAAAATTTTACCAGATTTCAATCCCGATACCAAATCTTCGGTATTTACGTTAAAGCCTCTTGCCGTATTTAATAAAACAAAAGGTTTCTCAACTTGTTCAATAAAACGAGCATCAATAATGTATTTGTTTTCGGGTAGGTAGTTTGTGTGAATACTAATTACATCAGATTTTTTTAAAAGTGTGTTATATGATACTTCTTTTGTAAATGTGTCGGAATAATTTTGTTTGTATTTATCAAACGCAATTAGCCGTACTCCAAATCCACTTAGTCTTTGAGCAAAAGCTTTAGCCATTACCCCGTAGCCAATTAGTCCAATCGTTTTTCCTTTCAATTCGTATCCTCTATTTTCAGCTCTTTTCCATACTCCCTTTCTAACTTCAAGATCGGCTCTTTTTAAATGGTTTTGAAGCATGAGTAACATGCCTAATGTGTGTTCGGCAAGAGCGTCTCTATTGCCCTCTGGAGAATTGAAAACTTGAATGTTTTTTTGTTGACAAAATTTCGTGTCAATGTTTTCAAGTCCAGAGCCAGCTCTGGCAATAAATTGAAGATTAGGTAAGTTTGATAAGATTTCTTCATGTAGTTGAAAACGCGATCGAATAACTATTCCTGAATATTCGTGCAGTTTATCGAAAATTTCAGCTAATTCTGTTTTTGTGAAATCTTCACAAATCCAACCTGATTTTGTTAAACGTTCCCATAAAATACCATGTACTGAATCGATGAAAATTACTTTACCTAAATTCATGTAATAAGGATTTTGCAGATATAAAAGTATAGAAATAGTCCAAAAATATCATTTGCAGTAGTTATGAAAGGTCCTGTTGCTAGTGCAGGATCAATCTTTATCTTATGAAAGAACAAGGGAATCCAAGTTCCAAAAACTGCAGCGAATATGATTACTGATAAAAGGGAAATACTTATTGCAAAGCTATATTCAATTGACTTGTCATCTATAATGTTTACTGCGAATAGTAAAATTCCGCATAGCAATCCGTTTACTATTCCTACTCCGAACTCTTTAAATAATTTACTTAAAATTGAACCCGACAAGGACTGGTTGGCAATACCTTGAACAATGAGCGCCGAAGATTGAATACCTACATTACCACCCATTGCGGCAATTAAAGGGATAAAAATAAGCAAAGTTGGAGAGGCATCTTTTTCAAAAAAGTCAACAACCCATGCACCTAATATTCCTCCAACCATTCCTACTAATAGCCAAGGGAAGCGTGCTCTTGTTAATTGCCATATATTATCTGAAGATTCTACATCTTCTGATATTCCGGATAACATTTGGTAATCTTTTTCGGCTTCTTCAACAATTACATCTACAACGTCATCAATGGTGATTCGCCCAAGGAGATAATTATTTTCATCAACAACGGGTAAAACAACGAGGTCGTATTTATCCATTATTCTGGAGACTTCTGTGCTATTTGCGGATGCCTGTATGGATATAATATCTGTTTTTGAGATATCTTTAACTAGTGAGCTTGGAGAATTTAAAATAAGAGCTTTGAGCGAAATGATTCCTTCAAGCTTATCCTCCTCATTAACCACATAAACGGTATGAACATCGTCAACCTCTTCAGCTTGTTTTCTCAACTCAACCTCACATTCCTTGACGCTCCAGTTTTCTTTAACTTTTATAAGTTCTTTAGCCATTAAACCACCTGCAGAATCCTCATCATAAGCAAGTAAGTCTAATAAATCTTGAGCTTGTTCAGTATCTTCTAGCGCATTGATTACCCGAGATTGTTTTTCTGGTGGAAGTTCAGAAAGTAAATCAGCAGCGTCATCAGAGTCCATTTTAGTTACGACGGATTCAGCAATTTCTGCTGCTGGAAGCTCTTCAAGTAACTTTTCTCTTTCTTCTTGTTCCAATTCCGCTACAACGTCGGAGCGAATTTCCTCATTGAGTAAACGTATTATTGCAATAGCGTTGTGATCTGGTACAGATCGAATAATTTCAGCTATATCAGCAGGATGCATATCTCCAAGCTTAGAGATAATCATCGAAACCTCTCCCTGTTCTAAATGATTTGGAAGCTTTTCTATAAAAGTTTTTATTTGATCCTCCTGGTTTACCATTAATGCAAAAGTAAACTTTTAAAAAAGGCTACAAAATAAAAAAGCCGTTTAGCATCGCTAAACGGCTTTTTTTGAAAGATTTTTATATACTTACTTTAAGGTGAATGTTTCAACAAGAATCATATCTGTTCTTGTGTAAACCTGCACCTTATATAAACCTTCTTCGAAACTTTGACCTCCGGATTTTTCAGCATAGATGATTACATCAGTTGCAGAGTTTTGATAGTTGATTGATTCTTTACTGGTGAACACAACTTTTTCGTTTTTGTAGTTAAATTCCTCACCGTTTTCTGAGATTACTCTATCATTTGGGTCAAGAACTCTTAGATAAAGATCTAGTTCACCTGCATCGGCAATTTCATTTTTTCCAATTGTAAATGCAACTCGAATTTTATCAGCTCTTCTTGCTCTATTGGTTGACTTTTCTTCACCGTTTCTTCTTACTTTAATACCTTCAGCAATCTTTTCAAATGTCTGCAGACGTTTTCCAATGGCTACTTTCCCTTCCAATTCATTATTGATTCCTTCAAGTTTTGCATTGTTTTCATTGGCTCCAGCTAAATCTGTACCAAGTTGTTTGTTTTCTTCTTTAAGTTTTGCGTTTTCTGAAATCAATGCTTGATTTTTAGCTTTTAATTTGGATATTTCGGATCTAAGAATGTACACTTCGGTTTTAAGTTTAGCGTAAAGCGCCTTAAATTGAACAAAGTTTTTCGCTTGTCCGTCCGATTGTTCAATCAGTTCAGCTATTTGGTTTTCTAACGTTGCAATTTTTGCCGCACTTTCTTTTCTTTTGGCCAAAATTGCTTCTATGTCTTTACCCAATGCTACTGAATCAATTCCAGAAATATCGATTGTACTAAGAAGAGATTTTGCTTTAGCAACATCACCTGTTAATCGTTTAAATCGATCCTCTGCAGAGGTTGATTTACGTTGTAAAATCTCATTATTACTAAGTTCTTGCTTCAATGTGTATCCTAAAAACAAAGATGCTCCTGAGAGCAGGCCTATTGATACAAGTAAAATAATAATAACCCCCTTTCCCTTTTTTTTCTGTTGTAAATCGCTCATAATTTTTTCAAATACTCGGTAGTTGAGGACAAATATAATCTATTTTTAGAGATTACATAATCTTAAATTTTAGATGCTTAAAATCAGTCCATTTTTATCTGTTTTTTATCCTGAGAACTGTAAATCGTGTCAGGATACTTTAGTAAAGGGAGAGTCTTTTTTTTGTTTAAATTGTGAATTGAATTTTGGCGAAGTCATGCATGCTGAATACCAGTTTTCTGAGGTTGAGCAATTATTTTGGGGTAAGGCAAGGATTGAATCTGCAGTTGCTATTTTTCAGTTTTTAAAGCAAGAAAATTTGCAAAGTATCATTCATGAGTTTAAATATAATGGTAATGAGGGTTTAGCGGTTCGAATGGGTGAAATTATTGGATACAATAGTAGTTTTTTAAATGAAGATATAAATGCTGTTTCATTTGTGCCAATGCATCCTGCAAAAGAAAAAAAAAGAGGGTATAATCAAGCTCAAAAATTGGCTGAAGGTTTTTCAAATGTTACAGGAATTAAGGCAGAACCTCTTTTAAATAGAAAGGAAGACACCGAAACTCAAACCGATAAAGATGTTTTTGAGCGTTTTGAAAATATGGAAAATAAATTTTTAGTAGTTAATCTATCTAAAAAGATTAAACATGTCGTATTGATTGATGATGTTATTACCACAGGAGCTACATTAGCAGCTTGTGCAAATCAGTTAACTGAAAAAGGGGTTAAAGTGAGTCTGGTTTGTTTAGCCTTTCGTGGATTAAATACTTAAAATCCACATTTTTTATCTCCGCGGACGTAAAGGAAAAAACAAAATGCCAAAATAATCCCGACTAAATCGGCAAGGATATCGAAAATATCAAAGCTTCTTCTGGGAATTATGAAATGTTGAACAACCTCTGTGATTATTGCTAATATCGCACCAATACCAACAGCGTATTTTACAGCGTCAAAATGTATCTTAGGAAATTGACTTTGTTTTATAAATCCTAGGATAGCACTAAAAGAAAATAAAAAGAAAAGAATACTGTGAAGGACTTTATCTAAATTTTCTACACGGGCTTTTGGCAAATTGTTTCCAGGTATAAAACATCCAATAACTATTAGACTAAAAAAGAAAAGCGTAAATATATTATATCTTAGAAACAAATTTATTTTTTCAATGAAATGTTCAATTCATTAAGTTGTTCAATGTTAATTTCCGATGGAGAATTTATCATAACATCTCTACCTGAATTATTTTTGGGAAATGCAATGAAGTCCCTAATGCTATCTTGACCTCCTAAAATTGCACAAAGACGATCAAAGCCAAATGCTAAACCTCCATGTGGTGGCGCACCATATTCAAAAGCATTCATTAAGAATCCGAATTGTTCTTTTGCTTCCTCCTCGGTGAATCCTAACAAGTCGAACATCCTTTTTTGTAGAGATTTATCAAAAATTCGTATTGATCCTCCTCCCAGTTCAACACCGTTCATGCATAAGTCGTAAGCATTTGCTCTTACTTCTCCTGGGTTGGACTCCATTTTATCAAGATCTTCTTCTTTAGGGGATGTGAATGGATGGTGCATAGCGTGAAATCGTGATGTTTCATCATCCCACTCTAACAGAGGGAAATCAACAACCCATAGTGGTTTGAAAACACTCGGATTACGTAATCCGAGTTCCTCTCCCATGTGAAGCCTAAGTTCATTCAATTGGCTTCGAACTTTATTGGTTTCACCAGCTAATACAAGGAGTAAATCACCAGGCTTTGCATTTGCTTCACTAGCCCATTCTTTTAATTGCTCTTGATTAAAAAATTTATCTACAGAAGATTTGAAAGTTCCGTCCTCATTGTATTTAACGTAAACCACTCCATTTGCGCCAACTTGCGGTCTTTTAACGAAGTTGGCGATTTTGTCCAGCTGTTTTCTTGAATAAGTTGCACATCGCTCTACATTAATTCCAACAACAAGTTCAACATCATCAAATACCTTAAAACCTTTGTTTTTGGCAACAGAATTCAACTCAACGAATTTCATACCAAACCTTGTGTCAGGTTTATCGCTTCCGTATAGTTTCATTGCATCGGCGTATGTTAATCTATGAAAATCAGGCAAATCGATATCCAAAACAGATTTGAAAAGATGTTTGGTTAGTCCCTCAAAGGTTTCAAGAATATCCTCTTGTGTAACAAAAGACATTTCGCAGTCAATTTGTGTGAATTCGGGTTGCCTATCCGCTCTTAAATCTTCATCTCTAAAACACTTCACAATTTGGTAGTATCTATCCATTCCGGCTACCATTAATAATTGCTTAAAAGTTTGTGGAGATTGAGGTAGGGCATAAAACTCACCTGGATTCATTCTTGATGGTACAACAAAATCACGAGCTCCTTCAGGAGTAGATTTAATCAAGTAAGGTGTCTCAACTTCAAGAAAGTTTTGACTTTCTAAATATTTTCGCGTTTGAAAAGAGACTTTGTTTCTCAGTTCAAGATTTGCACGAACGGGATTTCGTCGAATATCAAGGTATCGATATTTCATCCTCAACTCTTCACCTCCATCCGTCTCGTCTTCAATAGTAAATGGAGGAGTAACTGATGCATTTAAGATGATGATTTCAGCGACTTTAATTTCAATTTCACCTGTTGCTATTTTTGTTGTTTTTGAAAAACGTTCGATCACTTCTCCAGAGACAGAAACGACAAATTCTCTCCCTAGTTTTTTTGCGATTTCAATGGATTCATTTGATGAGATTCCCTCTTCCAGAACTAACTGTGTGATTCCATATCGATCGCGAAGATCAATCCATAGCAAACCTCCTTTGTTTCTAATCTTCTGGACCCATCCACTCAAGGTTACATGTTCTCCAGCGTCTGAAATTCTTAATTCTCCGCAGTTGTGTGATCGATACATAATTTTTTTATAGAATTTTTTTGCAAAAGTAATAAAAACGTAAACAGTTGGTCGAAAACTTTAACTTTGCATTATGAGTCTTTCTGTTTTTAGTGATGAACATTTTATGAAATTGGCCTATTTAGAAGCTCAGAAAGCTTTTGAAATGGATGAGGTTCCTGTTGGAGCAGTAATTGTTTGCAACAATCAAGTTATAGCCAAGGCTCATAACATGACTGAAGCTCTTAATGACGTAACTGCCCATGCTGAAATGCAAGTTTTTACGATGGCTGCTAATTTTTTAGGGGGTAAATTTTTAGATGAATGTACACTGTATGTGACTCTAGAGCCATGCCCAATGTGTGCTGGAGCTGCATATTGGACGCGATTGAAAAAGGTGGTTGTAGCTGCTCGTGATGATGGACGCGGATATAGATCAATCAATGAAAACATGCTTCACCCTAAAACAAAGGTTAAGTGGGGGGTGATGGAAGTAGAATGTAGCACTATTTTAAAAGAATTTTTCGCAAAAAAAAGAAATTACTTTTAATTATCCCAACATTTTAAGTTGAGTAATTTCCTCTTCAGAAAGTTTTCGATATTCTCCTCTGGATAAATTTTTCTTCGTTATTCCAGCAAATGAAACTCTGTCTGCTTTTTTAATTTTATACCCTAAAAGCTCAAATATTTTTGTCAAAATTTTAGGTTTATTATTTAAAATTTCGATTCCAATTGTATGTTGATTTCCTTTTATATAAGAAACGGACTCTGCTTTTGCCCAACCACCAGAGGGAAGTCGTATTCCTTGAATTATTTTGTCAAAGTCTTCTTGTTTTAGAGGTTTATCTAATTCCAATTGAAAAATTTTTTCAAATTCATGTTTGGGATTGGAAAGCGTTAAATAAAGATCATTATCATTTGTAAGCAGTAATATTCCCGTAGAATCGCGTCCAAGTTTTGCGATAGGCGACAAGATATATTTTGTTGCTTTATTCACCAATCGTCCAACAGTCCTATCTTTTAAAGGATTGTCACAAGCTGAATTAAAATTCTTAGGTTTATTGATGGCGAAATAAAAAAGTTCATCATGGGAAAGGGTTGCACCTTCATGTTTTATAACATCAGTGTTTTTTACCTTGTAACCCATTTCAGTGATTATTTTTCCATTTACTGTAATTGAACCCAATTGTATTAATTCATCAGCTTCTCTTCGAGAACAAACTCCTGCATGGGCGATAAATTTATTTAATCGAGTTGTTCCATCACCTAGATTTGATGAATTGGAATTCAACCTTTTTTTGGGCCCTCCACCTCTTTTTTTATCCTTTCCAAATCTTACCGCAGCAGGTTCGTGATTTCTTTTTCTACTTCCTCCTGTTTTCTTTTTATTCGCCATAACGTTGTAAAGATAGCTTTTAATGATTATAGTATTTAAAATAGAGGCTGTTAACTAGTATTATTGCTCCTTCTTCAAAAAAGCAATATTTCTTTTTAAACCTTTTAATTTGGTTCTCTTAACGGCACTTTTCGAAAAGAGTTTACTGAAGCTTTCTTGATTGATATGGTCCCAGTCTTTTTGAGTCATCGAAAGCAAATCTGGATGAGGATTGAATAGGGGTTCTTTGTGGGGTTTGGAAAGGCGGTTCCATGGACAAACATCTTGACAGATATCACAACCAAACATCCAATCATCCAATTTTCCACTCACGGATTCGGGAATGGCTTCTTTTAATTCTATCGTGAAATAAGAGATGCATTTTGACCCGTCAACTACCATGGGTTCTACAATTGCTTCGGTTGGGCACTCATCTATGCATGCAGTGCATGTTCCGCAGTGGTCAGTTACAGGTCCATCACTGGGTAGGTCAAGATCTAAAATAAGCTCAGCTACAAAGAAAAAACTTCCGGATTTCTTATTAATCAGGTTACCACTTTTTCCAACCCATCCAAGACCACTCTTTTTTGCCCAAGCTTTATCTAAAACAGGTGCCGAATCGACAAAACCTCTTCCCGATACTTCACCTATTTCATGGTTAATGAATTCAAGCAATTTATTCAGTTTTTGGCGAATTACCAAATGGTAATCCTGACCATAAGCATATTTTGCAATTTTCGGTGAATTTCTATTTTGTGTTTTTTCAGGAAAATAATTAATTAAAAAAGATACAACTGTTTTGGCATCATCTACCAATAATCTGGGATCTAGTCGTTTATCAAAATGGTTTTGCATGTAACTCATTTTACCATTTAGATTTTTTTTCAAGTAATTTTCTAATCTTGGCGCGTCCTCTTCAAGAAATTCAGCCTTTGAAACACCAACATAATCAAAACCTAACCTGTAGGCCTCAGACTTAATTAGTGTTTTATGTTTTTCTCCTGTACTCAAAATTGCATATATATAAACTCAGCACCATCATTAAGGTTTCCAATTAAAAAGCAAATAAGTGTTAAAATTGAGATGAAGCCTATTGAAAAATTAGATGATTTTGCCATTTTTTCTAGGTTCTTTTCCACGATAAGAAAGATTAACATCAATGTTAAAATCATTCCTATTTGAAATTGTTGCTCTAAATACCAACCATTTCCTAACACTGCGAATACATCGGTTTCCCATTTAAAGTGCCAAGATTCGATGGTGAAAACCTGTTGTGTAAAATTTAATGAATTTTCCCATGTTTTTGCAACAAAAAATAGATTTGAAAAACTTATGAATAGAATCGTTAATAACCACCCAATAGATTTTGGGAGCTTTATTCCTGTTTTTTTACCGATGTATTCTGTACTTAAAAATATCCCATTTAATATTCCCCAAACCACAAATCCAGCATAAAGCCCATGCCATAAACCACTTAGAATAAATGTGGTTAATATGCCAATAACTACGCCGTATTTAGGATATTTTCTAAGTTGAAAGGATATTGGGTAAAAGAAGTTTTGAGTAAGCCAATCAATTAATGAAATATGTGTTTTTTTCCAATATTCACTAACTGAAGAGGATCGTAAAGGAATTTTAAAGTTTTCTTTCAGATTTACATTAAACAATTTTGCAACGCCTAATGCAATATCCGTGTAAGCGCTGAAATTTAAATACATTTCGATAGTAAAGAGTATACTAGCAATAAGAATAGTAATTCCTTTAAATTCAACTTCTTCATTTCCGAAGACTGTATTAGTGATAATATGCAGGTTGTCAGCTAAAACAATTTTTTTAAAAATGCCATATATAATTCTGTTTGTACCTGATGTGAAATTTTTTGGATTGAATTTAGAAAGTTGACCCAAGGCATTAATCTCTTTTGGCAATAAAATTGGGCCTGAAACAAATTTTGCAAAAAAAGCATTTGCAAAAAGTAAATCTTTAAACTTAAATTCTTGAGGTTTATTCCTTATGCTTAAAAGGAGTAATCCAATATTTTGAATGGCATAATAGGATAAACCAAATTTAAAAAAAGTAATCCTCTCTTCTAAAAAGTATATTGATAAGAGAAAACCTAAATGGATGATAACTCCAATCCATGCCTTTGACTTAGACTTTTGTAATAAAGTAGTAGCGGCTGTAAGGGCTATTACGCATAGAACAGATTGCCAACTTAAAATAGATATCAATACGATGGATGCTGTGATGAGTATATCTTTTCCATCAAGCTTCGTTTTATAATATACAATAAGGCTTACAAGAAATATAAATATAGAGATGTATGGAAACCAATTCACGGTACTAAGTTACTGAACTGATTTACATTTTTTGCTCAATACTTTTAACTAATTCACCTATGTTTTCAAAACCCATAACCTCAAAAAATTCAAACTCAATGTTGAATTCTTCTTCTAATGTTCGGATTAAGTTCATGTGGTTTAAGGAATCCCATTCCTCAATATCATTGGCTGTGGTAGTTAATGTGATTGCGAGTTTTTCTTTTTTAAAAAAGTCACTGATTACAACATTCAGTTTATTTAGTATGTCTTTGTCCTGACTCAAATGTTAAAAGAAGTTAAGTAGGTACAAAAATACGATTAAAGTGCGTTAATCAAACAGATACGTTCTTTTTAAAGATTAATTTTTCATAATTCTTATTACTGATTTTAGACAATCAGATTTTAAGTAGGTTTAGTTTTGGTTAATAGTAATCCCGCCAATAGTAGGCGGGATTTACTATTTTTCTGAGCAATTAATTCGCACATTTAATTTCGTATCAGTTGTATAAACCCGTTGATTAATCGATTTTCAATCCCGTTTAATCGTTCTTCTTTTACAGTACAGTTGTAAAAATAGACTCCTGTCGGACAGGGTAATTTTGTTAATGCGTTTTTTCCATCCCAATTTACGTCTGGGTTTTTTGTCTTGTATACAAGCTGTCCCCACCTGTTGTATATTTTAAAGTCGACTTCTTTAACGTATTTATACGGAAAGGGCTTTACAATTTCATTAAAGTTATCTCCATTGGGAGTAAAAACATTTGGGAGTTTGTAGGTAGGACAATTGTCAAAACATGTTTCATGAGTTGGTTCAGATTCATTGCCAACTGAATCAATTGCTGTGAAAGTATAGCAACCCGCTACCTCGGTCAATTCATCATGAATGAATATTGAGTCTATCCAAGGATTGTTTATGATTGAAAGTAAATTATATTCGTCTTCAGGGTATCTTTTATGGAAAATAGTCAACAAGCTTAAATCTGAGTTGCAAATTGTTGTGTCCAGATTCCATGAAAATGTATTTTTATTTATGTCACAATTCGATAATGCAGTTATTTCGGGAACACATGGAGGAATTAAATCTTCAGGGATCTCGCAAATTTTTTGGCTGTGATTGAGTAGAAAGGTATCCGATTTGTTGGAACTGTATTCACCCAATGTTAATACTTTATAGCAATATAGGTTTCCATTAATAAGATTTGTATGGATGAATGAATTCCCTAATACAGAATCGATAGGCTCCCATATTCCATTGTTTTCGAGTAGAATGATTGTTGTATCATTGCTCCAAGGAGTTGAGAAATCCCAGTTTAGCTGAACAGTTTGGTCAGCTGGAACAGAAGTAAGAAATACCGAAGATGCACTTTGGGAGGAGGAAAGAATGGTTTCTTCACCATTTATGGTTTCAATTAGTTCAATTTTATAGTTTTTTTGAAAAGATTGGGTATTTATGTTTTCATGGATAAAACTTGTATCGATTAGATTTAAGGAGGTGTAAATTAGATTTGGTACTCCT
>Ga0160423_10004043_pt1 | contig 12089 bp, 10 predicted proteins | sample CRUFie14St8metaG_FD_108191 | JGI IMG/M metagenome (GOLD analysis project Ga0160423, IMG submission 108191) | Marine microbial communities from the Costa Rica Dome - CRUD Field 142mm St8 metaG | ecosystem: Environmental > Aquatic > Marine > Oceanic > Photic zone | place: Costa Rica: the Eastern... | reverse complement strand
TCGGCGATTTTCTCTACCTTTCCCGACACACTGACCTGCCGATCCAGTTCATTCCAGGGGAAGAGCATCGACGACCGTTCGTTTTTGGCTAATGCCGCTGCTTTGTCGCTGTTGTAATTAGTAAAGAAAACGAAACCGTCCTCGCTGACGCCCTTCAATAGGACAAATCTTTGACGGATTGATCCGTCAGGTTGAACCGTCGCCACCACCACCCCCGTAGGATCGGCCAACCCCGCTGCACTGGCGTCTTGTTGCCATTGCTCGAACAACACCAGCGGATCATCGGGCATTGACTCATCGCGCAGTCCGCCTTTGGTGTACTGCCGGCGGTAATCTTTTAGTTCCATGACTCCTCCTAAGGGCCCTATGGTAATCGAAGTGGGCAGTACTCTGCGTAAACGCGATGATGTGTTAGCTTTGCACCAAAATTGCTACACCGAAAGTTTTGGAGATCCCTCATGCGCTTCGCCAGCCTGCTCATCGCCATCGCGATGACATTCAACGCTTCCACTGTCAACGCACAAGCCGAGGACCAAGGTGGGCCGCTGATTGACTATGGAACTCGCTTTATCCCTGCCATTGCATCCAAAGGCATGGTCTCTGGTCCTGAAAAGCTCGCTTCAGAGGCAGGTCTCGAGATGCTTAAGCGTGGCGGAAATGCGATTGATGCAGCGGTAGCCACAGGTTTTGCGCTGGCGGTCACGCTGCCACGCGCAGGCAATATTGGTGGTGGCGGCTTCATGCTGGTGCACCTGGCGGAATCCAACGAGCAGGTGTTCATCGATTATCGTGAGATGGCGCCCGGTAGTGCCTCACGAGATATGTTCCTTAACGAAGATGGCGCCGTGAATAAACAGATGGCCTACAACAGTGTCAGTGCAGCTGGTATTCCTGGCACGGTTGCGGGAATGATTCACGCACTGGCCAAATACGGCTCACTCGATCTTAAGACAGTGATTCAACCGGCAATCGACCTCGCGGAAATTGGTTTCGAAGTTCCCGCAGCCTTGCATCTCAATTTGCGCTCTGCATCGAAGCGCTTGCTCAAAAATGCTGAGGCAAATCGTGTCTACCTCGGCGGTAACGGCATAGCACCCGCCCTGGGTACCGTATTCAAACAGCCTGATTTAGCCAAGACCCTCAAACGTATCCGCGATCAGGGAAGTGACGGCTTTTATAAAGGGAGAACTGCCGAGTTAATCGTCGCTGAAATGCAGCGACACGGCGGACTAATAACCGAGGCCGATCTGGCGAGCTATCGCGCCATCGAGCGCAAACCGGTGCGTTCCAGATTCCGTGACTATGAACTCGTCAGTGCGCCACCGCCGTCTTCAGGCGGCGTCCACGTCTCTCAGATCTTGAAATTACTCGAGCCTTTCCCGCTCAAGGACTTAGGTCATAACAGCGCTAGGTACCTGCATCTTCTCATCGAGTCGATGAAGCTCGCCTATGCCGATCGAAGCGAGTATTTGGGTGACCCTGACCGAACAGCGATTCCCGTCGCACAATTAACGAGCGAGGATTATCTGAATCAGCGAAGGACTATCATCCGTGATGAAGTGGCGACACCCTCAGCTGAAATACGACCGGGTAGCTTGGAAGATATAGAGAGTACTGAAACGACTCATTACTCCATCGTCGATCAGTTCGGGAACGTGGTCTCAAACACCTACACGATTAACTTTAGTTTCGGCTCAGGCATTGTCGTTCCTGGCACCGGCATGCTACTGAACAACGAAATGGATGACTTTGCTGCTAAACCCGGGTTCCCCAACGGTTACGGCTTGGTTCAGGGAGAAGCCAACGCCGTATCGGCGGGTAGTCGACCACTTTCCTCAATGACACCAACGCTTGTATTTAGAGACGGAAAGCCATGGATAGCCACGGGCAGTCCCGGTGGATCGCGCATCATTACCGCCGTCGCACAAACACTTCTCAACGTTATGGCATTTGACATGACACTCGGTATGGCGACGTCGGCCCCGCGAATTCACCACCAATGGATGCCCGACATGGCCATGGTGGAGCCAGGTATTTCTCCCGATACGGTGTCTATTCTCGAGGCGAGTAAACACAAGATATTGCGATCTAACAGCACCATCGGGCGGGTCAACTCGGTACAGATTGAGGATGGCTGGTTTTACGGTTATGCAGATCCAAGGCGACCGGGGGGCCACGTCGCGGTCTGGTAACTCAGCTCAGCGATCGCACTTTCATTGTCTGGCGACCCACGGCAACAAGGTCGCCATTCGCATCCCAGATTTCACAGTCCTGTTCAGTCACGCCCTTTATCAAGGTATGCGATCTAGCCCTGCATAAAATGGGGCCAGGTGCTGGCTTACCGCGCAATTGAACGGTCATCTCTACGGTCGGCACCCAACCTACGTTAGGTACAAGTGTAAAAGAAGGCGGCGGCATCATGTCGCCAAACATTAAGAGATCGATTGGATGAATATCGGCGCCGTCCACGTATTGCATGTAGGCAATAAACTCACCGGTGTTGGTGGGTTGCTGATCAGCAAAGAACTCTCCGCCGCTCACAATGCGCGTATCGATCGTGTTGTGAATCTCCAGCACACTGTGTTTCGGCACGTCGATGGACTCTAAGGGCGGAACATCTGGCGGCGTCATGATCGTGTTGGTTGGGCCTTTCAAACGATCGAGATCGGTGCAGGCTGCGTTGGCCACAATCTTCAGATTGCCGTCCTGATACAGGCGTGCCGATGCGAACTGAGTGCCTTTGCCAAGCCGAAGAATTTCAACCTCAACCTCCGCTTCACCCAGCTGGGTCGGCTCGAGATAAAACGCGTTAATCGAGAGTGGATCCGCATGGTTTAGTGACTGCGATATCGCGCGTCCAACAATTGCGAGAACATAGCCGCCGTTAGGTACACGACCAATTCGCCATCCCTTTTGCAAATTGGCACGCCACCGATTTTCGCCGATCGCTTCAAGTGCCGTGTCGTCTACGAATTTGCCCATTTGTTCACCCAGTGTTATCACCTGTCCAGATCACGCCCAATCCCCGGTCGCGGCGGAAGTGTACACACCTTGTGCTAAGACGTAGAGATTATGTGAATACTATCTCTATACTTGGGTGTGAACAGAGGACTGACTCGTGAAAGTATTTTCGGCAGGTCTCGCATTATCGACCGCATTGACAGTAGCGACACTTATACTGACTGCGCCATTGACTTGGGCACAGGACGGTTTGTATGGTGCATATGACCCTCGAAAGCAAGAAACCCTATGGAACGAAGCCATTTACCTGCAAAGCAGCGGACAGCACAGCGAAGCAATTGAAAAGCTAAAGCGCGCCGCACACCTGAGTCGCATTAATGATGGACTCAATGCCAAAAGTCAGCTCCCGTACCTCCGCGCAGAGATTGCCAGCCATCGTGCGCTCGACCAGCTTACGATGGCAGACGAGCGTCAGGCTTATTTGTCCCGTATTGAATCGACGACCATCCCTTCCGGACCGGAAAAAGTAGAAGCGCTACTGGCACAGGCGGAGTGGCATCAATACGCACTACTCCAGGATATTGACGAGGAAGAGGAAACCACAGCCAGAATGGGCAAAGCCTGGAACTTCTACCGTCGCGCACTCAATGAATCGATCGCCACCTATGGTGAAGAATCGGAAGCGTTGATTCCTGCGCTAGAGGGCATGGTGCGCGCGCAATACCTACTGGCGAGTCATCGCGGCATCGGGGCCGCAATGCCCGGAAAAATGGACCGTGATGCCACCAATTATGCTGCCGGCAAAGCCACCTTTAAACGCGGCTTGTCGGTTCTTGTTGCCATGCAGCAGCTCAATCGAGATAGCTTGGGCGTGAGTCGGGAGATTCAGGCGGAAGACCTTCTTCGGATGGGCGACTGGGCGTGGTGGACTGGCAATCGAATGAACGCCATTAGTTTCTACCAAGAAGCCCTCGCACTGGCTAATGGTGAAAATTTAGCGGAGAGCGAGGCGCCAGCTGCTGAGGAAAACGCCCTCTATGCAGAAAGTGACGAACTTGAGATCGACGCTGAAACTACACCAACAAGCGACGCGCTAACGACAGAGGTAGAGACCCCTTACACTGAACCTGCGGGCACCATCACTGCAAACGGACCAACATTGATTGCCAATGTGCAGCAAGACCTATCGGAAGCAGCGAAACTGCCGGATCCTATCGTTGAGGCAACTGAAGATGATGCTGGGCAGTCGGAGGCCCTGATGGTCGCATCATCGACGGAACCCTACCCGATCTTCCGTATACTCGATACACCAGTGGCATTACCCGCGGTACCGGGCTTTGATCCTGTGCTGGATATCAAACAGAGCGAACCCGCGGAGGGTGACCTCGTTGTGAGTTTCAATATCAGCGCGACCGGTAAAGCGGTCAATCTGGAGCGCATTCAGTTCCCAGTAGTCGAGGGCATCAGAGGCCCAGAACGGGTTCTTCGACGGCTGAAAAAGATGCGCTTTAGGCCTGTTTTCGAGGACGGAAAACCGGTGGAAAGCGAGACGATTACATGGGTATTTGAACCCAAGCATTGGGCAATACCAGGCGCTGTAACGACGGAGGAATCAACGTGAGCGGTAACGCGATGAAAGGTCTGATTGCGGTAGCTGCGATTCTGCCACTCTTGGCGGGTTGCCCATCGGCGAGTATGCCAACGACACCTTCCAGCCCGTCTGCATCCATGCCACCCGGCGGCAGCTCTGGATCTAGCGGCTCATCCGGTAGCTCATCCTCAAGTGGCGGCGGCTCTAGTGGTTCATCTAGCTCGTCTGGTGGTTCATCCGGCGGTGGTTCGTCTGCTGGCGGGTCATCGGGCGGTGGCGCATCCTCTGGCGGCGGTGCATCGGGCGGCGGATCCTCTGGCGGTGGCGCCGCGGGTGGCGGCATGCCGGGCGGAAGCCAGGGAGGCGGTTCCGGCGGTATGGAAAGCGGAGATCCTGGTGGATCGGGCGATGGTGCGATGGCAGGCGGCGACCCAGGATTCGGTGACTCCATTGGTGGCGATCTCTCACTGCCCAGCCTAGTGGATGAAGAGCCGGTCTACACTGCGTCATCGAGTAGTAGCAGCAGCGGTAGTGGTTCGAGTAATGGCTCCAGCGAAGGGGGTGGTAACTCATCAGAAAGCGGTTCAAGTGGCAGCAACAATGGAAATCCATCATCAGGCGAAGCTGACGGGCAAGTTGCATCTAATACAGGCACAGGCCAGGCAGGCGGCACACGCGCGCAAGGTGGTTTAGAGCCTGACTGGAGTGCCACCGACACCATGACAACAGCAGAGCGTGTTGCCGTGCTGGATAGGCAGCTCGAAGAGAGCACAGGCGTGTTTGATGCCATTATTCGGGAAGAACAACGTCAGCAGCGGGAAAGCCAACGGGAACAAGGCGCAACTACCCAAAGCTCGTCGCAAAGCTCAAATGGCTCGGGAACCGAGACAAGCTCCGGTGGTCGAAATCCTTATGAAGCAGACGATCAAGGTGGATATGGCTCCATGGGCGGCGGTATGGGTGGCCGCTCGGGAGGGGCGCCTGATGCCCCAGCCGTCTACGAGGCACCTGAGGACATTCCATCGGGCAATGATGATGACATTGTTGCGCGCCAGCTTCGCGAGGCTGCAATGCGGGAGCCTGATCCCGACATCCGGGAAGCGCTATGGGACGAATATCGAAAGTACAAAGGTATTGAGATACCCGAAGAATGATTAATCGTCTTACGACACTGCTGACTCTGCTGGTATTACTCAGCGGTTGCGTTACCGAGACGGTAAAAACAACGGCAGTGCCAGCACTAAGCACCTATGAGACCTCACTCCCCTATGATGAGGTGCTAGATATTGCGGTGGTGGTTTTTGATCCGGGCATCGCGGACGTTGACCCTGAAGAAGGCATCTATCCCGAAATTAGGCGCGCCGAGGCGACGTTTATGGCGCGCGAACTCGCTCTCGTGCTTGATGATCAAGGCGTTTGGGGGGCTAGTCGGGTTGTGCCCTCCTCCGAGCACATCACCGATGTTCTAGTCACGGGGGCAATAGCGCAGTCAGATGGAGAGGCACTCTCCCTAGCCATAAGGGCAGTAGATGCTCAGGGACGTATCTGGCTCGATAAACAGTACGCCGGGACGACCAGTCGATATGCCTATCAGCAGACTCAACGCGTCAATAAGGATCCGTTTCTCGCTATCTACAGGGATATAGCGAACGACTTAATTGCGGTTTTTAAATCCCTAGCTCGGAACGATCGGCTGGCTATTAGAGATGTATCCAAACTGAAGTTTGCCCAGAGTTTCGCGCCCGAGGCCTTTGAGGGCTATCTCAGTGACGATGAGGGCGCACTGACACGCGCGGTCCGGCTACCCGCAGAGAGTGACCCCATGATGGCGCGAATTGGCGCCATTCAGCAGCGCAACCACATCTTCGTCGACACACTACAAGGCCATTACGACAACTTCTCAGGTTCGATGGGTGGCCCCTATAACGAATGGCGTCGCTTGAGCTACGAGGAAACCGTCGCATTGCGTGAGCTTGAAAACGAAGCACAAACCCAGTTAATCATGGGTGGTATTTCGTTACTGGCAGGTATCGCGGCAGCCACTTCCGATGATCGCAATGTGAGAACTGCGGGTGCCGTCGGGATGTACGCGGGTGGCGGCCTGATTAAGAGCGGCCTAGAGCGCAGGGCCGAAGCCAATATTCACTCACTGGCACTCGAGGAGTTAGGACAGTCATTGGAGGCTGAAATCACGCCACAAGTCATCGAGCTGGAAGACCGAACTATCCAGCTTTCAGGTACGATTGCGGATCAATACGGACAGTGGCGTGAGATTCTCAGTGATATCTACGCTGCCGAAATTGCTGAGCTTCCAACCGATATAAGCCAGCCCTCCCCATAAACGAGTCTTGCCGATAGATGACAGACGATAGCAAAGACGCGTTGCGCGCGGCGTCCTTTGAGCCCAGAGCCGACGCTCCAAGTGGACAAGAGGTCTCCGATAGCCCTCGGCCCCTAGGCACGTGGATAGCGTTAGCGGTAGGCGTGATGCTGCTCGGGTTCGTCGTGTTCATTTTGCCTCAGCTCGCGCACACACCTGAGACTCAGTCTTCAGCTGGACCGAGCTCTGTTGCGGAAGGCACGCAAACAACCTCCGCATCATCGCCCATGGGATCGCAAGAGAATGCCTCGGAACGAAGCCCCTTTGCGGAAGCGCAGCTGGCCAAAGTAAGGCGCTCAGCGCAGGAAGTACTGCAATCATTGCTGGAGACCCAGTCTCGACTCGAGTCGCGCGGTGTTGATCAATGGGCCGCTGATGACTTTTTAGCCGCGAGTGCCGTCGCTTTGGAAGGTGATTCCCTATACCGAGCACAAGATTTTGATGCGGCCGAAGCTCTGTATCAGCAGGCACTGGATTCGTTGAACGGACTCGAAGCAAGGCTAAGCAACGAAATCGATAGCAGGCTGGCGTTGCTACTCGACGCGATCGAGTCAGGCGATGAAGCCACAGCAGGCACGATCGCTCCCTTGCTTCAACAGATGGCGCCTGATAGCGATGTGGTGTTCGATGCTGTCGAACGCGTACCCCTCATGCCGGCCATTACAAAGCTAGAAACAGCCGCGAGGGCAAGCTTCGAGCAAGGTCGTTTGAGCACTGCGGTATCTCAAGTCGATGAGGCGCTGGGGCTCGATCCCGCACACCAGCGTTTGGCAAACGTAGCTCAGCAGTACAAGTCGGCACTAACCCAGCAGCGTTTTGAAGATGCCATGACGAAAGGTTTCGCGTTATTGGGTGACAATGATTTCACCGGCGCACGGGCTTCCTTTCAGTCGGCACGAACTATTCTTCCCGCCGCCAATGGTCCGAGAGCGGCGCTGGCACAGCTCGAGGAGGCAGAGACCTTATCGCGCCTCAATGACTTGCTGAGTCAGGCCGCTGATCTTGCGGCAAAGGAGCTGTGGGCGAAGGCAGTTGACGTGTTAGAGGCGGCGCTTGCCATTGATGCCAGTCTTGTTGAAGCGTCAGATGGCCTTGATCAGGCCCGCCCACTGGCCGAGCTCTTTGCGAAACTCGATACGATCGTGGAAAAGCAAGCGCGGCTGGTCGATCCTGTTGTACTGAGTGAGGCGCAACTTTCTCTGTCAGAGGCCGAGGCCGCGCTAGCCGCGAGCGCCGAAACATCGCCTGTGCTCAAAGACAAAGTAGCGGCGGTTCGATCGGCAGTGGCTACGGCCAGTACACCGCTGCCCGTCGTCATCACCTCAGATGGTCTAACGGAGATAACCATCAAGCGTGTTGCCCGTTTGGGTACCGTCTCATCAAGAACCGTCTCGCTTCGGCCCGGCCAATATCAATTCCTGGGTAGCCGCGACGGTTACCGAGACGTGTTGGTCACTGCCAGTATCAACGCCACATCCGATAATCGTATTGACGTTCGATGCGAGGAGGCGATCATTCGCTAATGTCTAAGGAGCGCAACCAATCCGAGCCCTTGTCACCCACTGCATTTGAACCTCGGGGTGAAACAACAGTGGCGACAACTCGATGCATAACGCCAGCCGCTACATTGCTGGTTGTAGCGGGCTTGGTCATCGCCTATGTCCTGTTCTTCTTGCTCACGGCTCGATCGGTATCAGTCACTGTGGAGTCAGAAACCACACCGACTATCGATATCTCGGGACTGCATTTACCCTTCGGTGAGCGTTTCCTGATGAGACCCGGCTCCTATGAGCTCAATGTCACCGCTGAGGGATATCGAGCCTACACTGGGACTTTGCGGGTAGACGATGCCGAAGTGCAAACACAGGCGGTGGTGCTAACGCCTCTGCCCGGGACATTGGTTATAGAGACCGTACCGGCGTCAGCGACTGTGTCATTGAGCGGGACCGTAATCGGTGTCACGCCCTTGACCATCGATGAGGTAGACGCGGGCGAGGTAACCGTAGGCTTGGTGGCCGAGCGTTATCTACCCTACGAGACCACCATTGAGGTGACGGGAAGAGCCCAAACACAGCGGTTCTCTGCCAGCCTGACGCCGGGCTGGGCTAGAGTGTCAGTGGAGACGATTCCTGCCGAGGTCTCAATAAGCATTGATCAGCAGAACGTTGATCGGTCGGCGGTCACATCCAGCGAACAAGTACTCGAAGTCATGCAAGGCGCGCGCGAAATCACTTTCAGTGCCCCGGGTTATGTCGACGAGGTGGTCGAGCTCGATTCTGTCGCCGATACCGATGTCGACCTGGGCATTATCGAACTCACACCGGCGGCGGGGATACTCCGTTTAACCTCAATCCCTGCAGGCGCTGTTGTCACCCGCGATGGTCGCTTTGTCGGCGCCACTCCAACTGACGTCACGATGGAACCCGCGACACGGCATCGCATCGAGCTAAGCCGCGCGGGCTACTTACCCAAATCTTTTAGCCTGTCACTGGAAAAGGGTGCGAGCGTTAACCGACAAGTCGTTTTGTCACCGGCATTGGGCGAAGTCGATATTCAGGTGACACCCCGCAATGCCACGATTCAGGTCAATGGCAATGACCGGGGCAAGGGAAGCCAGATACTGTCGTTAGCGGGTGTCGAGCAAGTGATCACCATTAGAGCGCCAGGGTATGCAAGTGTGGAACGACGCGTAACGCCGCGAGCAGGACTGAAACAGAGAATTAGTGTGGCGCTGCTCACTGAAGAAGAGGCGAGAAAGGCCGCCATCAAGCCGGAGATCACCAGCTCGGTGGGCCAAACATTGGTCTTAATCGATCCTCAGGTGAGTCCAGTCAACGAGTTCACTATGGGCGCTCCTAGACGCGATGCGGGACGAGGCGCCAACGAAGTCGAGCGACCTGTGCGTCTGACCCGTGCGTTTTACATGGCGACCACCGAAGTTACGAATGCGCAGTTCCGCCAATTCACACAAAATCATGAGTCAGGACAGGCGGGAGGTAAGAGCCTAAACCGCGAACACCAACCGGCCGTGCAGCTCTCTTGGCAGCAGGCCGCCAGCTTCTGTAATTGGCTAAGCACGCGCGAGGGGTTGCCGCCCTTTTATACCGAGCGCGATGGCATTATCACCGGGTTCAACAGCGCTTCTACCGGATACCGTCTTCCGACTGAGGCTGAGTGGGCGTTCGCTACCCGGGTACAAGGGGAAGAAATCTGGCGATTTGCCTGGGGAGAAGCCTGGCCACCCGAGGATGGAAGCGCCAACCTCGCCGACGCCTCTTCCGCGCTGGTCACAGGGCGTATCCTCAATGGTTACACTGACAACGCTGTGGTTAGCGCCGAGGTCGGAAAGTTTCCGCCCAACCCCAGAGGCCTATACGATATGGGTGGTAATGTCGCTGAGTGGGTGAATGACGTCTACCGGATACCCGTACCCAATGAGGCGATCGAAGAAAATCCTCTCGGGGATCCTCAGGGCGATAACTACACGATCAGGGGTGCCAGTTGGAGTCTGAGTCGTTTGCGAGAGCTTCGACTGACCTACCGTGATTATGGTGAGCGTGGGCGTGATGACGTTGGATTTAGGATGGCAAGGTATGCAGAGTAAAATTTGGGTTGGCGTGTTGTCCTTTGCAGGTCTCGCACTCGTTGCCCTCGCACAGGATGAAGGTACCGACGCTACGGTAAATAAGACTGACAGAACCCAAGTCGCTCCCGCCTCTGGTGGTACTGCTGTGATTAATGAGGGTGACACAAGCACTGCGCAAGCCGCTTTGGCGGGTAGTGCAAACGCAGCTAAAGACAGCGTTGATGACGCTCGACCTGAGGCGGCTAACGTACCCGCAGAAGCTGCGGCCTCCTCCGCAGCAACGGATGACAACTACACTCCCACTGAACGGATTAGCGAAGATCGATCCGTGTCTTTTCCGGTCGATATCTAAGGTGAATGCGCATGTCTAAACCGAGAATCCCGTCAGAGTTTGCATTCCAAGTCTTAGCTTTACTTGCAGCCGTCATCGTCGTACACGCCTTTTACGTAGGCTTGATCCGACCCTCTGCCGACGCTCAGCTGGCGGCACAAGCAGCGCTGCAGGCATCGGGAGCCGCCTTTGTGCCCGAGCGGTCACTCTACGTTGTTATTCGTGATTTTGAGCAGGAGGCCTGTTTCATCCTGATGATCTGGGCTCTAGCAATCATGGGTCTCAAAGCGTGGACGACGCGTCAGGAAGCGACCATGCTGGAGCGGAACCTCATTCAGGTCACCGAGGGCACCACGCTCCTACCCCAAGATGCGAGAAATTATGCTCGAGGCATCGAAGCACTCCCGGAAACAGAGCAGGAACTACTGTTACCACGCACACTCCTCAACGCTCTCAGCCGCTTCTCCACTACAGCGAGCATCCCTGCTGTCTCCGAGGCAGTGCGCGAGCAATGCGATATTGAGGCCGATAAACTCGACTCCGAATTATCGATGGTTCGCTACATCAGTTGGGCCATCCCGTCTATCGGGTTTATTGGTACTGTGCGCGGCATCGGTGACGCGCTTGGGCAGGCCTATAAGGCGGTTGAAGGCGATATTTCAGGTGTCACGGTAAGCCTCGGCGTCGCCTTTAATAGCACCTTCGTGGCGCTGGTCTTATCCATTGTCATCATGTTTGCGCTGCACCAATTGCAGCTAACTCAGGAGCGACTGGTGCTGAGCACGCAGCGTTATGTGGACAAGAAGCTCATTCGTCATCTGGCGGCGCCTAAATGAGTCGCGCCTTTCTTGATCTCACCGATGCCAGCCTGACACTGAGCTCCGGCCAGCAGGCCGTTCGGTCTCCGGGTATCGTCCTATCTCAGGCTGATGACTTCGTATTCGGCGATGCAGCATTCGCGCAACTCAAACGCAGACCCTTAGACGTGCGAACCGACATGCTCAATCAGCTTGCAACCACGCCACTCGGCAACACATTTGGCAACGCGCGTCACACGGCCGATTTGGTCTACGAACACCTAAAAGGCCTATTCGCATCGAGCGATGGCGTGAACAATCTTTGCCTTATCACACCTGGAAACCTCGAGCAGGCTCAGCTTGAGTTGCTACTAGGTATCTTAGGTTCGCTGGGAGTGAACCCCAGTGCAGTGGTCGACAGAGCGCTTCTCGCGCACCCCGCG
>Ga0160423_10004042_pt1 | contig 12096 bp, 18 predicted proteins | sample CRUFie14St8metaG_FD_108191 | JGI IMG/M metagenome (GOLD analysis project Ga0160423, IMG submission 108191) | Marine microbial communities from the Costa Rica Dome - CRUD Field 142mm St8 metaG | ecosystem: Environmental > Aquatic > Marine > Oceanic > Photic zone | place: Costa Rica: the Eastern... | reverse complement strand
TGTGGCCGAGCTGTGCCATCTGACAGGTGCAGGAAACGGTCAAGTGAACCGCGCGCTGAATGGCATGGCGGTTCGTTACGACGCGACGGCGGACAAGGTCCGCCTGCCTGCTTTGCATCTGCTCAACAAGGCCACAAGGCCTGAGGGCAAAGGGTTTGTGTACTGCGTAACCCGCAAGGGCGAGGAACTCTGCAGGGCCGCAGGTTTAAGTTGCATAGAAATACCTACGGAGGAGACAAAGCGTATTTGATGAGAAAGCCCAACGTATGCCTTTGTGTCTCTGTATCCAGAATTTCACCTTGGCACAATTATGGTTTGACCGCTCACGCCGTGCTGTGCTCTACGCACCCTTGTATGCACTGGCAACTAACTCGCAACAAAGGCGGCGAACGATCGTCATGGATTTGGCTCAATTGGAACGGGCTTTTGACGTTTTTGGGGCTATGGACCCAGGCACGCTTCCGTTCCACCACGCGCAGGTGTTCCTATTCATCGCACAGCAGGAGTCCTGCACCTACAGGGAGATCGAGCAGCGGTTTGCCATTACCAACGCGTCAGCGTCCCGATGCGTGAACGCCCTAAGCGATTTCGCCAAACACAAAAAGAAAGCGCTGGGCCTGGTTGAGGTTTTTATCGACCCAGCCGAGGGCCGGCGCTACCGCGTGCGACTTACAAAAAAAGGACAAGGCATCAAACAGCAAATCCTGAACCTTCCAAGCAATGGCCACAGTCACGAAGCACAGCATCAGCAGGCGTAAATCCGGCTGGGTCGTCAACGTCGTCTATGACAACGGCACACGCCGCCAGCTGTCCTGCAAGTCGCAGGCGCACGCCATGGAGCGGCTGCGGGATGCTCTCAACGGCGTTAGCGATGAACTGATTGGCCAGTTCACGCTGCGCGACGCATACGAAAAGGCAAAGGAGCATTACGCCAAGCTCGCCAACCAGAAATCACCAATCAGCCAGTTTGAGGAGGTGATGCAGTGGTTTGGCCCAGCGATGCCTGTCAATCGCATCAGCTTTGCAGCGGTGAAGAAATACCAGGACCACCTGCTCGAAAAAGTTGGCAACTCGCCCAGCACGGTGAACGCAAAGGTTGCCAAGATCCGCCTGGCTCGTGACTTTGCTGTGCAAGCAGGTGTGAAGTCCCTGCCGCCTTTGCCAAAAAATGTCCCGCTCAGCTTTGTCGAAAAGGGGTTGTGGACGCCGGATGAGCTGACGGTCGTCGTTCGCGATCTTTCCAACCGCGGCTACATCAAGCACGCTCACCTGCTGCTGTTCTTGTACGAAATGGGCTGTCGCCATAGCGAGGCCTTTCGCTTGCGCTCGCGAGACATCGATTTGCGCAAAGGCACGGTGCATTTTTTCAAGCCGAGCCCCGACCACAAAAACCAGAACCGCAGGCTGCCGCTCACTCCGCAGGCCGTGGACGTAATCAGCGACTACGTCAAAAAAGACCGTAATGCGCCTGTGTGGCATTTTGACGGCGACATGCGAATCAGCCACAGCCGCTTCGATGGTCAGCTGCGGATCTCGTTAGAGCGTTGCGGCATTGATAAACGGCGCCCGGTTCACACGCTGCGCGATACATGCCTTTCGCGTCTGGGCCAAGCCGGCTGCACCGCCTTTGAAATCATGCAATGGTCAGGGCACAAAAGCGTGTCGGCAGTGTCCCTTTACGTCCAAATGGATGTTTCTCGCCTGAACAAGGCAAGGGATATTTTGTCAGCCACGACTTGCCAACCAACAGTCACAAAACCGCATGTCGCTGACTTGCAGCAAGTTGTCTGCAACTTGCAGAAAAACCGGCCGTAATGCCTTGCTATCACTGAGTTCTGGCTCCTGGAGCAAGAGTCAGAAAATACTCCACACATCCGTAGAGCAAGTCGCTGACTGCGATCTGGGCCTGTGAACAGCAGTTCTGCGGATATGCAAGATTCCGGCCACGCGGGAGGTACTCCTGCAAGCGATCTGCAAGCCGACTTGCAGCTAAAAAACGAGCAACTTGCACGCCAACGCAAGTGCGAGCAGCGGGCGCAAAACGATGGTGCAGCTGCGCATCGGCGGATCCGTGAGCTGGGCCGCGAATCAGCGCTGCCCTACGGGCAAGCCCTCTACAGCCAGTGCCTTGAGCCGTTAGCCGCGGCCTTGGAAAGCACGTTTGAGGATTACTTGCTGGCACCAGACAAGGCACGGTCAAACGGCGATGCCATTCCGTACTTCGATGCGTTTAAAGGTGTGCATCACATCGCAGCGGTTGCTCTGACGGCAACGCTCGATCAGCTGAGCCGCAAGCAAAGGCTGGCCACGTTCTGCCAGAACCTCGGCAAAGCAGTGGAAGACGAGTGCAGGCTGATGCGGCTGCAGGGCAAGAGTCCGCTGGAGGTGCGGCGGATGATGCGGCAGGGCACAAGCCGCAAAAAACTGGCCAGCCATGAGGTGATGCGTCAGCTGGGCTGTGCTGTCCCGCCATGGACCGACATGGTGCGGCTGCACGTTGGTCAGTTCTTACTCGACCACCTGCATCGATCTGTGCCATTGGTTCGCGTGGTCAAGCACCGCGTTGGCAAGACCACGCCACGTTTTGTGCTGCCAACAGCAGAGGCAGAGGAATTCATCAGGCAGTGCCCGCAGCGCACCTATTCAACGGCACACACGGCCATGGTTTGCCAGCCAGAGCCATGGCATGAGCTGTACGGCGGCGGCTTTCTCGGCAATGAAGAAAGTTTTGTGCGTGTTCCTGTGCAGGACATTGAAGAAAAGGACGGCAGTGCAGTCGAGCACTACCGCGAAGCCGACCTCTCAATGCAGTATGCCGCGGCCACGCACATGCAAAACGTGCCGCTGCAGGTCGACGCCGAGCTGCCTGGTATGCAACGCATTGCATGGGAAAACGGCATCAGCGGCCTGTTCCCGTGCGCACGCACGCCCATGGAGGTGCCGGACAGGTTGGGCGACAACCCTGGGGCAGCGGAGCTGCGCGCACGCAACCGCATGGCAGCCATGGCGCACCGCGATCGTGAGCAGAACAGGCCACGCAGGGTGCGCATCGAGAGGTCATTGCAAACCGCAGAGGAACTGGCCGGCCGTGTCGTCTATCAGCCGTACCACGCAGACCACAGGGGCAGGCTTTACAGCGGCAACAGGCACGTCACGCACCAGGGGCCGGACTACGAGAAGGCGTGTCTGTCTTTCGCACGAAAAGGTTGCGTCAATGACGACGGCATGGCATGGATTTTCAAGGCAGCTGCTGGCCACTACGGGCTGACCCGCCAACACTGGGATTACAGGCAGAAGTGGGGCGAGAACGAGAAAGAACGGATGCTGGCTGCAGCAGAAGATCCGCTGGGTCGGCTGGAGTTGTGGCGCGATGCGTCTGACCCGTGGCAGTACCTGCAAATGTGCCGTGCATTGAAGGAAGCGCTGGACACAGGCGAGACAGGCGTGCCGATCAGGCTTGACCAGACCACCAGCGGGTGCGGGATCCTCTCGACACTGGTGAGGGACGCCAAGGTTGCACGGCTTTGCAACGTGATCGGCAGCACACCGCGGGATCTGTACTCGCACATTGCAGAGAAGGTCAGGTATCGGTTGTCGATTGATTTAGAGACCGGCGACGACAGGGCACAGACCTTGGCTGGGATATGGCTGCGCTTTGGCATCGACCGCAAGCTGTGCAAGGGGCCAGTGCTTGCCGCGCCCTATGGCGGGTCGTACATGAGCCTGTGCGACGGTTTAGTTGACGCTTTGGACGAGCACTACGGCTACGTTCCGCTCAACGAGTACGCACTGCAGGTAGCGGTGCCAGCTAAGTACCTCGCTAGCCACCTGTGGGCTGAGCTGAAACAGGCAACAGGTCCGTGTCTTGAGGTCAAAGGTTGGCTGCGTGCCGTGTGCCGCAAGGTCATGAACGCTGGCTACCCGTTGGAGTGGACGACAGGGGCCAATTGGCCGATGCGCAAGGCTGATCGCGTGCCAAAAAAACGCGTGGTGCAAACCCTGCTGTTTGGCAAAAAGCTAAACATGACGCTGCAAGACCAGCCTGTTGACGCTGCGTTTTCACCAACGCAGGCAAACAAAAGCGTTGGCGCTGATTGGACGCACGCTATTGATGCGGCTCTTGCTCACCAGATCATCTACACATGCGCAGTGTATGGAGTGCCGGTGCTTGCAAACCATGACTGTTTTGCAACACGCGTAGATCATGCAACGTTTCTGCATACAAACCTGATCCATAACTTTAGGGAATTCAACAAGGTCAACTGGCTAGCCGTGGCACGGGAAGAAATCCAGATAAACACTGGGCTTTTGCTGCCTGCACCACCACTTGTTGACACGTTGCCGGTGGGCCTAGTTGGCACTAATCCGTACTTGTACTCATGAGACTTAAGATATTTGCAGACGCGTAGAGCAATACGCGGTACGTTTCTCAGGTCTCACAAGACCACGACCACATGCCACAGCTGTTAAAGACACCAGTCGCCGAGTGTGAATGGTTCAAATGCTTAGGGGAAGCACGCGAAAACAAGTTCGATCCGAGCAAGCCTCCCACCTGGAGCCTTGACCTTGTGCTCGACAACTCCAACGTCGACCACATGGCGTGGATCGAGCAAATGGAGGACAAGTACACCGAGGCGCACGGCGACAAAAAGAAGTCCAACCACTGGATGCCATGCGCACCACACAAGGAAGAGCCACGCAAGAAAACAGTGGTGCGATTCAAACTGCCCGAGTTTCAACGCAAAGACGGCACCAGCAGCGCTGGCCCTGTTGTGTTTGACAGTGCGTTGCGTCCTTGGGACCACAAAAACCTTGTCGGCAATGGGTCAAAGATCGTCGTTGCTTTTGACATCTACGCATGGGGCGGCAGCACGGGCGCAGGCATGACGTTCCAACCTCGCCAAATCCAAATCGTTGACTACAAGCCTTATGTGGCAGACGCCGAAAATGTCACCCCGGCATTTGATGTCGTACCTGGAGGTTATGTGGATGACGCAGTTGTATTCAATGCAGCGCCGGGTCTTACGTCTGAAGATTGAGCCGCGCTCGAAAGCTAGGCCACGTTCCTTTCAGGGTCAGACCAGGCCCTACATGCCAAAGGAATACAAGGCCTGGATGAAAGACGCGAGAGCTCAACTAGCAGAGCAATGGGTCGACGAACCTCTCGACTACGTCAAGTGGATCGGCATCAGGTTCTACGGCCCACGCCGAGGCGACATCGACAACCTATTGGGCGGAATTTTTGACGCTGGGAATGGCTTGGTATGGACCGACGATCGTGTCACAAACATCGACAACGTTTCTATACGTCACAACAAAGCATCAACAAAAGACGCGCTGATCGTTATCGAACTCATTTATCCATGACCACATCTCTTTCTCAACAACAATGCCCGCAATGCGGGGAGACGGACTTCAGGGTCACGTCGTCAATGCCAAAGGACACTTACCGAGTGCGCAAGCACCTGTGTCGCAACTGTGCCACCGAGTTCCACACGCACGAAAACATCACGACTGGCCTGGTGTGCCTCGCCGTGTACGCCGGCCGGCATCGCGGCTGGGTTCTCGACGAAACGCCTAACCGTGCCTCCTTTGCTCCACTCATTCCGGTGGAGGTCAGTGAGTGAATCTAAGTTTCTTCGTCACAGCGCCTGTCCTGACTGCGACAGCACTGATGGTCTGGCGATTTACAGCGACGGGCACACGCACTGTTTCGTCTGTGGCAAGACAACGCAGCCGGAAGACGGCCGCAAAAAGGACAGCCCCAGATCGCCGCCTGTTTCGCCAATGACGCCTACTGCATTTACAGCATGGGAGACCAAAGCTGTCCGTGGTGTGTCACCGCGGGTGCTTGAGCAATACGGCATTGGTCGCACCAAAACTGGCGTTGCCTTTGACTATCGCGACGCTGCTGGCAAGGTTATTGCCCGCAAGTTTCGCGACGATCAGAAGCGCATCAGCTGGCAGGGCGATTCCAAGAGTGTTGTTGGTTTCGGCTACCACCTTGCAAACCCTGCAAGGCATGACGCCATTGCCATTACAGAAGGCGAGTTCGATGCGCCGTCTATCTATGCGGCAACAAACAGCAAGATCGTTGGCATCTCGGTGCCAAACGGCGCGCAGTCAGCTGCCACCTGGGTCAAAAAACACCTTGATCACTTCAACCAGTTCAAAGTTGTCTACATCGCAACGGACAACGACGAGCCAGGAGAAGTAGCGGCCAAGGCGCTGGTTGAGCTGTTCGAGCCAGGGCAGGTGCGGCGTGTGGTGTTTCCTCGCAAGGACGCCAACGAAACACTGACGGAGCTGGGCGGTCAGGCAGTCAAAGACGCGGTGTATGCCGCCAAAGAGATCAGGCCTGACGGCATCAAACCAGCGTCGGCCTACGCCGGCATCGTCAACAAGCCACGCGAGTGCGTCGCAACCAACTGCGCGTTTTCATACTGGAACCAAAAGACGCCGTTCTATGCCAACCAGCTAATTGTCCTTATCGCTGGATCAGGCGTGGGCAAGTCAACGTTTGCCAGAGCTCTTGCTCTGCACGACATGTCCAAAGGGATCAAGGTCGGCTGGATCGGGTTGGAGGAAACAGCAGAGGAAGCTGTGTTCCGTTTTGTTGGCGCGCAAGCTGGCGTCCAACTGCACGCACGACAGTCATACGCAGGGCTAGCGGAAGAGCAGCTAGAGGAGATTGCCCAAGCCGACAAGTTCGTCACCGGCTCAGGGATGCTCGAATTGTTTGATCACTTTGGGTCTCTCGATGAGCAGGTCATCTTGCAACGGATGAACTACATGGTCAGGTCGCTGGGTTGCCAGCACATCTACCTCGACCACCTGACGATTGTCGGCTCTGGCCTGGCGCAAGACACGCGACAACTCGACGCACTGGTCACAAAGATCAGGTCGTTTATTGCAGCAACCAAATGCACGGTGTTTGCCATCAGCCATTTGAACCGCAACAGCAGCCAGTTCAAAAACATGGAAGACGGAGGCGTTCCTGAACTCCATGACATCCGCGGCAGCCACAGCATCTGCCAGCTAGCAGACACCATCTGGAGCCTGTCTCGACGGCGAGGCACTGACCTCACACACAGCTACTGCCTGAAAAACCGGATGCTCGGACGGCAGGGTTACGCCGGTTCATTCCGGTTTGACGAGGAGACCCAATCGCTCGATCAGAAATGGGCAGACCCGGACGCCCAGTTTTGACTTGGGCTGATCTCACTAAAGGCCAACAAGTTCACTTCTACTCCGGCGATGGCTGGAAAAAAGCACATGTCTCACACCCCTCCCAGATCAGTTGTTCAGTTGTTTGGCAACAGGGCGCAAAAACCAGAACTACCCGTGTGTACGACCTCCGCAACATCCAACACGCCAATGCAAGTTGATCAGCTAGACGTCAGTCGCAAAGCTGTGCGTGGCTTGTTGCGTGACGCAGAGCATCGCTACAACAATGCTTTTCAGAACGACGACCGGTCATTAGCCATGTGGTACGACGGCTATATGCGAGCCATTTATCACATCCTCGAAATGGAGGATCAGTGATGGCTAAGAAAAAGCGCAAGGAAAAACAGTTTGAACTGTTGATTAACTTCCCTGGCGGCCACAACCAAATGAAGTGGACTGTTGAGGCAAGCAGCATGACTGCGGCCAAAGCCAAAGCGCGGCAGCGCTGGCCTGAAGGTGAGCCAACGGAGCTGTATTGATGCCTGGGATGTTGTGGGTCGACGGCGAAACCTACGGGGTGCGAGCTGTCAAAGCAAACGAGCATGAGTGCGACTGGGGCAACGATTATTGGACCTATGTCGTTGACTACAACCGCGCAAAAGAGGCGTTTACCAGCGCGATGAATGAGCTGCAAGACATTGCGCCAGACCACAGCTTGGTGATTGCTCTTGGTTCACGGAACAACTTCCGCTACAGCGTCTACAGCAAGTACAAATCCAACCGAGTTAAGCAGCGCAAGCCAGCTGGGCTGTCTGATTTCTACCTGTGGATCCAAGACCACTGGCCTTGTCAGACATACAACGGTGTGGAGGGCGACGACGTCATCGGCATCAATGCCGACGCAGACAACGGCGACGTAATCGCAAGCCTGGACAAAGACCTCAAGACAATCCGTGGCGTTCACATAGAACGCGGTGGGTTGATTGACGTCAGTGAGCACGAAGCCGACTACAAGTTCTACACGCAAGCCTTGACTGGGGATTCAGCCGACGGCTACCCCGGCTGTCCCGGCGTGGGTCCAAAACGTGCTGAAAACTTGCTGAAGGACGCCAAGACTGCCAAAGAAATGTGGTCCGTCGTACTCGGGGCCTATACCAAGGCCCATCTCAGCAGAAACTACGCCCTGCAAATGGCGCGTTGTGCCCGAATCCTGCGAGCAGGCGAATACGACATGGACAACGAACGTCCGTTGTTGTGGCAACCGCCTGAATAAACGCGAGGCATCGTCGAGCTGGGTGGAGCTGCCTTGACGTGTAAGCCCTCGACTACGACCTTGTAGTTCAACGCATCTGCCGTAAGCTAATTGCAGCTTTCGTGGTCACATGAAAAAAGGCGGCAAAGGCGGCAAAGGTTCCGGCGGTAAGAAGGGGTACTGATGGCTGGACGTCCGGGTCTCTATATGAACATTCACCGGAAGAGGGCCAGGATCCGTGCTGGCAGCGGTGAAAAAATGCGCAAGCCAGGAAGCAAAGGTGCGCCTACTGCACTTGCTTTTCGCCGCAGTAAGCGCACAGCCAAAAAGTCCTAAGCCTGTTTCTTTGGTTTCAGGCTTTGGAGTGCATGAAAGGCCAGCTGTATGACGCTGTTGTCTTTCAGTTTTGACATGCCAATGATCTCACTTGCGGCAGTCACGATGATCCAGAACCAGGGCTCAGATAGAAAGTCCATCGGTGTCAGATACAAGGGTCTCCCCAGCTTCGCTTGCGAGCCAGTCGCTGACAACACACTGCTGTATCCAAGCGCATACAAGGATCTCTGCAGTGTTTTTTAGTTCGTCCCATTCCTCTCGATCAAACATTTGCCTGACCTGTCTCAGCGTCAGCTCCTTGCGAAACAACAGTTGAGGAGAAATTTCAAGGGGGTTCAAAGCGACACCCTCGGCTACCCCTGTTATGCAGTGGAATCTGCAAGCCGACAACATTAAGATTTAGCCACTCGACCAAGCGACATGGCGAATCAGCACGACGACGCTGACCACGGTGGTTGGTTGGCAGATTTTGTCCGCTTGATTGTGCTGACCTGGGCATTGGTTTGCCTCAGTCTCAGCTACCTAGGCCAGGTCAAAGCAATGGATCCCACGTTTTCCGCCTCGATGCTGACAGCAGTGCTCAGCTCCTATGGCATCAACGTTGGCAAAAATGGCGGGAAGAAGAAGGAAGAATCTAAAACTGATGAGACCACTACACCCACGATGACAAAATGAAGCGCTTAGCCCCACTGCTGCTGTTGATTGCAGCCGCCCCTGCGTCCGCTGAAATTACGCACTCCATACAGAGCAGCGTGCAAATGACTGTGGACGGAGCTGCAAGCGCAGCACAACGCATCGGCTCCAGCCTTGCGGTGTCAGGCAACAATGTGACGCTGTCAACGTCGCCAACGCTTGGCAGCCTGACGGCTGGCAGCGCCGTGGGATACACGCCAGGCGCCTACTCCGTCACTACGGCAGGTAACGCGTTCAGCTACAGCGAGTCGTTCACCGAGGGCGATGCCACGCCAACGGCTACCAGCGTGACCACATCGTCTGGCAACGTCGACTCACTGCCCATGCTCGGGGTGACGACGACCACGTCGGGCGGGGTGGCAGGGAATATGAGCGCCTCGATCGCCACGGACGGGGCTATGTCTTTGACGGCTGGTTCTGCAGGCACAAGTATCACCGGCCAGGTGACACAGACATTGCAGTTGAAGTGAAGCGTTGGCTGTTACTTCTGCTGATCGCATCGCCGTGCGCCGCAGCTCCTGTGGTGCCGTCGTTTCGCACTGGAACCATGACAAGCAGGACCGAAAGCACGCTGGTCACGGTCGAGCAAATCAGGTCTGTCGACTTCAACCCTGGCTACACCTACGCCGTAACTGGCACTGGCGTGTCAGCAGCAGACGGACAGATAGCGCCAAGTGCCACGACAACACAGACACAAACGATCGACGGGGTCGACACCAGATGGACAGGGCTGGACATGTCGCAGCGCCCAGGCTGGCAACAGACCAGCACAACGCAGCCGTTTCAATACACCGAGCACTACTCAGGCCCTGGCTTGGCAAACATCACGACGATCAACCGCACACAAACACTCGAATCCATCACCGAGTCCACGTCGGTCTTTGGGCCATAACCCTGCTGTTGCCTAGCCCAGCATTGAGTCAGGCCAATGCAACAGCCAACCCTGTGGCAAACAGCAGCGGGTCAGTGACAAACATGGGAATCCTGCAGCAGCAAGGCCCTTGGCCTAATGCACACAGCGGGCCAAACCAGATCAGCTGTCAGGGTCCCGCATTATCCATATCCCCCTTTGTTACCCACAACCACAGCTTTCGGTTGCCACGCAAGGACTGGGTTGAGACGCCGATCTACGACCAGACCACTGACGACAACGACGCGTTGCTGAACCCAGGCAACATCCTCTACATGCAGCAGGCGCCGACAATGCAAAAGGACAACTTTGCATTGAACCTGGGCATCACTGCCACGTTCTCTATTCCGCTCGACGGTGGGATTCAAGAACGTTGTAAGGCTGGAATGTCAATTCAGAATCAGATCTACCAACAAAAGCTGGCGACTGCCAGGCTCGATTACGAGATCGGGAGGCTTAAACATTGCGGACAACTAGCGTTGCAAGGTATTCGGTTTAAAACTGGCAGCCCATACGCAGACATCTGCCGAGACGTAGTGGTAACAGCAAAGCCTGGTCAGGTGTTACCTCACACCCACGAAATCAAGGCCGTAAAGCACGGCGAAGAACCATGATTGCGCGGTTGCGATCTCGTTGAGCCAGCACACGTTCCCTAACGCTTTGAATTTTTAGGCGTTTCTTACGCAGCTGGGCTAACTTCTTGCTTCCTTTTTTTATTGCCGGTTTAATCAGCTTCAGCAGAAGATCCGCCAGAGGCTTGGCGAGAACTGCTGAGGCAGTAGCGATTACAGCCACCCCCGACGCTGTAGTCGCTGCCTGCAAAGTTGGTAGGCCTTCGACAATCTTGTCGACAATTCCTTGTTCTTCTACAACCTTTGGCTTCTGCTGTTGATTGGCAGGTAACCCAGGTGGTTCTGTTCTTTGTTTTGGCGGCTTTGCCGGCGCGGGCTGTTCTGGCTTCTGCTTTTGCTGTGGCGGTTGTTGTTCGACAATCGTCAGTTGTGACGGTGTGTAGTCCATCGGGTTGTACGACGGAATCTCACCATCGGGGCAGGCAAAGCCAACCCTGTTGGGGTCATCAACCAAAAGCGATGGGTTGCGCTGCGCGTCTGGATGGACGGCAACACAACCCGGCATTTGGATAATTGGCTGCGCTGTTACAGGTGGCGCAAGCGGTGTGACCAGTGGCAGTTTGATCTCTTTGATTGCCGGCAAGACAATCGGTGGGATCTCACTTGTCAAAAGTCGGCACCGCAGGCCCAGTCGTCTTGGGGATTACAGGAATAGATTCCTTCATCTCTTTGACGGCTTCATCCGTAACGCCCTTCAGCTTGCGCTCGACATCTTCGATCGCGCCCTTAACAATCCCAGGCATTTGCAAGTAGGCGTAAACCATTGCAGACGTGGTTGCTGTTGCCAGCAATAACGACACCACGGTGAGTGTTTTATAGAGCGAGGTCATTATTAAAAGTCAATGACTGCGCCGGTCTTGATGTAGCTGGCTGTGTCAGAGTCATCAAACTTGCCGAAGCCAGCCTCGGCGTAGATGCTGGTTCGGTCGTCGATTTGGCCGCTGGCGCCAGCTTTGCCTGACCAACCCCAGTCAGTGCTAGAGGTGTCGTTGCTCATGGCAGGGCCGGCCTGAATAAAGAAAGGGCCGTCCTTGTAGCCGACGTGCAGGTCAAGGCTGCTGCCGCTGGAGCTGCTGCCAGAAAAGCCGGTCTGAAATTCTGGATTG
>Ga0160423_10004041_pt1 | contig 12097 bp, 8 predicted proteins | sample CRUFie14St8metaG_FD_108191 | JGI IMG/M metagenome (GOLD analysis project Ga0160423, IMG submission 108191) | Marine microbial communities from the Costa Rica Dome - CRUD Field 142mm St8 metaG | ecosystem: Environmental > Aquatic > Marine > Oceanic > Photic zone | place: Costa Rica: the Eastern... | reverse complement strand
TAGGCTGTATTGTAGGGCTCGTGGTCTAGGGGTTATGACGTCGCCTTGACATGGCGAAGATCGAGAGTTCAATTCTCTCCGAGCCCACCAATGAAAACCCCTTAAAGATTAATTGCTGCTTAATTATAGTTTTACCTTTTTGATTGGCAATTAAACAATAATCAAACTTCTTCAATTTCTTCAGGTATTGGATGAACAATCGGTTTATCTTTATCAACCGAATCTTCATCACTAAATGAAAAATCTGTTGAACCACCGTCCCATGAAATCACATCCTCACTTTGTTCGAACTCTTCTTCTATAATCTTTTGATTAGGTCCCATTGAGTAGGCGAGAGGATCTATGTCAATTTCTTCCTGGGGGCGTTCATGAGCAGGCGGGGCATCCCTATCGACGAGGTGGATGGTTGAGTGAAACGCGCCACATCCTACACATCTTATTGAACCCAATGTTTCGATACATCCACATACTGGGCACTCGGCTTTATTTTGGAAGGTCTTGAGTATGTCGGAATCCATTTCAATCTTCTAAAAACATATCATCTTGATAGCCGGTCACTAAGTCACCAGTCCCATCTTCCTCTATGGTTACCAGCCCTTCCTCATCATCAAATTCAATGATGGTGCCAAAGACCTCTTCATCTTCTAACACTAGTCCTATGTATGAGCCAATATCTATCTCATCGTCTTCATACTCGTCATCTTCACCGATTTCGTACGCGTCTTGAACATCTGTATTAGCCTCGATAGCCTCTGTATTGTTTTCATCATTATCATCTGATTCTGATTCTCCATTGGATTCAACTTCTCCCTTGACCTCAGCTTTTTCTGATTCATTTTCTCTCATTGCTTTTACACGGGCGCGCCATGCAGGAACAAGAGATAATTGAGTGAATAAACCTCCGATAAGCCCGATTGTTCCTAATACAACGAATAATACTCCGTCCCAGTAGAATTTGGCCGGCATAGATATTGCACCACCTTTTCCAGCAAATGGAGTAAGTGAATTTTTACATCCATCAATTTGTATTGTGTCATCACATGGATACGGGTCGCCGTTTACGTACAAAGTCCCGTCTTCTCCAATAGTTTGACCAAACTCAGTGTCCAAAGGTACAGTACCTCCATTACCGTCGACGAAAGGAGCAAGTGTGCCGTTGACTACCCATAATATGATGAAACAAATGAAACCAAAATGTATCAAAGGCCAGACTACATCTTTCCATTTCTTGGACATCATACGTTTTTGCCATTTCGAGGGGAATTCTTTTGCCTTAGACAATGAAGTTTTTTCATCGATTTCGCCATCATCGTGATTTTCCAGTGTCTCTATGAACTCTAGTAAATCGATTGAATCATCGTCATCCGCATCAAACATTGCCATCAAACGTTCAATTTCTTCCTCGTTGACATCTTCATTAGCATGATTGTTTAATGCCTCAGTAAGCTCGTTGCGATTGATTTTACCGTCTGCATTATCGTCTAATTTCTTGAAAAACCCGCCAGCATCAATGTCCAAACTTTCCATGTACTGCATCAGTGTATCTATTGGACTTACATAGCGATCGGATTCTATTTCCGAATCCATTTCCTCAATAATTTCAATCAACTCAAAGGCATTAACACGCCCGTCAGAATCTTTGTCCACTAAGGAAATGATTCCCATTATGTCGCTTGGAGACAAGTATTCTCCCGCAATTGCATCAATACCTTTCTGTAATTCAGGCCCGTCTATTAAGCCATCATCATCTAAATCCATTGATTCAAATAATGCTCTAATGGTCATATCTTGCTCTTTCGCAGCCGTAACAAGTAGTGACAAGTGCTCTTCTGATGACAACTCATCGACTTCATCGTCCGAATCTTCTTCCTCTTCAATTTCTAACTCATCATTGCTTGAATCTACGATTGTTTCGGTTACAATTTCATCCTCAGTTTCTTCTTCAGAACTTTCATGATCGGCGTCATCTTCGAGTTTTTCATCTGAAATATCTTCGCCCGTCTCTTCATCGGTTTTCGGCAAATCTTCGTCCGCGGACTCCTCGACTATCGTATCTTCTTGTCCGCTATCGGTTGTGAATGCCTCTGCTGCTTTCTTAAGTTCTGATTCGGTTAGGTAATCATTATCATTCTCGTCGAATGATTTAGCAAACTCAAGGAACGTTTCTTTGTTTTCTATGCCATACTTCTTGACTATTCGTTCGACCACATTTTCGGAATACTGTTTGCTTGCTTCAATATTGATTTCCTCAGCATCTGTTTCTGTTTCACCATTGATTGCAGCAATTAATTCATCCAAACTAATTACTCCGTCATTGTCAGTATCAACTTCAGTGATCAATCGGTCGATTTGTGAAGGTGGCAAGTCAGCTAGGTTCAGTTTCAGTAAACCTACTTTCAACTCATCTGCATCAATAGAACCATCTGAGTCCGAATCAAACTTGGAGAACAGTACTTTTGAATCGATACCGGTGTTGTTAAACCAGTCTCTTAAAACATCAAGCACATCATCGGCAACAAAATAAACACCACATTCCGAGCAACTCTTGGAATCAATGGGAACCAAGGCATTACAAGCGCCACACTCACCCAATGCTTCATTTGAAACTCCTGAAAAACTTACTCCGCACTCCGGACAGTCTTTTGAGTCCAACGGAATTATTGCCCTGCAAGAGCCACATTCGGCCATAGGAATTTTGTTTTCTTTAGTATCGGACATGGTCACACCCAATTCTCGGAAAACTACCCATGATATAATGATTGACGGGTAATTATGCCTCAAATGTATATATGACTAGCCTTATTGGTTAACAGGTGACCCAATGGAGGTAAGTCATGGTAGCGTCTATCTGTACGACTTTACCACCTATGAGCAACTGATGAATGATGTTGAAATTCTTATGGATATTAACACAGATGCAAATTTTTCACTGTATTCGCGCATGCCAACCCGAAGGTTAATTGAGAAACTAGATTTATCAAAAATAAATAATTATTTGATATCAAACATGACTAAGCGCAACACACTCAGCCCAAACATAGATGAAATCCTTACAATAATCAGAAATTGCGAGAATAATGATGTTCATAATGTCCACTTAATTGATGGTTTAGAGTTGATTTATGACAACTCAGATAAACAAGATTTGTTGCGTAAACTAATTGCATTTATCGACGAAATTTCAAACTTCCAATCAACGTTGATAGTGTGCGTAGATAATCTCGCCTTGGACAGTTCTTGGATCATCAAATTTGCTTCTGTAACTCAAAAACTGATCATCAAAGCACCTAAATTAACCGCTATTGAAGAGAGTGATTCGACGATAGAAGAAATCGAAAGTACCGAACAAATTCAATACGAACTTGGCATTGATGGTGGACCGAGGTTAGCATATCTATCACGATTACCGAAGATAGGGTTTACCCGAGAAATTCTGGTCAAACGCATACTACAATGGCGGAGAATGGGATTGGATGTTTCAGTGATTGAACCGTCGCTCAGCTATGACGCTGTAAAAGCGTTTGAATTGTATCAAGAGGTCGAGGAGTTGGTCAGAAGGGCGACAGAATTAGAGAGATTTATTCACGCTAATGCCGGGGATATCGACGCAACTCAAGTGACGACTGATATGTTTAGGATACGGCAATTGACTGGATTGGATGAATTAGAAAGGAAATACTACTAATTATCTTGCCATTTTGAAATTCTCTGCTTCAATTCTTGATAACCATGTTCCATCCCTAAGGTGCTCTGCTATCTTTATTATTTCAGCGCTAGTACTCCGGTCAGCCATAAGTTTCGGTGACACCTGCCGAACTAATTTGATAAGGGATTTTACCATTGAAGATGGTTCTAATTTATTCAAAGATAGCGCTTCAGTCGCTATCAGTAATTCACAAGCTAAGACTTCAGATAGCCTAATACTGGCTTGAAATAAATTCCAACAAGCGGTTGCACCCATACTGACATGATCTTCTTGCCCCGCAGAAGTACTAGTTGAAAATGCACTTCTTGGTGCAGAGTGACCATGAAGTTCAGCAAGAGATGAGCCGGCACTGTATTGGACAATCATAAGACCAGATTCCAATCCACTATTTTTGGCTAAAAATGGAGGCAAGCCACTCTTTTTTGGGTCAAGTAATTGGTCCATTCTTCGCTCAGATATGGAACCTAATTCAAACAATGCTAACGACATTCTATCTGCACAAAGAGCGAGGATTTCTCCGTGAAAATTCCCTTGTGATACAATTTGCGGCTTATCTGATGAACTTCCTGGAAATACAAGGGGGTTATCGGTAGTGCTGTTAAGTTCTGTATGGATAGTTGACTGTGCTTGAATTAAAGACTCATAAATAGCCCCATGTACTTGTGGAGCACATCTAAATGAATATGGGTCTTGAATTCTATCATAATCAAATTGAGAACTCGTTATTTCAGAGTCCGACATTATATCTCTAATTCGTTGTGCTACAATCTTTTGTCCTGGGTGTGGTCTTGCATCATGGACTCTTTCATCTGCAGGGGCAACGGTCCCGCGAAATGCATCTAATGAAGCACAATAAATTACATCAGCAAGTAGTAATAAATTATTCAAAATACTAATCGACATAATAGAATAACTCAACATTTGACTTGTGCCATTAATCAATGATAAACCATCTTTAGCGTTTAGTTCTACTGGGATTAAACCGTTAGCAACAAGCACATCTTTGGTCTCGAGTAATACACCATCTGCTGAAACAATACTTCCTTCACCAATTAGCGCTAAAGCCATATGAGATAACGGCGCTAAATCACCACTAGCTCCTAAACTACCTATTCTTGGAATATACGGGGTAATTTCTAGATTAACATAGTCTATCAATTGTTGGACAACGTTTGGGTGAACACCTGAAAAACCCTTAGCAAAAGAATTGATACGAGCAATCATCATTGCTCTTACGGCAGATTCATCCATACGTTCACCTAATCCAGTGGCATGGGATCGAATTAGATTTAACTGCAATTGTTGTAGTTCAGTGGGCCTAATTATCGTATTTACCAAAGACCCAAAACCAGTATTGATTCCATATATTACCTCATTCGATTCGACAATGTCATCGACAATTTTTCTAGAATTAATGATTCTATTCCATGCTTCATCAACTAAGCCTACTTTTGATTTTTTACTCACTACAGCCATGACCTCGGCGACTGAGATTGTATTGCCATCTAAAAATACAGTTTCACTCATGATATCACTCTATAAGTTTGTCAAAAATAGCATCGTTAGTAATGTTTGGCATAGTGACTCTTAGTCCTGGGTTTTCTCTCATAGCCTGTCCTATGGCTTCAATTGCACCATTATTCCGTGCCCAAGCTCGCCTAGCGACACCGTTGTTGACGTCCCAGTGCAGCATAGATTCAAGTTTCCGAGCTGCATCCTCGGAGCCATCGATTAGCATACCAAATCCGCCGTTTATCACTTCACCCCAGCCAACACCTCCACCATTGTGGAGGCTTATCCAAGTGGCTCCTCTAAATGCGTCCCCGACGAAATTTTGTACTGCCATATCTGCGGTAAACATCGAGCCGTCTTTTATGTTAGCAGTCTCTCTATATGGGCTATCTGTGCCTGATACGTCGTGATGGTCTCGACCCAATACTATCGGAGCTGAAATGCGTCCATCTGCGATGGCATTATTCATCTCTAGAGCAATTTTTCTCCTCCCTATATCATTGGCGTATAGTATTCTCGCTTGGCTACCAACCACTAATTCATTCTGTCCCGCTTGCTCAATCCATCTAATATTATCAGTCAGTTGTTGTATAATAGTCGGCGGTGAGTCCTTTATCAGGTCCTGCAAAACTGATTTTGCGATGTTATCGGTAATTGCCAAATCATCAGCACTTCCTGAGGTGCAGACCCAGCGGTAAGGGCCAAAGCCATAATCGAAACATATGGGCCCCATTATGTCCTCTACATAACTCGGATATTTGAAAGACCCATCATCACTAACAACATCTGCTCCTACTCTTGATGCTTCAAGAAGAAATGCGTTACCATAGTCCCAAAAGAACATCCCTCTATCTGAGAGGGTATTGATTGCATCAGCATGCCTCCGTAGGGTTTTTTGTATTTCAATTGTGAATTTATCAGGTTCATCAGACATCATTGCAGCACTTTCTTCATAACTATAATCGGCTGGAAAATAGCCACCTTGGTAGGGATTGTGAAGTGAAGTTTGATCGCTACCTAAATCAACGGTTATGTTTCGTTCGACAATCCGCTCCCACAACTCAACAATATTACCAATGTGACCAATTGATATCGGTGTTCCAGACTCAGCTGCATTAACCATTAAGTCAATTGATTCGTCAACATTTCTTGAGATGTTAGTTAACCAACCTTGTTCAAATCTCTTAATCGCAGCGTGTTCATTCATCTCGGCAACGATGCATGCAGCTCCAGAAATTACTGCGGCTTTGGCTTGAGCCCCCGACATTCCACCCAAGCCGGAAGTAACGAAGGTCACTCCTGAGAGGTCTTTTTCTGGTGGTAAGTTAAGATGCATTCGGGCAGCATTCAGTAGGGTAATTGTCGTGCCATGAACTATTCCCTGCGGTCCGATATACATGTACGACCCCGCAGTCATTTGTCCGTATTGTGAAACACCTAGGGAATTCATTTTCTCATAATCTTCACGGGAGCTGTAATTTGGAATGACCATGCCATTAGTGACTACAACTCGGGGTGAGTTTTCATTGGAGGGGAATAATCCAAGAGGATGTCCAGAGTACATAACTAAGGTTTGATTATCTTCCATCTCGCACAAATATTGCATGGTTAACCGGTATTGTGCCCAATTTTGGAAAACAGAACCGTTGCCTCCATAAGTGATTAATTCATGTGGAAATTGTGCAACTGCAGGGTCTAGATTATTCATTATCATCAGCATGATTGACGCTGCCTGCTTGGACCTTGTAGGATATGCATCTATTGGATAGGCCTTCATTTGATATTCTGTAGGCCGAAATCTTTGCATAGTTATACGGCCAAAAGAATCTAACTCAGCAAGAAATTCCTTCGCCAAAATATCATGGTGCTGTGGTTCAAAGTATCTTAGTGCATTCTTCAACGCTAAAATCTTCTCACTTTTATTCAAAACTTTTCGCCGAGCAGGGGCATGGTCTACCGAATTATCGACACCTGGATGAGTAGGTAATGATTTGGGAATACCTTCTCCGACAAACTTTGCAAGGGTGTCCCAATCTGCCTCCATGGCCAACCGAAGCGGTCGAATTCTTTGAGCCTATTGCTTTGATTTAGTTGAGATATCAGGGCGCCAATAGGTAAATACTAGACCACACAAAATCATCAGGCAAGAAAATGACATGAAGCCCGCCTGCAGTGACAGACCATTGAATTCCACTAAAAATCCTGCAATTGTGGTTGATACTGCTGCAGTACCACCAAGAATCAACATATCCATTGAGAATACACGTCCTCGCACTTCATCCTCGACCCACATTTGCGTTAGAACTGTTGACAATACCCAGTTTCCCCCGCTAGCAGCATGAGCACAAATTATCAACGCCACAGTCAACGGCAGATAGATGTCGAGTGTGACTCCAACCAAGAGATAAAAACATCCTGAAATAGAAACGAGAATTCCAATAAGAGATGGCCATTTAGTTTTATCTTTGAATACCGATCTAGCAATCAAGGGACCAATTCCTGTCCCAATTCCGCGAGCAAAAAAGAACAATCCAAAGCCAAACGCTGCGCCGTATCCAGTCAAGTCAGCGCCCGCAAGTACCAGAAACACCCCTGCTAATCCTGCTCCAGCCAAATTCCATGATGATTTTGCGAATACTATACGTAACAATTTCTTATCATTGTAGATACGACTCCAACCGATTTTGATATTTGAAATTGCAGTACGGAATAATGGGCCACTGGCGCTCTTGTCGAAACTCTGTTCAAAGGTTAAGGGGATAAGTAACAGCGAAGACAATAGGAAGGTGTAGGAGTCGATGATAAATGCCATATCAGTCCCCCATATACTGACAGTTATGCCACCCAACATTGCACCTATACAGAGTGCTGTGGACCAAGATGCGCTATCGATTGCATTTGCCGTTATCAAGTCCTCATCATCCACAATGTTAGGTAGTGCGGCACGTTCAGCCGTTACATAAACACCGTGTAGTAACATCATCATACCCGACATACCAATAAGCCACCACATGTCTTCTGGCCCATCTACAAACAAGAAAGATAGGGCTAAAAAGACTTGAAATATATTTGCCCATAACATCAGTTTTTTACGACTCATCCTATCTGCCAACAAGCCATTTATCGGCTGGGACAGAGCAAATAATGCCATTCTAACTGAGAATAAAACCCCGAGTAGAAACTCAGAACCTGAAAATTCTAAGATTAGGAAAAACAAAGCTATCGTGTTAAACCATTCACCTAACAATGAGATTACGGAAGCGGCCCACAATCTGCGAAATTTTGGATTTGATAGGAAGAATTCGACGTATCCTTTTGTCAATATCACTCCTCCTCATTAGCGGAATTTTGCCCACTGATGGTACAAATAATCCACTTAGAGGTAGGAGTATTTGATATATCTGCAGTTGATTCCAGAGGCACAAGTTCATTCGCCTCTGGGAAATATGTTGCGATATTCCTTTTTGGTATCTTGTATGGAATAACAGCCCAGTTGCTTGCTGAAATGCTGCGGCCGTTATGATGACTTGTAATACAGACTTGGTCGCGGGTTTTTATTCCTAAATCTAACATGTCATCGGGGTTCATGAGCACAACTCTTCTATTCCCTTTGATACCGCGGTACCTATCATCGAGTCCGTAAATAGTAGTGTTGTACTGGTCATGGGAGCGAATGGTCATCATCACGAACTGATCTTCACTTATCTCAACATTAGGTAATTCATTAACGGAAAAATTTGCGAAACCGTCTGGTGTTGCGAACTCACAATTATCTTTTGGTGGATTGGGCAGATAAAATCCGTTTGGTTTACGCACCCTTGTATTATAGTCTTCAAATCCCACTACAGAATTACTAATCAAATCTCTAATCTTGTCATAATTATGAACTTGCTCTCGAAAATCAAAAGAAGTGTTTGAAAGAGTATAAGCGGCCATTTCAGCGATAATCCATGGCTCACTGCGTAGATTCTGAGATGCTGGTTCCAATCTACCTGTTGAGGTGTGGACAACACCCATGGAATTCTCAACAGTTACAAATTGTTCACCAGACTGTTGAACATCTAACTCTGTTCTGCCTAAGCATGGTAGAATAAGCATCTCTTGAGCAGCAACAAGGTGGGAACGGTTTAGTTTAGTGGATACATGAACTGCCATTTGCAATGATGAAACGGCATTGGATGTTCTTCTTGTATCAGGTGTTGCGGAAATGAAATTGCCACCTAAACAAAACATAAAGTCAACATCTTGTTGTTCCATTGCTTTAATTGTGTTTACCACATCATACCCGTGCTTTCTTGGCATAGATGATTTTAATCCTAGTTCCATTTTCTCAATAAAGGCGTCACTAGGAGCCTCCCATATACCAACAGTCCTATTTCCCTGGACGTTTGAATGCCCTCTTACAGGACATAAACCAGCGCCTTGCCTGCCAATGTGGCCGCCAAGTAAGTGCATATTGACCACTTCTTGAATAACTGCTACGCCATTTTTGTGTTGAGTCAATCCCATAGCCCAACACGATATAATCGATTTTGATTTTACTAAAATTGATGCGATGTGTTCTATAGTTGATTTTTCTACACCTGAATCACTAACTATTCTCGCCCAGTTGATATCCTTCAATGATTCTTCATAATCTGTAAAATGCTTTGTCTTATTATCAATAAATGGTTTATCTATCTTAGTAGATTCAATAATCAATTTGTTAAGTCCCTGAAGTAGTGCTGCATCACCGCCTATTTTTACAGCAATGTGGTAATCTGATAATTTTGTCGATGAAAAGTTAAGTTTCATGTAATCTTGAGGGTGTTTGAAACGTTCAAGGCCTGTTTCAGGGAGTGGATTGATATGTATTATTGTGGCACCATTTTGTTTAGCATCCCTTAGAGCTGTCAACATTCTTGGATGGTTGGTTCCAGGGTTTTGGCCAATCACTAAAATGGTTTCAGCGTGATTAAAATCATCGAGAGTGACGGTTCCTTTGCCTATGCCTATGGTTGAAACTAAGGCCTTACCACTAGATTCGTGACACATGTTAGAACAATCCGGCAGATTGTTGGTGCCGTACATCCTGACAAACGCTTGATAAAGAAATGCTGCCTCATTACTCGTTCTGCCCGATGTATAAAATACCGCCCGGTTTGGAGAACTCAGGGAATTTAACTTATCAGCAATCTTGGCAAATGCTTCGTCCCAAGTTATTGGCTGATAATGTGATGCACCTGCTGACAAATACATTGGCTCAGCGATTCTACCTTGGCTGTTTAACCAATAGTCGGAGTTTTGTGCTAATTCATTCACGGAATACTGTGCAAAGAATTTAGGATTAACTTTTGCACTCATAGCCTCATCGGCAACCGCTTTGGCGCCATTTTCACAGAATTCAAATGATGAGCGATGCACCGGATCTGGCCATGCACATCCCGGGCAGTCGAAACCTTCCTTTTGATTCACCATTGTAAGGGTTTTAATTGATTTTGTAACACCCATCTTCCTCACTGAGTGGGCAGCACTGGATAATACCGCTGGAATTCCAGCAGCGATTGACTTCCTCTTGCCAAGTTTTAGTTTGGCATCGTCCATAGGAGTCAAGCCGTTCCCATCTTCACCCATCGTGTTCAAAATGTAGGATTGAATTTGACTTTTCAAGGCTTGGTAGAAATTACTGCTTTAGCCTACGATTGTTAAAGTATTTCCACGAACGAAAGAATATATTTTGATGCCTAAATGTCTAGCACAGTCGGCTGCAAGTGTTGAGCATGCCCCAATCGATGCGATAATTGGAATTTTAGCCCTAGCGGCTTTAGCAACAATATCCCACCCGCATCGTCCACTTAGTAGTAAAACAGTTTTTTCAAAATCGGCATCATCAATACACTTTCCTATCACTTTATCGACAGCATTATGCCTTCCAATATCTTCTGAAACAGTAATCAATTCTCCTCCAATGGACATCAATCCAGCACTATGCATCCCGCCTGTTTTAGCAAATCCTTCTTGCAATTTTTTCATTGAACTAAATCCAGCAAATAAGATTGATTCATCAATTTGTGGTTTACTTGTCGCAAATGGCAATTCAGTAATCAATTGATCTAAACCATCATTATTACAAGCACCACAAGAAGAAGTTGTGACGCCAGTATTTTTTGGCTTCATGCGCAAGTTGGAAGGCAGCTCAATGCTTAGTTGCCAGCCATTTGAATCACAATTACTTTCAATATTGTTAACAGAGCCTCGTAAACTATCAATTCCAAGGTAACCCTCGCACAATAAATGACCAATTAATAAGTGATTTATGTCACTTGGTGAGCCCAATAAAGTTGCAACATTAATATCATTACACACTAACCTTATCACTGTCTCAATCGCTAAATTATCAGAGGTAATTGCAATCTCACCCTTCTCATAACGTTGGACGGGAACTTTTCTATGATTCATAATTCTATTCTTCCCGTAAGTGTTCAATGTCGAAAAATTGAAATTGCAACTCAACTAATTCTTTGCTAGATTTCGCAGCCGCGTATTCATCCAGCGGTTCTTTATTTAATTGCAAAAATCTTTCACCCCAACTAAATCCAGATAACAGGTCAATTGCTTGTCCTTGATTACCAGTTAAATATACTGCAGCAGCCAGTGCCTCAATGGTTGATAATTTCCCTGGCTTCCCCCAATTAACCGGGTTCGCAGCTAACAATAATGGCAGCATACGACCTTGTAACCTTGTTTGGCGCATTACTTTACCTACGCTGGGTTCTATTTGTTTCCATGAACAATCTAGTGCCACGAGTGAGCCATTTTTTTTAGTCAACAAATCGTGATCTTCAGGGCCAAAAATCTTCCCACATAGGGGATCTAAAATTATGCCTTTCTTGGGAAGTG
>Ga0160423_10004040_pt1 | contig 12097 bp, 2 predicted proteins | sample CRUFie14St8metaG_FD_108191 | JGI IMG/M metagenome (GOLD analysis project Ga0160423, IMG submission 108191) | Marine microbial communities from the Costa Rica Dome - CRUD Field 142mm St8 metaG | ecosystem: Environmental > Aquatic > Marine > Oceanic > Photic zone | place: Costa Rica: the Eastern... | reverse complement strand
ACCAAGTGTATTGTACTTTATTGCTTCACCACTTTGGAAAAAATGATTTGCTGATATAATACAATTAGAGGATGTATCAACACCTGTTATTCCATCAAACTGCCTTTCAAATATAGGATCACCCTTGTGAAGAAGATTAAAATCTTTCTTAATATTAGTTTTTGTGCCAAAAAAGTTTCCTCTTTGAGTTTTGAAGAAGAAATCATTGTAATCAATTTTATCTAATTCTGTGTTTGGTTGGATTTCTCTAAGATCAACAAAGAATGATCTTACTTCAACAGCAGTATTTGGATTTGGTGTGTAAACTACATTAACAAAATTGCCAGATGTTGTTATGCCAATGGTTCCAAGACCAGCATTTGTTTCTACATTACCAAATTGTGTAAATTGTTGTGCTGGAATAGTTGCTGAGTTAAGGATCCCAAGTTCAAACATTTCAGCCTGATTATTTGCCACATCTTCAACAGTAACTATTTGATATGAAGCAGCATATTTTTCATCAACAGAAATTGTATCATAACTACTGACAATATGAGCAGTAGGTGATCCAGATGAAGCAATAGATGTATATCCACTACCAACCTTAGCAGTGGTCATTGAGGTAAATCCTGTTACACTTGTTCCTCTTGATGCAGAAACAACCTGACTGTAAGAAGTTGCTGCTATACCAGGATTAGGGTGGAATCTAAGTGCTACATTGATACCAATAATTTCAGCACTATATGTTCCAATTCCTCCACCATAATTAAAATCAGGATTGTCATCAATATTATTGTATTCAATTATTGTACATTCTGAGTCATTATGAATAATATTAAATTCAGCAAAATGATAATCATCACCTGAGACAATAAGGTTCATTACCTTCATTGATCTATAACTTGTTCCTACTGAAACAATGTTTGTTATAGTGTTTGTAGGAATAGTTACTTCATGAGTTGAGAAGTTGACTACATCACCAAATGATGATGAAGCAGCTCCAATTACCTCAGGTTCAAAAGCAAAAGAGAAAGATGAAACAAAATAATTATTATACTCAAATTTTATTGGGTGGAATTCAAAATCCCATTCTTCAGAATCAACTATGACATCAAAATCACCCAAATCAAGGAAAGTATTGAGTTTGCCATAAGTGGTCATGTAAGAATTATCATCATCAACAATAACTGTTGAAACTTGGAATTGTCTCTCATCTGTAAACGTAGTATCTTGTACTAAGAAAAGACTCTTAGTAAAATTGACTGATGGAGTGAATGAAGAAACTCTAGCAAATGCCTCAGGATTTTCTTGACTATTGAAGAAAGAACTTACATCATCAACTTTAAGAACTCTATTACCTTGTGACTCAAAATAATCTGTTAGTATAGTATTTTCAAGGAATATATTATCTGATGCCTTTTGACCATTAACCTCAAATAGATTTTCTTTTGCATTATCAAAATCATACCAACAATTTAAATCACCCTCACCCACAACATCAATAATAAATGACACATCTGCATCATTTGCTTCCACAGGTGCTTGAGCAGTGCTTACAACCTGAAGATCAGAGAATTTTTTAAATCCAGTTGTATGATTAAGAGCACCAATAGTATTTTCCCATTCATGTAATGAGATAGGTGATTTTAATGAATATGAGAATTTTTGGTAATAATCATTATTTGGTATTTTTTGAAGTTCATCATTCAACATACCAGTATTTTTCTGCCAACCATTGTATATGGTTGTACCAGCACCAATTACAATATCTCCTTTAAAATCAAATCTCTTTATAACTTGACCCCTTGTCTTTGATGAATCACCAGTGATAATACTTCCAATAGGCAAGTCTTTTTGTGATTTTACCTTTAAAATATTAGTTTTTTTATTGTAACTATCAACAATACCAAAACTATTATCCCAGATAACTTTTTCATCATTGAGGAACACATTTTCTTTCAATATTGGTTCATAAATTGGTAAATGCTCTTCTGGGATTACTTTTGCTGAATTAAATGAAACAACAGATCCAGGAAATTCTGAACCAACAAGTTTATCACTTAATGTATACTCTACATAAGCACCTGCACCACCAGCATTTGTTTTGACACCAACAACTTCAAAAAATTCATAATTATATTGATTTGAGTTATATCCTCTACCAGTAGTATTAACTCCTATATTAATATTTTCAATATAAACTTTACTACCAATAGCAAATGGATATTCAGAATCACTATTGAATTGATTAGTAAGATCTAATCTAACTGTTGTTCCAGTAAGAGTAATATCACCAATTTCATATCCATTAGAATTATTGACAGGAATAATTCTAGGAGTGGTGGGATAGATTCCCTTTGTATTTGTTATAATGTTGACTTCTGGGTCACCTAAATTATATTCTAATACACAATCATCAATGACTCTTCTAGAATAACCATCCATAACAATCAAATCTGGAGCAACCAAATAATCTATGCCAGATGAAGAAATACCAATTCTTTCAATAGATGAAAGTGGGTTTACTTCAACAATTTCTGGAAGATTTGCTGTTGGTTTAAGAGTTTTGTCAGAGGGATAATTCCATCCTATGTTATTTGATTTAAATTTTTGATTTCTAATTTGACCTATTGATGTTGATTCTGCAAATAAAATAGCGCCAGTTCCAACACCAGTCCTAATTTTTGTTATACTTGGAATTTCTTTATATCCATAATTATTATCAACTGTAATAATTTTTTCAATTGAACCAAAAGCATTTATTGATGTTGTTTTATATTTTGCATCTGAATTATTTGAATTAAATGTTATTTGAGGAGAAATTGTGTTCAGATTAAAATCAAAGGTTGTTGCACCAATCCCAATAATTGTATGGGTGCCATCAAAAACTGATGCTGTTTTATAAATGGCATTATGTGATTTTACACTCCTATCAATAATTACTTTCTTTACATCAGAAATAAATGATTGATTTATATTTGTAAACTTATAGTAAAGTGTATTAGGAATACCATCTATATTAATAGTAAGTTCACCATCTGTTCCAATAGTGCCTGATGATTTAACGTTAAAATCAAAATTATTATTTGAGTTAAGGTATTGATTGATAAAAAGTGAATCAGTAAAGATCTCCATCTTAAATGCTGGATACTTTACAGAATTAGACACAAATGATAAAGATGGATCAGATAAATCAAATTTTAAATTAGTAACAGCACTTACACTAGGATTAATTTTTGATAAAGTTCCATTACTAGTGGATGTAATATTAACAAAATTTGGAGAAATTTTATTTAATTCATATTTTTCTTCAACTAATTTAATTGTTGTTGAAGTATTTTCGTAAACATAATACATTTTCTCATCAATTAAACCACCTGCAGGTGAAGTTGATGTGTGAATAATTTTATCGCCAGTTTTAAAAGTATTTGTAGAAACACCAATTGTATTATTATCAATATCTACCTGAGAGGCATCAAATGATTGTGGATCAAATACAATTCTTCTGTTAAAATCATTATATTTTACTACAATAACTTTATTAGATTTTTGATTTAGACTTAAATTAATTTGATCATTTACAAATAATCCATGAGTTCCTGCTGTTGATACAGTTACTTTTGATCTTTCTGCATTACCAATAATTACATCATCATATACAGTTTTTAGACTGTGATATGTGTTAGATCCAGTTCCAGTAAAGTACAAGAGACCAGATTTATCATTAACAGTTCCAACATATCCTGTTGAACCTAGACCAACTTTATTTGATGAAAGACCAATAAAATCATCAGAAATAGGAGCAACAAATAGTGTAGACATTGATGATAGATCTTCAACTGGTTTAAAATCCTCACCAGTCCAAACTTGAATACTGTTACCACTGTTAGTATTATATCTAACAGTATCATTTATTTTAAAATTATGACCTGGTAGATAAATTTCTCTATCAGGAACAAAAATATTTGTTATGCCAGCACCAGGATTTGAGAATGTGATTGTTTTACCAACACCAACAGTTCCAATACCTATTGCCTCATTGGGATCAAAATAAAATTCAACATTTCTCCTTAAAGGTCTAGTTGTTTTTAATGTGCCAACATTTATTGAGAAGGATCTAGAATCTTGGAATAGTTTGACATTGCCAGTATGAGCAGCACCAATAGTGCCATCATATTCTCTCAATACTCTAACACGATTGTTGATTGGATCACTATTAAGAACTTTAACTTTTTCAGATTCAATGATAATAATATCATTTGGTCCCATACTGGGGTATTGGAAAGCACCACCAATGTTAAAATAGGTTACAATACCAGTATTTGCTGATGAATCAACATCATTAAGAAGAACATAAGAACCAGTGTTAATTCCAATGTTGTAAAATCCATCAATACCAGAAAAATATTGTGAAAGACCATCAATTCTTAATCTTTCCTGGTCTAACAAATTGTGAGGTACTGTCATTATACCAACAATTCTGTTAAGAGAACCAGCATTTGCAAATTCAATATTTAAAAATCTATCAGTGTCAACAACAATACTATTAATTTTTTTGCCAACAATGCTTTGTACTCTTGCTCTAGCATTTTTTCCATTTTCAATTTTTTCAAAATCAATTTTATCATTTACTTTGTAGTTTTCACCACCAGTAAAGATACCAACATTTTCTATACTACCCTTTGAAACACCAGTAATTTCAATAATCTGTTCTGTTATATTATTTGAATTGAAAATGTAATCATATCCACCAAATTCAGAATTAATTTTATATGGTGTTGTAATTCTTCTCCAATTATTTTTTATTAAGTCATAATCAACATGATTGGAGATTTTTTTAAAATTAAATATATTTTCTCTGTGTTGGAATGTATTTCCAATCAAATAAGGGAATGTTGGTTTTTTTAAATTTTTAAATACACCACTACCCTCAGTAAGTTCATTAATAGTTGCAAAATATACAAATTTACCATTAGGATAATCTGGAGTAACACAGAATCTTCCATTACTAATGTTAAGATCACCTGTTCCTCTAAAAACATAATCCTCTACAAAGAATCCAAGTGGAAATGTATTAAGTGATGGTCTATTATCAGATTCTTCTAATTCATAACCACTTACCATTCTTCTTACTTCACCACCTGATGGTTTGTCATAACCATAAGGACCATAAATTGGTGATCCATCATATGCCCATCCAATAATTGGTGAGTGATATTTTGAATCTACTTCAAATCCATTTTCAATTTTTAAATCAGGATGTTGATATTGTGTTTCTTTATTGGATTTATTGCCATATACATTACTTCTAATATTTCTTGGAGCATAAAGGTGGCAAAGTTGAATTGTATTATTAATAGATCCTTCTTCAATTATACAATCATCATCTGTTAAATTATTATAATTTTTTTCAAATTTATTAATTGTCCACTTATTAACATTAGCAGAAACTGATCCATCATTGCCAGATGGTTTAATAATAATTTGAGAAGAATTTTTATAATTAATACCACCTGTTAAAATATTAACACTTTTTATAACACCATTTTCAATAATTGGAGTGAGTCTGCAATATAAACCATCTGTAACTGTAAGTTCAGGCATTGAATTATACCCACTACCACCTTGTTTTACTACTACACTAGTAATAGTTCCACCATTTACAATTGGTATTAATTCAGCACCACTACCACTTTCTAAAGAAACAACTGGTTTTCTGTCAAAATTTAATATATCTGGTGTGCCATATCCAGTGCCTGGTGATGTAACATTGGCACTAGTAATACTTCCTCTAAAAATTGGTTCAACTATGCAGTTAACATTTTGACCTAAACTAGTATCTAATCCAACAGCACCTTCAACAGTAACACTTATTGGTGTATAGTTAAAAGAACCATCACCTGTACTAGTAATATTTTTTGTGATTTTATTATCAAGATAGAATCTTCTACCAATTGTTGAATCACCTATTTCATAGAGATAAAAACTATTGTTATCAACTTTTTCAAGGAAATAATCTGTATTTGTGCTTATACCACCAATTGGTGTTGATCCTGAGGTATACTGAACAATATCCTCATTTTCATAACCATGATTATTAATTGTAAACAGGTTTTGTGAAGTGCTAATTCCAGTTGCATTGATTGTTCTTAATTGATTTCTATATCCAGAACCTGGTTCAATTACATTAATAGAACTTACAACTTTCTTTTTGTCAACAGTTGAGAATGATTGAATTCCATTACCAAGAGATGTAATAGAAACAGTGTTGATGCCAAGATTAGCATCACTAAAATTAGAAAAAAGACGAATTCTTGTGCTATCAATTACCTTGGCATAATAAGTTTGATCTGTTCCAAGTCCTGAGATTGGATTAAAATTGCTATCATATACAACTTGTTCAATATTTCTTAGTTTGTGGAATGTAGAGAATCCAATGATATTATTATCTAAATCAACTCCACCTTCATTATTATTAAAAATAATTCCAGAATTAAATGAAATGGAGTGAGGTACACTTATTAAATTTACCTCAGCAGTGGCATTAACTTTTGGATTTCCGCCAACAATTTTTACAATAGGTGTATTGACAAAATCAAATCCTTTATCAATTATTTTAATCTCAGAAAGTAATCCATCAACAGAAACTGTTCCACTTGCTCCTGTTCCAGAATTATCAGTTATTTTAAGCACTGGTGGATTAATTACATCATAATCCTTACCAGGACTTGTTATTTCAAATGAATTAATTCCACCAAAGTAAATTACATCAGATGATTTATAGTTAGAAATTTCTACACCATTAATTAAAATACCAGTTTTACCTGGTTGTGTTGTAAACTCACCTACCTCTTTAATTGGTTCATCAATCTCTCTATAAATTTTTTGTCCAACAAGTGATTTTTTATAGAAAGGATAATATGTAAATGTATTATCAGAAACTGATCCAATTGGAGTAATATACTTTTGATTATTTAAATCTGATTGACTCTTACATAATCTAATACTAGATTTATTTACTCTTTGAACAAAATATATGCCTTCATCAACATTTGAAAATTTACTAGTAACAGTATCTACAAAAATTTCACCATCATAAGAATTTGTAATAGTGGTTACAGACCCACTATAGTAAACAGGATCTCCATTATAAAAACCATGGTCAGAATTGCCAGTAAGAGTTATAATATCATTTTGTGCTGATCCAGTAAATGTAAATGTTTTATTATCAGATCTTACAGCATCATCATAATGAGGAATACTATTAGAAGCTATTAAATATTTTTTATCTTTTTTGTAAATATTTAAAATATTAGCATTAAAGTCTTTTACACTAGGTAGAAGTGTTGAATTTCCTTTTTGTAGTTGATTTTCAACAATGAAAATATTTGATAAAGTGCTAGATGGAATAGAAGATGTTAATTTTACATTTAAAGATTTACTTGAATTAATTGATGTAACTTTACCAATGAATGTTTTACTTAAAGTAAAGTCAATTACTTCTAAATCATAAGAAATTTTAAAATCATGATTATCTTTGAAAATAATATTGTAGATATTATTGTCAGGATTAGATACTTCTATACTTTCTACATCTAATTTTGATTTAACATTATAGAACCAATCAGATATACCATCATCTTCAATACCAATAGTTTTAAGACTAATTCTATCACCTACACCCAAACCAAAGTTTTTATCAGTATATTCAATATCTTTAAGTGCAGAAACAATTCTGAATCTTACTTCATTGCCATTATTGCCAATTTTAGCATAAGTATAATCATTTTTTCTTACATCAACTGCCTTGTCAAATCTTGAAGTTGTTGTTGTTACTCCTAAAAATTGCGTAAGATTTTTATCAGTATATGAAAGTATATTTTCAAATCCATTAGTATCTAATACTGATAATGAACCAGAACTAGGAAAATCAACAGTGGAGTCTACATCAAAAATTGTAGCACCAACACTTACATTGTTTAAAAGTTTTGTTTTTGAGTTTACTTGAAACTTACCATAAGTTGTTCCATTTAAATCTATATCTCTCTGATATCCAGTATCAATTGAAATTTGATAAAAATTACCTTCTTCATTTAATTTTTCTATTTTACTAACTGTTCCTCTTGCATTAGTAGAATCTTGGTATACAGTTAAATTTTTAATAGAAAATGGATCACCAACATATTGTTCAATAACATAATCATCGCTTACTAAGTAATTGGCATCAGAAGGTCTTATTAATAAATTATCTGGTTTAATTACTTCAACATCAACACCATATATTGATTTGAATAAAATTTTAAATGATTCATCAGTGCCTTTTGTTTTGTAAAAACTATGTGCTTCTTTGACAAAGTTTTTTTGATTAAGAGTTGAAGCAAGAATTCTGTTCTCAAATCCAGGAGTGATTTGTGTTTTTAATTTGTTAAAAAACTCTTGTAAGAATAAGACGCTCAAATTCTTAACAACAGCACCTTTCTTATGTGTTGCTGGTGAACTAGATGCAAATTTAAGTTTATCAGGTATTAAATTATCAACATACTTTGTTACGCCACTAAAACCCCTTACACAACCTTCAAAGGTAGTCCTAGTCTTACTATCATATCTAATTATTTCATCATCAATCATGATGATACCATTCTCATCAGGGAATTGATAATTAAAATTAGTATCAGCAGATAAAGTGATTGTTGTATCTAAGATACCTAAATCAGCACCAAGTTTAGTCTCTAATTTAATTGAAGCAAGTTCATCTACCTTGACATATTGATCAAGATTTTCAATTAAATCAAGAGTTCCTCCCTGTGTCTCTTGAGAGTTATAATATTCTTCTAAAAAACTAACTAGCAGGGGAAAGTCATCCCTTACATATGCAGGAACTTGAGATGCAATTACATCTTTGATTTTTATTCTATCTACCGCCATTTCTTAGTAAGAATATGTATTTTGTGTTGAGGTTGTACCACCATCTTGCCCAGTTATAACAGTGAAAGATTCCTGTGCTTGAACAGTTGGTGTGTTTGAATTTGTAAAGGATTGAGAAACTGGTGTTGTGCCAGTTGTTGTACCAGTTGTTGCACCAGTTTGAACAGATGGTGTTACTGTTCTCACTGAAGTTATATTCATAGAAGTAACTGGTGCTCCCCTTACAAGTGTTCCATTAGAATAGGAAGAACTTACAATGTAATTACTTCCTGATATATCATCACCAGAGGCGATTTGGTCTGATACTGCATTAATGAAAACATTAGAAACATCAAGTTGGAGATAAAGATCTTGTTTTCCAATAACATCATTTGAATATGGAGTAGCAGATATTTCAATAATTGGTTCACCTCTATTTACTACAGTAGAAATGATGTTAATTGGGAACAGCATTATTTCACCTTTAACATAGTCAATACTTCCTACATTTTGTTTAACAATTACAAATTCTTTTTCTGATATCAACTTGAATAAGAATAGTGAACCTGTTTTTAAATCTTGACCTGGACTATCACCAAGATATAATGTGTCAGATAAACCTGCTACTTTAAATCCTGTTGATTTAATATTGAATCCAATCTCTCCACCATGAGTTCCATGACCATGATTCTGAATGTAAAATCTATTACCAAAACAAATTTCATATTCAGCAAACGTATTTGTGATCACACCAAGGTCTCTACGCATATTGACTGTTGTTATATTAGATGTAATTGATGCATGACTATTATCTAAAACATTCTGATATTTACTATACTTGAATCTTGCACCAAACTTATTTAATTCTGCTGAATCAGCATATTGCAACACATTCTCACGTGCTAAACCAGTAACAAGAGGAGCACCTGATGTTTTATTGCTATTGTAATAAATGTATGAATTAGTTTCTACATAAAGATATTTTAAGTCAACAATTTCTGGAATAATACCAGCAACTGAATATTTTTTCAGTTGTCTTGAAATATCTTCTTTAATATTTACTGATAAATGTGTACCATTAATTGGTTTAACAGCAATCATCACTTTACCAAACTTTGGTGGTGATAATTCTTCCCCACCAAAAGCAGATACTGACTCTGCTTCTGGATAAATTTTTGGAATCATTGTTTCATAATCAAGTGCTGTTACAGCACGATTCTGTGAAGAATATACTTGTGTGGAAAACTTTTTAATTGAATCTACACTTTCAATTTCTGCCCCACCAAAACTTTGTTGATCAACAACTATTGTTGTGATATTTGATGTTATAGCACCACCACTATTATTTACAAGTCTGCCAGCATAATTTACATTACTAATATTATTTCCTTCTGAACCATTTGATATAATATATCCTACTTCAATTACATTTGGTTCCTGTACAGGCAAACCAAATAAACCATCACCAAATAGAATCTCATATCTTTCATTCTCTATTTCTTGTAGGAAATATATTGGTGATTCAGAATCAATTTCAAATAAACCTCTTGACTCTTTAAAATCTCTTTGTATATTAGAGTTAGCAGAATCTTTTACAGATACTCTAATTAGATTTGTATCAATACCACTATTAGAAAGAGTATATTTTTGATTTGGTGTTCGTGAATTTACAGTGAATGATTCCTCAACATATGTTCCTTCATAGATTGATATATTATCAAATAATGCTAGACCTTCATCATTAACACCAACAGTAATATCCTCAGAAATTGAAAAAGTAAAAGAACGACTATCAAATGTTCCTGATGATACAGCAACAATACCTTTCTTTAAGGTAACAGAAACAGTTGTTGTTCCACTTACATCAACAGCAAATGAAATATTTGCTTTTGCTGCACGTCTAGGTCTTGGTGTATAACCAATGTTCTTTGCTAATGAAACTACATTTTCTCTTAATGTAGCACTATCAATAAAGATCTCATTAGTCACCATATTAGCATTATAAGAATTGATATATGTGTTATATGCTAACAAATCAATTATTGTTGAAATATTAGATCCTTCAAAATCATAATCTGTAAAGTTTGAATTCGCTCGAAGGTAATCCTTCAATGAGGTTTTTATTTGATTAAAGTCTAGATTGCTGAAATTAACTAAAGGCATTACCTGGATAACTCTAATGCGAAATTGATTTGTTGTGGCGAGACTTCAATACCAACCACTTTATAATTAATTACAACATCAAATGAATTATTAGAAATATTTGCTTTCACTTTTACATCAATTAATTCAACTCTAGGTTCATATTTAATAATTACATTTTCAATTTGTTGTTGTAATGAAGAAGCAGTAATTGAATCTAATGTCTCAAATAATGAATTATTAATAGAAGAACCAAAATCAGGTTGAAATGGTCTATCACCAGGTGAAGTTAATATTAAATTACGAATAGCACGTGAAATAGCATTTTCATTTTTCAATCCAATTAGATCATTATTCAAAGGATTAATTTGAAAAGTAGCACTAATATCTCTAAATGGTTTACTTATCCTTTGAACAGGCATTATAATTGGACACTAGAATATGTTTTATTTATAGTGGTTTTTTAGAATTTCTTTCTTTAGTTGTATTCCAGAAATAAGAGTCCTCATCACCTAATCCCATTCTGTCATGACCATTCTCAACTTGATAGAATTCAGTTGATACTTTGAAGTCTGGCATCTTAGGATTATCAGGTGTCAAACTATTATCATAGATACGCGTTCTGTTATTAGGATACAAACAGTATTGACCGTTACTTAATTCAATCAGGTTATGTGACTTATGTTCAGAAGGTATCTCAGAGGTGCTGTAATCAATTGTATCAGGGTCTTGGTGGTAGTTGTCTATAGTACACACATAGGTGCCCTTCTGAACCCCATGATCCCTTGTAAGGACCTCATAGTCCATTGATCCTATAAACTGCTTTTGTACTGCCACTATACCATAATCCATACAATTCCAAAATTGTAAATTGAATAGATTCATATCAGGGGACGGTGTTTTTGGTTCAGATACAAATGCACTGATAGGTAACTTATCATACATTGCTGCATATTCTGGTAGATAAGTTTCAAAATAAAATGCCCTACCAGGAATACTCTTGGCAGACACCCACCATCCTTTTACAAACTCACCCCATCCAGAGGTATGATCAGTTAAGTATTCTTTTCTT
>Ga0160423_10004039_pt1 | contig 12098 bp, 1 predicted proteins | sample CRUFie14St8metaG_FD_108191 | JGI IMG/M metagenome (GOLD analysis project Ga0160423, IMG submission 108191) | Marine microbial communities from the Costa Rica Dome - CRUD Field 142mm St8 metaG | ecosystem: Environmental > Aquatic > Marine > Oceanic > Photic zone | place: Costa Rica: the Eastern... | reverse complement strand
GGGGGGGTAGGGGGGAGATCGGGGGGGTAGCGGGGGCGCCAGAAGCGACACTGCGGGGTCAGGGTGCGGAGCTCACCTGCTCGTCGCCCACGATAAGGATTTCTTCTCCGAACTTCACGTTCTGCTGGACCTTGAAGGTAACCGGCGAAGTTCTGGGCAAGGATGCGTCATCAAAACCCGAGGAGGAGATCTCTTCCATGGCAGCTCGGCGTGGAGCGGCTCTCCTTCCAGCCTGGTGGGCTCCGAGGTGGGCGGTCCTGCCTCCGAGGCGTGCGAGGGCTTTGTTCACGACCATGGTTGTAGGGTTATTCTCTCTTGCGGGGTTTCCGTGGAGGCGCGCTTCGGTTCTCTCTGGCTTCCGCTTTTGGCCGAGCTGGCGAGCTCCCGAGGTCCCGAGGCGAGATTTTTTTGCTAGTTTCGCGGCGGACGGACCGTTTCAGTAGTATTCCCTTGTAAAACGCTGTCCTAAAAAATTCATGAAAATTAAACCCTCTCACGTTTGAACATGATCCCCTGGACAACTCACGTGAAAAAAAAAAAAAAAAAACGAGGATATGATGGTAACTGACCAGAGAGAGGGTTACCACATCGAACAAGGGTGTGTTGTCGTGTTTGCGTATACAATTGACGTGCCGCGCGCGGGCACGCACAAAATAATTACATAGGTATTTACAAACTCTCAGTCGTTCTGGTGCGCCGTGAGCTCCAGCCACTGCTTGATCACGGCGGCCAGACAGCGCGGAAGGCTCCCTATCTCACGGACGAGCGTATAGAACGGGAATGGGAAGTTCCCCTGGTCCATGTATCGTCTGAGGACCGGGACGCCGTTCACAAAGTCCACCGTCTGCACGTCCAGCAGTGAGTTCTTGCTGGTGTCCAGAACGATGAAGACGATCATCAGGCCGCCCTCCGCGAGGGCGTCGTGCACGAGACTCCTGAGCTGATCGCCCTCGTTGATCCTGCCGTCCGCGACGATCAGGAATAGCTGGTGCAGGCCCTCCGGCCTGTCGAAGGCGGAGAGCTCGTGCTTGGACCTGCGGAAGACGCCGAGGCCCTCCCGGAGCAGAGACAGCACGGGCTGGTCCCTCACGTTGCTCTCCTGGTCAAACTGCAGAGAGCTCGCGATGCGGACTCCGGACGAGGCGTCAAAGGGCCTGCCGAGCGGGTGGAGCTCGGACACGCCCTGGGACCCGCCAAACTTGAGGATGGACAGGTCCCCGACCTCGAGCCTGGACATGGCGTTGCATAGCAGGGCCACCGAGTCCAGAGCAAACTTCTCGCAGCCGTTCTCTACCATGCTCCTGCTGTCATCCACCGCAAGGAGGACCTGGTATTTTCTCTTGTCAGGCTGGGTCCTTCTGAGCCAGATCTTGTCCTTCTTGAAGTTGGACGCGATGTACGGGATGAGCTTCCTGATGTTCAGCCTCTTTCCCGTCCTGTAGTCCCCCGCCATCTTGCTGACCTGCGTGGGGATCAGCGTCAGCCGCAACTGCTCAGTGAGTTCGCCCACCAGGGACTCCACCGAAGAGCTGCTGGCCAGCCACCTCGCCCGACCCTCCTCCGTGTCCGCCGCCTCAGAGGCCGCCGCGAGGGCCTCCTCTCCTTGCACGGGGACGGACTCCAGGAGGCCGCCCGGCTCCACGCCGAGGTCAACCGCCGCAACATTCACAGTTGCGTCGTAGACCGAGGCCTCCTCCGCCCCCTCCCCGTCCTCGGCGCCCGCCACCGGCTCTTCCTCCTCCTCCTCGGAGTTGGAGGCGTCCATGGGGCCGCCGCCGGCCTCCTCCTCCTTCTTCTCCCCGTCTTCGCCATCCCTGGCATGCTTCAGGTCCCGATCCTCGGCCGCAGACCTCTCAGCCACGGGCTTGGGTTCCCTTGCCACCCTAGTCTTCTCCTCCCTGGCCTCACCCTCCTCCCCGTCGCCGTCATCGTCCTCCTCCTCCTCCTCTAGCCTGGGTGCGTCGTCCCTATCCTCGTTTGTCTGCCCGAGGGCCTCCGGGCCACCCTCCCTGTCCTCCTTCCCGGCATCGTAGCCAAACTCGTCCGCATCCTCCGGGTTGGGAACCTCATTGGCCCCCTCCGTGTCCTCCAGGTCCATGGTGACGGACACGTCCAGCTTGAAACGCTCCATCGCCTCACCAAACTTGCGATGGGGGTTCACCCCCTGCCTCTCCCGGCTCTCCCGGTTGTCCCTCTGCTGTCTGGACCGGCTCTGCTGGTCCGCGCTCTGGGCTCCGGGCTGGGGGTTGGCGGAGAGATCGGCGTCCATCCGATCGTCCCTACCCGCATCGGCAAAGTCGTTCTCCTGGTCCTCGCCTCTCTGCCTTCCACCCACCCCCGCCTCGTCCTCAGCGGCATCCTGACGGCTGGGCTGCCCCTCTGGGCCCTCGTTTCCCTCCTCCTCCTCCTCCAGTCCGGCCTCGGGATCGACCTTTGGCTCGTCCTCCTCCATCCTATCCTCCTGCTCCCCATCGCTCTCCTCGGGGTCGTTTGGCTCCTCCTTGTACTCCCCCGGCTGGTCCTGCATCACCACGTCATCCTCTTCCTCTTGCTGCTGCTGGTCTCCCAGCTCCTCCTCCTCCTCCTGCTTAAGGTCGACCACTGCGGTGTCCTCCTCCTTCTGCTCCTCGGCACCAGCCTCGGGCTTCTCCTCTTCGGCAGGATCCCCCTCAGCATTGTCCTCGGGGCCCTCCGTCTCCGGGCCGTCGTCTTGGTCCCCGCCATCATTTTCGGCATCCTCCATCTCATCGCCTTCCTCCTCCCCCTTGACCTCCTTCTCCACGTGCAGGCCGTGCTCCTTCTCAGCCTCCATCTCGTTGATGTCCTCCTCCCCGTCGCTGGCCTGCTTCTCCTCCTCTTTTGCGCCGTCTGCGTCGTCCCCATCCTCTCCCTCCTCCTTCTCGCCATCCTCTTCCTCGGCAGCCATCATGTCATCCGTCTGGCCCCCGATCGGAGCCCCTTGCTCCTCTCCGTTCTTGTTCTTACTTTCCTCGTCCTCGTCATTCCACAGGCGCTCGTCCGCGGCGTCAAAGGTCTCGTCCACGTCACCCATCTGCTGGTCCAAGTTCTCCTGGTCCTCATCCCCATCGTCATCGTTGTTCTCGTCGTCAGTCTCGTCTTCCTCGATGTCGAACATGTTTCCCTCGAAATCGTCGCCCATTTCCACGCCCTTGGTGTCCTCCTCCGGCTGCTGACCGTCCTGGTCCTCCCCCTGATCCTCCCCTTTCAGGCCTTCTACCTGCTCCTCGTTTTCAATCTTGTCGCTGACATCCTTGGCACCGTCACCCTCTCCCATCCCTGTCCCGTCGGCCTCCTCAAATGCGCCATTCTCGTCCTGATGCTTACTGTCCTGGTCCGGGGGGGTGCAGTAGCCGTCCTTGCACAGTCCCACGAACACAGAGGAGCAAATGTGGGCGAGCTTTGTGGACGCCTTGAGCAAGGTCAGAATTTGGACGGTGAGGTGCTGGTGCGTCGCACAAGCAATCTCACAGAGTTTGTGAAGGCCCGCAATTTCGTTGCCAATGAGGCACAGGTCCTGCTCGGACCTCAGCTCGTTCGCGGCCAGAACCTTGAAGAGTTGAAGGAGGCTCCCTTCCACCTGGCAAATGTGCTTCGAGTCCATCTGACCGCTCAGCACGGACAGCTTTGCAGTGGCAAAGTTTGCCTGAAGGGCTTCCCAGTCATCCCCCTGGGCCTCGAGCTCCTCGTCACCAGTTTTACTCCGGTGCAGGGAGAGCTGCTCAATCCAAACGAGAATGCTTTCGGTTGCTCTCGCAAAGCTGTTTCCAAGAGCTGTGGAAAAGGTGAAATATTTCTTGTCATTCGTGGCTTGCCTCACAGCCGATTCACTGACGTCAGGAACAGAAGAGAGCTCTTGTCCGAGAGTCCTCGCTGCACTCTCCATCGAGGAAAAGCCCTGGCTGCTCAACTTTCTGCCGCATGACTCCAACTGCTTGTGCAGCTCCTGCAGCTTGTCCACGATTCCTATTGCAGCAGGGACGCAGTCCACGGACGGGAAGATTGGCCAGAGATCGTTCCAGGCAACCCTCTTTGTCACTCCCTTCTTCTGCAACTGTATCATCTCACTCATTGTCTGAGCCTTGCCAAACCTAGGCTTAAGGAGGGCCTCCATTTGGCGAGCACATTCCTTTGCAGACTCGAGCATGGAGTGGAGTTCCTTGCCTGTGCCGTCCTCTGCTGTGTGGCTTGAATTCTGCAGCAACAAATTGGCGTCTTCCAAAATCTTGCATGCGGATGAGCACACAGAGCTGACCTTCCACAACCACTTCCGAACGTGCTTGCCCTCGCAGGGCTGGCGAGTTCCAGTGGTTTCCTGGTTCTGAGAGTTTTCTGCGAGGCTCTTCAAGGTGTCCATGAGGTTGCCCATCGTGCTGGAACGCAGCGCGCTCAACTCTAGCAGTGACCTCAGCTGGAAGCACGTGTCCAGCAAATTCTGTACATAGGCAACCATGTACTCAAACTCGCTTCCCTGGATGTCGGGATGATAGTCACCCCCAAGACTAGAGAGGGACTGGTAGGTCGCCAGGCACTTGTAAAAGTAGCTCTCAGCCTTTGCAAACAAAAGACGAGTTTCATCAGAGGCCTCGCGGTCCAGAAGGCAGTCACAAACATCAGAAAGTGATGCAGAGGAGGGTGTCTTGAAGTATTTGAGAAGCACAGTTTGCTGAGAAATCATCTTCCTCGTCTTTGAGTACCCAAAATTCTTCAAGGTCTTGAATAGATCGCTCACAGCTTTCTGTTTCTGCATTTTTGCGGGCTTGTCCAAACCCCTCAGCTGGGTGGCCCGGTGTGCCACCTCATAGGCAGACACATCAATGGATTCCGCAAGCTTGAACCAGTATCCAGACAACGTGTTCCCGTAGACCACTGGCTTGCACAGCTTTGACGCTTTGAGTGCGAGCTTAGCCAGCTTCTTCTTGTCGCCCTGCTGAAAACTATTTTTCAGTTCCTTGCTTGCCTTGCGGAGCAAAGAAGGTGAAATAGAGGCCTGATCCCCAACCCTACCGAGCTCGAGAATCAGCTTGCAAGACTCCATGCAACCGCTCACCACACGCTGAAAGGTGCTTTCCTTTACTTCCTGCTTTGAGAGCTCGTCGGACAGCACCGCAATGCCAACTTTCTTGGACTGCGCTTGCAAAATGTCCTTCACGCCTCTTCTCATGAGCTCGTCATGTTTGTGGCGCAGCTTAAGGACCGTGCGGTTGGACTTGTCGATGTTGTTCCTCATCGCATACACGTTAATATCTTCCCACTTTGATAGCTGAATGAAGTCTGTCAGCTCCTTGGACAGAACCCCAGTTCCGCTTGAGATATCATCCCTAACCAGGCCCAGGAACTGGCTGTAGTATGAATGCAGATTTTGAAGCATAGCAGACAAGCAATTTAGAACGGTGTGCCTCTTTGAGGCAGGCGCATGCAGCAGTGTGTGCACCTGGAGATGCATGTAAAACATCTTCACTATGGCAAGCCGGATCTCGAACTGGCCTATAGGAGACGTCTGCACGAACTCCTCTATGGACTCAAGGATTTCACTGAGGTTCAGCTTGCAGGCTTTGGTGGATGTGAAGTGCTTCAAAATCTCAAAGAGGTGCAACCAGCCTACAGATGCCATCTTCACGTGTTTTTGTTCGTTCCGCTGGAAGAGGTTTTCCATTGACCTCAGCTCATCTTTCCTCCACCCATTCGCAATGGCCGCGAGAGACTCAAGCTCCTTCTTTACGGAAACATGTGACGCAGCACTTTCCTCCCAGGTCAGCGATCTGAGGAGTAGGAGCTCGAGACCACTCATGGCTCTCTTGATCGGTGTGTCCGAGGGAAGCAAAAGAAGACGGGCTGAGATGTCCCGAAGTTGTGCCAAGAGCTCGTTGTCGGGCCACTCCTTCCTGATCTCCTCCACCCTTGCGTAAAATCGTTGCACCGGGCTCCGCATCCTAAGAATGCTCTGAGACTCTGAGATCGACTTCTGCCTCAGGTACGTTCTCATGATGTGGGCGTTCACCACACCTTCGCTGGAATCATGGATGTACGAATCTTTTGATTCCAAGAACCTCGACAAGGTATCGTAGCACTCGAGAAAATCTTCCACTCTCTCAGCTTCATCATTCTCAGTGAACAGGTAACCTGATTCCCCAGATAAGTGGTTCACCTCGTCTTTAAATGCTTGGGTTGCCTTCCAGTGACTGATCATGACATCATATGCAAATTCCCTTTCCATGCTGTCCTTGATGTTGTCCCTGATCTCTCCCTCAAGAAAGGAGTCTTGCTCAAAGTTGCCATCCTCATCCATGACCACGCGCTGGAATTCCCGCATGTAGTCAGTGTTGCCCTTAGCAGTGCTCTTGAATAGAGCAGAAGCCTCCTCCAGCTCCTGGTCTTCTTTCTGCTTTGCGATGTCCCAAATGTGTGTGTACTGGCCCAACAAAACGTTTGACAGCTTCCACACCTCATTGGAGAACTTGCACACCCCGAGTCTGTCAACGGAGGCTGTCAGGCAGCAACGCAGTATCCTAATCATCTGCAGGTGCTTGTCCACCACATCAAGGTCAGATCCCTCCAAAAATGTTCCAACAGCACGGGCGAGCTGGGCAGGGCCCCTCCTCGGCAGGGACACTAGCTCCTTAGATAAGGATTTGGAAGAGTCCTTCCGTTCCGCCTCTGCGCTCTCCATCATGGAGATTCCGTAAGAAAGTTGGAACACTCCAAGATTCAAGGGCTGGATGATATCCGCATAGGATGCATACTTTGTCTGCATGCCTGAGCCCCACAACAGAGAAGTCTTTCCGAGCGAGCTCAAAGCGTCAAAGGCAAGGGGGTCCTGAGCACAATTGTTGACCATTGTAAGGACCTGATCGACATCCAGCTTCTGCTTGAGAAAGCCAGACACGTCCCTCACAAGATCTTGGTATGACAAATGCCCGCTCCTCACCGGAGCGCTCCTCTTGAACTGGGTGATCTTCTCCTCATTCTGCTCTATTTTCTTCACCAACATGCCCTGAACGCCCTGCAGCTGAAAGGATTCGCCATACTGGCTCAGCTGAGTCTGATCCACAAGAGTCAAAACAGCCTTGGTGGACTCGTTAAGCTCTGCTTCTAATGCATTTGCTTTGTGTGCAGGCTCAAGCGCTGGATCGTAGCCTTGGGGTGGAGCCGCAAGATGAATTCTAAGCAGCCCAAGCCCAAGCCAGACCAGGCCGTTCCTTTGTTTCATTTCATGGAAAGGCATCTCCGATCCAACCTTCCAGGCGTCGAGCACTTGCAGCACAGGCAAAGAGAGCTTGGAAAAGTGAGATTCAGGGGAAGTCTGGCACAATCGCAACATTGCATCCAAGCACGCACAGACATCTCTGGAGCCTGAGGCAGACCTAATGATCTCAAAGCAAGACAGACTTTCTTCGTGCTTCAAATCAAAGGAGCTTTGATGGCACAAGAACACCTGCTTCAGCATCTCCAACAGGCTACACCTCTCGCAGTCCGACGCCTCAACGTCCTGCAGGGACTTGAGCTCTTTATGCAGGACACCCTCGGCATCTTTCAGGGAGTCCGTGTAAATGTGTTGCAAGATGCAAGGGATGCTGTATGAAATCAATTTGGACACAATGTTGCTATGACCATGGAACAGGACGTCGTGCAGGCTGGTATCGCTCAACTCCATGTTCTGCTCATCGTCATTCCCGACTAGAAAGCCGACGTTTTCACAGGTGCGCAGCAAAGAAGCAAACCAATTGTATGAGAGCTCGTGAACTTGGGAGATCAGCAAGTTTCTGTCCACTGATGAGTCATTGTCGAGCAACCATAACAGCTGCTGGTGGACCACAAAGTCCAGTGGAGAGCGACAGTTCTTTCCAGCTGCGAAGAGCGCAATCCTTTGCAAGGCATTCCTCGCATCATTGAGGTCACTAGCGCTGTATTTGTCTGCATTGCAGAGTCTCAGCAAGAGTGGCAGGACGTGAAACTCGGACATCAAGTTGTGCAGGTCGGCCAGACTCTGAAGGTTTGCTGCCAGCTGCTGGAATGCTTTCCAAGAAAAAAGCAATTGGCGTGTGTCCCCATCCTTGGCCTGCTCCCCACCTTTCCCGACCATGTTGTTGTAAGCTTCGAGATGCACGCCGCTCACAAGTATTTTGTTCAGGTGCTCCTCAGGTTCCATGCTTTCCAGGGAAAAGAGATTCTCCCCCTCACTTTTCACCGTCAGGTGAGCGTATTTCTTCTCAAGAATGCCACAAATTTGATGGGCCGACTCCAGTTTACCCTGACCACCATCTTGCGCTGCAAGAAAGATGAGAGCAAGTCCTTTTTGGACGTCCTTCCTGAATGAAGATACCACAAAGCTGTCCTCGTGCAAGTGTAGCCGTCCACGGTGGAAGGTCAGCGCCCTGCCCACGTTTCCGAGCTGCTCGATGAGAGCCAGGACACTGGCATCCGCAATACACAAGGGTCGTCCGGCCGCATAGATGAGAGGCACCTCGTACTGGAAATCAGCGTTAAGCCCTGCCATGTTGTGCATGAGAATGTTAACGCTGTCCCAAAGCGTTGAGATTGAAGAGGAATAATCGGGACAAGTCTTGGAAATCTCAGGTGCCCCCAACATCAACATTTTCACGCGAGCTTTGAACCCCACAAGAAGGTAGATGAAGTAATCCATTTTCTCAACGCAAGTGACCTTTTGTTCTCCCATCCATAAGCACAGCAGACGTCTCTGCTCTTGATACGAGGCAAAGACGCGCTTAAAGTTGGGTGTCCAAATCTGGGGCATTCCTTTGGAGACAGTGACTTCAAAGCTGACAATCGAATTCAAAAGCGGTCTCAGGTGCTTGAACGAAGGGTTCACATCTACACTGTCTTCCAAGTAAGTGGCTTCATCATTTCCGCTGAGTCCCACGGCATACGTGAAGACAGACAGGTGCTCAGAAAAGGTGATGTTGACATTAGGGGACTGAATTGCCTTCAACGACTCTTGAAGCATGCCATGCTCGTCCACGGAAAAGAGCTGCTCCAGAAGAAAGTCCACTTGGGACACCAGAGACATGGACTCCTCCTTGGACGAGCTCCGCTCTGACATAACTTGCCCTCCTCCAAGGCACGCCTTGAGCCTATTCCCAAGATCAAACATCCTTGTAGACAGCTCATTTGGAACTCTGCTTTCTGTGAATGCCTGCAGCAATCGGATTGTCGCTGCATCTCTCAACCTCAGTTTTGGCAGAATCTCCAGTACATAGGTTCTTCGTAGAGAATGGTCCTCAACGCTTCGTGCAGAGTACAAGAAGTGCGTCAGAGCATGGCTGACCTCGTTTGTGCCTCTGCCCAAGCTCAGCAGATTCAGAAAGCAAGCCGAGTCGGCATCCAGCACCAAAAAATCAGGCTCTAGCAAATCGTTTGAGAATGCATTCAGTCTGCTAAAGAAAGTAGTCAGAAGATTGATGAAAGGTCTGACTTCACTGAGATCACCGGACTCCTCTTCACTCTTTTCCGCAGGGTCAAGGGCCAATGTGTACCGGACAGCAAAATTTCTGTGGTCCAGATCCGTTTCTGGCTCGCTCGGACCGCACTGAAGGACAGAAAAGTAGCTTGCAAGCCTTCTGCATAGAGTGTTGCTAGTCGTGGAATCCTCAGCCCCATCGAAACCCGGCGCACAAAGACGGAAAAGATCTGCCATCAGGCTCTCAGATAATTCCTGAACTCGCACACCGTTCCTCGTGAAGAAGGTGAGAATGCTAGACACAATGTTCCGCAAGTGTGCCGAATTCCTGCCAAGGCACCCTTCAGCAATCCTGTGGATGGCAGGAACGTGGGCATTTTGCCTCATGAAAAATACTTCGATTCCCCTGTTCCTCATCGCACGTGAGATCTCCCCTCCGGCAGAAGGGTCCCAGGCCAAGAACAAGCGAAAGTCCTTGTGAGGAGTCAGTCTCTCCATGCTGCCCGTGGACTCGTTAAGCATGAAATAGCTGTTGCTTCCCTCCAGAAGAGGATTTAGACGGTCCAACACCGCAGGATTGCACAAGTTGGCATCCTCAAGCATGATCCACTTCCCTTCCTTGATTGCTTCCACAAGGGGGGCATCAATCCAAGAGAATCCTGAGAACTGCTTCTTTCCTGCACTATCCTTGACGACCTCCATCGACTTGATGATATTCTCGAGCATATTCCCGGCTTCAGCATCAGAGATCACCTCCCCGGCCACAAAGTCTCTTATTCTGGCCAACTTTTGAAGCATCAGCTCCAACTGGCTTTGAAGATATTCTCCTTTCATTCCACTGCAGGCCATAGCAAAATTCTCAATGCCCTGAACCTCCTTCTGCATGTCATGCATAAGACCAGCCGCCCTCCACAAGTCCTCGCTCTCCATTAATGGACCACACACTCTGACAGTGACCTCTCCTAACGACTTGCATGCCGCGAGGATGTCTCCTTCCAAGTTGTGCTGCTCGAAAGACCCAAGCAGGTCTGATGTATCCGTACAATTTGTGAGTCTGATGACTTTCAGATCATGGCCCGTGATTTTTGAAATCAGAGTTGGAATTGAGATTCCCTCCGACTTCCAGTCTCCAACAAAGGAGCACATCCAGCCATTGTTCACGGCATGAACAACAGACTCCAGTGAGGTACGAAGCCCGTGAAGAACGTCCAGAGAGTCGAGTTCGAATTCCTCTGCCGCCGACGATGACTTTCTGCAATCGATGCGAGCCAACCCAACAGAAAGACCAGCGCTCGATATCCTTGCCTCTGGAATCGAAAGAGAGTCTGACTTTGTTGCGCCAAACTCTGTCTCAAAGGCTTCAACAAGGAACTGCTTGTCCCTCATCGACCTCATCCTCTGCATGTAAACGCTCTCAATTGCTTTGCCAGCAATAACCTGCATGTTTCTCCAGTGCAAATCGCCCACAACACCAGTGTATTTCTTTTGCAGAGCAAGAGATGGGAGTATTGTGGAGAGGCTCTCTGGATTATTGCAGATAGCAAAGATGATGTCGATGCACCTGGTAACATCCCGGAAGTTGAAATCCCATGGGCCCCCAGACTGCCCAATCTTCCTCTCGCTGACTGCTCTCTTGACCGCATCGTTAAAGGACAGAATGGAGCGCAGGAGCCCCTGCGGCAGGCCGTCGTATTGCGTGTGTAGAATGTGGTGAAAGTCGTCTGTCGTGAGGCTTTCCATGTAAACCTTCGTGAACCTGTTCAGGAAAGACTTTGGCAGGCCTTTCCTTCCCCCTCCCTCGTTCATAGGATTCTGAGTCGCGAAAATCTTGAAAGTAGGCGAGCAATTGAAGGTCTTGTTCAACTCTGGAATGAAAATTTCAGCGCGGTGATCAAGCAAGGCATTCAATCCTTCGAGAACACTCTGCTGCGCAAGATTCAGCTCGTCCAAAAGGACCCAGCTACCATTTTTGACCGCCAACAGCAATGGACCATCCTGCCACTTGAAAAGGGCTCCGTCGTTCTTGCTCGGATCGCACGGGCTCTCGGCTCCGAGAAGATCCATCATGTCCGTGTGCTCACTCAAATTGATTCTCACCAGATTGTTGCACGTCAGGAGCGCAAGATTTTGAATCATGCTGCTCTTTCCCACGCCCGGACTGCCTTCGAGCAATAGAGCCCTTGGCATCTGCATCGCCCTCAAAATGCGCCACAAATTCTTCATCGCAGTTGGGGTCGTCATGCTGTAGTTTGACTGTGCCTTCTGCTTGGAGCCCTCTGTTCCTTTGGCCACGAAAAATGGATGAATTCCCCACTTTGTGCTGTCATCAACCACAACCTTTGCAGAAGGATTCGTCAGCAAATCCTTGTCGCTGAGACGGGAGAGCCTGGCAACAAGGTCCTCGCTCTTTTCCTTCAGGGCAGCAATCTGGAAGTCGTTGCCCGTTCCAACGCCAAAGCCATCAAGAAATACAAGATGGGCTCCATGACCAAAAGCCAGCGCAGGCCCAAGCTCCTTGGCCTTCAGCGTGATGAAATCAGCCCAAGCAACGAGATCTCTGATGGACAGAAACTGCTTTTTTTGCCCCTCCAGACTCTCTGAGGCACTGTCAAAGAGAAATTTCCAAACTTCCAGCATCGCGTCTACCACCTCGTCAGGGACT
>Ga0160423_10004038_pt1 | contig 12102 bp, 16 predicted proteins | sample CRUFie14St8metaG_FD_108191 | JGI IMG/M metagenome (GOLD analysis project Ga0160423, IMG submission 108191) | Marine microbial communities from the Costa Rica Dome - CRUD Field 142mm St8 metaG | ecosystem: Environmental > Aquatic > Marine > Oceanic > Photic zone | place: Costa Rica: the Eastern... | reverse complement strand
TCCATAACTAGTCGCCAGCAATCGACAACAAACATGATTAATCTTTTTATATATTTCATAGTCGTATATTATACCATAGTTTCATTGTGATGTAAACCCCCTAATTTGTTCAATCACTTTGGGTTCTAATTCCGGATCATTCCACATTCGGTTTAATCCACTAGGGTGAGGAACTTTTAAATGTTCTATATTGTTCTTTGTAAAGTATTTAGCTACGTCATTTCCCATAGCTATAACTCTGGAGTTTTCTATTTGTTTAAGGTGATTAGGATCAGAAATGTTTGTCCAATCCCAGTTTTTAATTCCAGCTTGTATTGACCATTTAGTTATCCTCTTTATTGTTGGTGATTTTTCTGGAGGATGATTGCCGGGTTCTGTTCCTACGTATATTGTTTTCATTCGAAAAATAAATCCAATGTCATTTGTGGGGTGGACGTCCACCCGATTGGTTGTAAAATTGGTTCGATAGCATCTAAGAATGTTTTTTCGAACTGTAGTTCTTTGTCGATATATTGTTCTAATTTAAATTCTTCTGGCAAATAATCTGGGAAAGCAATTACATTTTCTTTTAGTGGGTTTGGTTGCTTTAAGTAAATAAATTTTAGTTTGTCGCCATTTCTAAGGTTTGGATATTTCATTAAGTTATTATCTTTTCTAAACTTGTTGTAAAGCAAAGCACCACGTACGTGGATTGGGGTACCTTTTTTATATATTGTACTTGTATCTGCATATCCGGTTATGTTTTGTGCACCCCGTGGAAAAGCAATCTGATGAGCTGGTAAAGAAAAGAAATGTTCTTTAAATTGTTTTATAGCTGCTTGGACATCGGTTTGTTCTTTAGATATAATAACTTTAAATATTTCTTTTAGTGCTTCTCTGCAAACTTCTGGTGTGGAACTTTTATTAGCTTCTACGCCAGTAGTTTTAATTTTAGGAACTTTATATCTAACACCTTCGTTGTCTACTACATTTAGAATATATCTTTTCTTAGCCAAGTAGATTCCCCTATCAGCTATAACTTCCCGTTTCATAACCATTTTATTAGATAACCCACCAAACTTATCGTAGAATTCTTGGTATGCTTTTTCGAATACTGGTTCTAGTTTCTCTTGGCAAATAGTATCTAAGAAATCTATTTTGTTTTTAGGGTCGAACTTTTCTACGAGATCACCTAAGCCAACATATAAAGAATCTGTATCGATAGTAATAACATAGTCTTTTTTAGTTTTAAGTAGATTGTTTAGGTAATCGTTAATAGCATTTTCGCCCCAACGGATAATAGCTTGACCAGATAGTGTAATAGCTTCTGCTATTCTTTGGTCGAAGAACCTAAAGTATCTATTGCCAAGTGCGCCATAAAGAGAGTTAAGTAGAATCTTGATAGCCATTTGTCTGTTTTCGGCTAAGGAAATTTGTTTTTGTAAATCGAATATCTCTTGTTTCTCTTCTGCATTTTGTAGTTGCTTTTGATATTTAATCATATCTTTTTTAACTTCTACCCTTTCAGTGTACATCTCCTCGATAATCTTTGGAAGTACACCTTGTTTGGAAATATCGAAGTGTTGACCGCCAACTGCGATTGCCACGTTGTCTGGTCTTTTCAGCATTGGCTTAGATAGAACAGTTTCTACATCTAGTTCTGGACTATATTGATTTAGTATAGTTTCTGGTGACATATTAAACTGCATAATGATGGATGGATATAGAGAGTTTAGATCGAAACTAACTACGTGTTTGTGCATACCAACATAAGGTTCTTTAACGTGACCGCCGGGGTAATTACCTTTTTCTGAATCTACTGGGAAGGGAACTATAATATTATCTTGATACAGATCGCGATATATTATAGAATCCCAGATCGCGGTGGTGCCAAATGTGTCGTTATAGTTTACACCACCACGATAAGCTATTGTTATAGCTAAAGTAATTAGTCCCATTTTATCTTCGAAGCGATCGACCAGTTCTACATCTTTAATATTATAATCGATAAACTTTTGGTGATCGGCTTTGTATAGATTGTTTAGAGAGCCATGTTCTTCGTAAGATAGTTTCTCTTCGCCAAGTACTACGTAAGCAATATGGTTAAGGGAATATGATTCTTGTTGTCCGTATGCATAGCCAAACTTTTTAAATACTTCCATATAATCCATTTGGGATATACCTTGGAAGTCGTATGTCTCATCTCGGTTCATAGACTTATAAGCTATTCTAGCTTCTCTACGTTCTACCATTCCCCAAGGAGAAAGCTTTTTAATATTTTGTTCGCCAAGCTCTGGGCCAAATACCCTACGGATACGATTGACCAAATAAGGTATATCGAAGAACTTAGAGTTCCAGCCAGTAATAACATCAGGTGTGTTTGATGGTATAGCCCAATGGTTAATAAAGTCTATTAGTAATTCTTTTTCGTCTGCACACTTTTTGTAAACCACGCGATTGGTTTTCATAATAGTTTTAGATGAGTCGTAGTCGCCTAAGCCCCAAACATAGTAAGTGTTGTCTATATTATTTTTAAGACAGATTGCCGTAACTACTTTAGCTGCTTCGCTTGGCTCTGGGAATCCATCGTCGGATTGAACTTCTATATCGATTGTAGTTACGTTAATTTTGGATCTATCGAATTGTATTTCACCGGGGAATAGGTCGTTGACCAAACAAGATTGATAGCGTGTATTGCCATAGATGTGTCTGCCAGCTACGTGCTGGTTTTCTTGGACCCAGTTTTTGGCATCGCGCATGGATTCGAATTGAACAGGAGCAACAGGTTTCCCATCGAGGGATTTCCATTTGCTTGCTTTGTTGGTAGCTACGAAGAGCGTAGGTTTGTACTTGATTTTCTTTTGTACACGTTTACCATTTTCTATACCTCTGTAAAGAAGCATATTACCATAACGAGACACATTTGTGTAAAAATTCATAATGTATATTATACCACATTTTAGCGGGTATGTAAACCCCCTAACTCAATAAAGTAGTCAGTAATAGTATCAGGGCTATTTCCCACGGTATTAAAATTATTCCGATTGTTATTATATATTTCATATAAGTTCGGGGGAGGGTTTAATCTCCCCCTCCATTATCTAATTCCTAATATGACATTTGGGCCAACCAGACTAATGCTGGTGCTGTTCCTAAGCACACCGCAAAAATCAATATTGGTTCCATAATTTCACAAAAGGTCTTAGCGATTTCATGTAAAGATGTTTCAGCCATATAGGCCTTTATTTGTTCCATGATTTATCTCCAGTAAAAAGTTTTTACACCATCTACTGAGTGTCGCTAATTGACAATTACCCTTTCAGGAATTGTTTCTTTGTTGATGCCCCAGCAGACCCTATTTTGATCTCCCTAGGACGCTTCTCTTCCGGAAGTTCTACTCTGGCGTAAACCACGAGTATTCCATCCATCAAATCAGCACCGTCTATTACGACAAATTCAGAGAGGCGGAAGCTCTTCTCGAATTTGCGGGACGATATACCTTTGTACGCGAATTCACGTTCATCTTTAGGCATCTCACCTTTTACTTTTAAGATACCATCTTTAACTTCAACTGATATGTCTTCCTCTCGGAAACCAGCTAATGCCATTTCGATTAAGAATTTCTCCTCATCGATCTTCACCACATTGTGTGGGGGATAGTTATCTTTGTTTGACTTCCCTGCAGAGTGAATCCTCTCCAGTTCATCTAATAAAGGCTCAAAGCCTACGAATAGCGAACGTGGTACGTTCAATGTATTTCTTACCATTTTCAGTTCCTCCTATTAAATAGCAAGGTTATATGGGAACCGGCCCAATGCCGCATTCCTCAGTAAGTATTTATACAGGTTTACTCTTTAGATTGAGTATTTCCTATATTATACTTTGGACATAACTCCCACTGGGTTTTTTCTTTAAAGGGTATAACCTTTATTTGTCTAAGTGGAGCTACGTCCTTGGCTTGGGAAGGTTTCACCATAGTGACTAATCCCCAATCCGATAACAGCGTAGTAATTGTATTTCTGCGCTGTATATCATTCTCTACTAAATTGGATGGCTTACCGTCCAATAAAAATAATTCTTTAAAATGTACTATAAAATATCTGCCTTGTTTATGTAATATATGGCAAGATTGAAATAGCTTATTGTCTTTACGTGATGCGACCCCGATTCTTGTAAGTGTTTCTCTAATCTTTAGAAAATCATCAGGTTCATTTAATGTGACTTCTAACATATCATCAGGAGTCCATGCTCTAATTTCGTTACTTTGTTCGTCCACCTTTCTTCATCCTATTTTTTATTTGTTTCATCTGGTCGCCTGTAAGAAGGGATAATATAGACTTTGCTTTTTCATTGCTATATCCATAGTATTCTTTTATGCAATCCAAATCTTCTATCTCTGTTGGTTTAACCCATTTAGAGAACCTTTTTTTCTTTGTAATTATATTTATAAAAAAATCGTTTTGAAGGCGCTTATCCAGGTGATGGTTTACATTCATCTCATTAGCATACAATACTGTATCTTTAAAATGTGATAATGTTCTATTTATTAAGAATGGTTGGTATTCTTTTTCAGTTATATCATCTACAATTAGGTCTTTTTTTGTAAAGTTTATTGCATTTATAAAATCAAACGGATTCATCTTCTCCATTCCTGCCACGTGTTTCATTACCATCATAGTTAAGTTCAGTTAAACTTTTTTGGTGCATTTTAAAGTCAAAGTGTTTGTCGACTTGGTCTCTATATTTTTGTTTATATTTGTTTAGTTCTTCTACTAAAGCACCAATTCTGATCTGTGCAGAATGAAGCTGGCTTTGTAGTTCTTTTACATTGTGTTCTAATACCTGAATTTCGTCTATACGTTTCACTATTTAAACTCCGTATTTGCCATTATTTCTGTTAAGCATGCCACGATATTTAATTCATGATCCGCGACAAAGCTATTTTTGTATTGGTAATCTGCTAAGATAAGAACCATTTGCGGGATAGACCTAGGCATGATATAATCATACGAAGTATCATAAAGCTTTCTAAATATAGCAGCAGGTTCGCTATCCATATTATCAGCAACCCATTGTCTCATCTTACGAAAGTCTTTCATTCTAAGAAACTTTATTAAATCATCTATTGAATCATCAGCAAGATTAACCAATATACCACTATCTATAGTTCCGCTAGAGCTATACCTTTGTAATTCGTTAATAATTCTACGCCAATCTGGTTGGTGTTTCATTATTAGTTCTGCAACTACTTTCTGGTCATAAGATACACCTTCACCTTCTAGAATGTTTGTAGCTCTATCCATAAACTGTTTGCAAAGTTCTGGCATATCTTTTTTAGCTATATTAAATTCTATAACTGTGCACCTAGAATGCAGTGGTTGGATTATTCTATTCTTAAAATTACAAGTTAGAATAAATCTACAATTACCAGAGAACTCTTCGATAAATCCACGAAGAGCAGGTTGGGTGGACTGGGGATTTAGATAATCTGCTTCATCTAAAATTACCACCTTGTATCCACCCGAGAGCGAAACAGTACTTGCAAACTGTTTAATTTTGTTTCTTAAAGTATCGATATTACCTTCTTCTGAACCATTAACAATTAGATAGTCTAATCCTAGTTCATTGCAGAGTGCCTTTGCAACTGTAGTTTTCCCCACACCGGCCGTGCCGGTTAGAAGCATATTGTGTACTTCACCTCCGTTAACAATTTGCTCGAACGTTGCTTTTATGTGGGAAGGCAGAATAGTCTCTGCAATCGTAGATGGTCGATATTTTTCAACCCATAAAAATTCTGTCATAGTACCTCCCAACCTTCTACTGTACTTAGTCTAAAACTTCTCCATGCTTCTTTATCTAGAGACCAAACTGGAAAATGTTCCATATTATCTCCGCTAAGATCTATGGTCATTTCTACACCATTTGCTTTTAGAATGTCGGGATTAAGTGTGCAGGGCATTACCCTGATTTCATCAGTATCTATCTTTCGAAAAGTTACTGTAACTGTGCCTTTGAATAAGGCTGCGAGTAATTTATCTCTTTCAATTTTTTCCATAATATATCCTTAATAAAAATAAGTGGGGCCGAAGCCCCACATAGGTTAAGACTCGTCTGAGTCTTCAACAGCTTCTGCTTCCACTTCTGGAACAGCGCCTTCGGGTGCCGGCTCGTCTTTAGGCTGATTAGCCTCTACGAACGCGACGATTCTGGATCTAAGTCCACCGACGGTCTCGAGCTCGGGACCTTCAAATGCGCCTCTCTTAGAGCATAAGTCAACAACTTGAACCATTGTTGCCATGTCACCAAGAGTGATCTGAGGAGCGTCTGCTGCTGGTGCTTCTACATCTGTCATAATATTCTCCTATAGGTATAGACAAATTAAACATCCCATAATTGGCGATGTTTTTCTTTTCATGTTATATTTATACATGAAAATCCGTTGAATTCTCTAAAGCTATAAAATATTCTATTGGGTAATCTTGGTTAGTCCAATTAGATATTTTAGAACTAGAAAGAGAAATATAATAATCTCCAGGTAGCAATTTTAAGTTTGCAATGTTAAAATCAAAGTTAAACTTATTTGGTACCTTTACATCTGCTTGCATAGTTAAATCAAGAGTATATTGATTTGCTGTTGCATCTTTAGCATCATATATTTTAGCATAGGTACTTTCATCTTGGACATAACTTAAATCGCTATGGCCAAGAACCGCTGATGCCTGGTTTATCTTTTTTAAATCTTCTTGAGTTAGATTCATACCAACTTCAGCATTTGGCATAGTAATAGCTTTTTGCGGAGTTGTTAGTATCTCTGGGTTAGAATAATAATACGTAACTTTTTGCGTATCATTTTTTATTGTAACTGAATTTTCACCAAATTCTAATTCTGCATCTGGGATTAAACTTAACACAGATAGAAATTCATTTAAATCATAAATCCCAAATTCAACTGGGAAGTCTTCTACTATATCTGCTTCGGCCATAATCGTTTTAGATTCGGCAATTGTTTTTAATTTTTGTCCTGGTTTCACAACCAAGTTAGGGTTAATCGTTGCAAAGTTTTTTAGAACTGCAATTGTATCTTCTGACAATTTCATGTGTTATCTCCATCTGTATATGGCGCAATGCCCTGCTTGTCAAATTTACCAGGACCATCTGCGCTGTCACGTTTACGTTCTGCAATTATAATAGATGTGCCAACTGCAAAAGCAAAAGCAAATAATAAAAGTACAAAACTAAATAATGTTTCCATAAGCGTCTATTATACCATAGTTTAAATTAAATGTAAATCCCCTATTTGTAAAAAATGTGGTTTTCAATTTGTATTACATAAGTTAAATGATCTGCCCAATAAGGATGAATATAGTCTGCGTGATACCATAAAGCACCTTCTGTAATATCGAAGTTAGAAGATTCGAGAGCTATATCAGCAATACGAATAGACTCTATCCAAGTAACTGAGTCTTTTGGTTCATCAGACTTACCATCGCAGTACCAACTAAATTGACACATACCTCTTTTTGGTATAATTTCTCCTGTCCAAGATTCGTAGTATTCTGCTGTCTGATATACTACATCACATATAGTTTCCGGAAATTGTAAATCACTTACTCTATTTAATGTTACATTTGCAACAGCCATTTTGCCGGCAAACGGTTGGTTACCTGCTTCAAAATAAATGTTTTGTGCTAGGCAAAATCTATCTCCGTTTTCGTCGTATCCGTGTGCTGCGTTTGACCATAAGACAAATCCTAATATGATTGTCATTATACTAAAGTGCATTGGTAAGAACCATTTTGATCCTGAATTAGGTATTTTTATTTTCATTTTTATCGTGCTCGTGTAATGCAATAATTGCGTAATGTAAAACCTTTTGAAGATCTTTTCGATGATCTTCTCTGGTACCTTTCTTTCCATATCTTTGTGCATATTTTAAAATATTACCAATAGAAAAACCTATACCATGACCGCAGTCAGATATAAATTCTGTGGATTGAAACTTGTTTTTTGAATAATGTCCATCGTATGTTTTATCGATGTAATCTTGGAGCTCTTTAATCAGAGCTCCTTCGCTAAATTTATAATCTATTTTCATTATACCTCATCTTCTGTTTGATGGTCAAAGTCTTCGATCTCATCTGTGATAACCCCTGCGTCGACCTTGCTGTAAAGATCTAAGAACGCTGACTTAGTATCATCGTCGAATCTAGCAATACAAAGATCGATAGCCTTTAGTCTATCTGGGAAGATAGAAAAAGTTTGGACAACGTGGCAGAGCCTACGAGTAGAAATAACTTCATCGACGCCATCATCGTAAAATGTTTTTCTAATAATATCTGCCCAAGTAACCAATCTATCTACAAACTCATCGTTTTGTATATCAAACTTATCCATGTGCTTCTTAAGAATTTTCTTTTCTATAGAAAGCGATGGGAATTGCTGATCGACTGTAATTGTAAATCTTTCTAGGAAAGCATCGTCGATAATAGAAGCTGCTGTAAATCTTCCATCTTCTGATCCTTTACCTTTTGTGTTTGCGGTTGCGATAACGTTAAAACCTTTTGCTGGTTTAACCATTTCGCCAGTTTTCTTAACAAGAACTGGTTTGCCCTCGAGCACACCTTGTAAACACATAATTTTGTTTGTAGCCCTATCTATCTCGTCGAGTAGAAGTACTGCGCCATTTTCCATAGCCTTTAAAATTGGACCTTTGCAGAAAACGGTTTCGCCGTTAATAAGCCTAAATCCACCGAGTAAATCATCTTCATCGGTTTCAGGGTTTATTTGGACCCTAATAAATTCTCTGCCTGCTTTCGCGCAAGCTTGCTCGACCATAAATGTTTTACCATTTCCAGATAGACCAGAAACGTATGTTGGATAAAACATTTCTGATTTAATAATTTTCATAATGTCCGTGTAAGGACCCCATGGAACGAAAGTAGGATCTACCTCGGCAAAAGTTCTTTCTTCGTTACCAACTGAGGTAACAGAAGTAGCCATTTGAGCTGCATTAGCCGGGATAGGATCTAATGTAGCTGGTTCTGGTAATAAACCATCTAAAGAATAAGTACCGATCTTAACGCGGTTACCTGGCGTAAGCAAAGGGTAATAATCTTTTTGGGTATAGCCAAAAGACTTAGCAATATCTTCGATGATTGCCCTACGAAAGTCTGTTTGACCTGGGAATTTCTTAGCTATTTCATCTAAGATAATTTTAGTTGATTGTTTCATTTCACTTGGTTTCATAATATATTAACTCCTTATTTTTAATTATTATACGTCTATTATACCGTATTTCTTGGTTCTTGTAAACCCCCTATTTGAACTTTTTTTAGATTTTTTTATCATATTAAGCTACTTCCTTACCGAATGATGTCATAAGAACTTTATTTAATTTTTTGCCTTTAGCATGTTTCTTAAATGCAGATCTTAGTTGTGCATCGGTTTCAGTACCGAAAGTTTCAAATTCCTCGTTCTCGGCTGATAAGGCTTCGCCACCTTTTAGCAGGTAATATTGATCGTATCCAAATACGTTTTGTTTAGAAACACATTTGTTTCTTCTGTATTCTTTAGCAGCTTCTTTTTTGAAAGTATCGTTGTCATCCCAATCATAGTCACCGTCTCTCATATCTCTTCTCATAGAGTATAGTCTATCTCTCCAGTGGGCTGCATTATCGGCCATAAAGAACCCAATAGTTTTAGTATTGTATCTTTCTGATATATTGTTTAGCAAAACTTTTGTAGCGTCATATCTATTTCCTAGCTTGACCCTTTTTCCATCTATAATACCTTCGTAGTTACTCCAAGATGTATCTAGTTTTTTGTCTTGTATTTTGCGATCTTCTATAGCACCTATGCCGTTCGAATCACCGTCTGTGAAAGTAACTAAATTCATTTTTTGAACACCGTGCTTAATCTTAAAATCTTTAACCAAATGGTGTGCAACCCATAGCGCTTGGTTAAGAGGTGTAGAACCATATTCTTCGTATTTGCAAAGTGAATCCCAGTAATAGTTTGTTTTCATTCTACCGTACATGTGCTTAACTGCATCTTCGAAATCCTTTTTCTTGAAAGAAGAAGAACAGATGTGTGGCATAGATAGCCCGTTCATATGTAAGTCTCCATCTTTCGATCCTTTCCAAGCGGTTGCTAGCTTGCTAGGATTTGTGCTAGTAAACCCATAAACGTCAAATGGTATATTAACTGCTTTGCAGAATAAAACTAAGTGCAGAAGCTGATCCATAACGTATGGCATTGAACCTGACATAGAACCTGAAAAATCTACGACCAGAAGCATACCGTGGTTTTTGGCATCTGCTAATCTTGTAACCTGAGAGAATATATCTTCTGAGGTTTTGTAAGACCAAAGTTTATTAACATCGATACGACCAGTTTTAGCTGTTTGAGCTCTAGTGTATTGATAAGCAGCTTTTCTTTGTTCGAATTCTTTAACTGCAAAGTTAACAGCTTTTTTAGTAGCTTTTACGTATTCTTTGTAACCATCGTATTTTTGTAAATCAGTATCGCCTAGTTTAGCTCTTGCTTCTTTTAGTTTATCGTAAGATATAACACATGCATCTCTAACTTCTTTACTAACATCGTTAATAAGCGTTGCTTGTTCACCGTTAGAATTAGTTTCTATTAATGTAGATTCGGACCTACGAAAAGCTTCGTCAGTCTTAGAAACATCTTCTTCCGAATATGTAGGTTGGTCAGAGATAACACTATTTTCAGAATCACCTTCTAACGTATCGTCATCCGCAGATGAGGGCTCATCTTCGTCGCTACTAGAGCTTGAATTATTGTCCTCTTTGCGATCGTCTGAGTTATCCTCATCCGCAGAATCTGAATTTCCTGAAATCTCTTCTTCTTGTTCTTCTTCACCAGGTTGGCTTTCTATATCATCGTGACCCTGAGGTATAGGATCTTCGCTATCTTCTGGTGCACCATCTGAATCATTTTGTTCTGGTAATGGTTGTGGTTCTAGTAATTCTGGTTGATTTTCTTTTGTGTAAGCAAGAATGTCTTTTGCTAACTGTACAACATCGTCAAATGTTTCGGTTAGCATAAGTCTTTGGAAGAATACTTGTTCTTCTGCATTAAATGGTACGTCTGCTAAGTGTGCGAGTTTAGCTTTAATGTTTAGTTTATCTATTAGCTTAACTTCGTCCCAATCCATAGTATCTACATCGCCGAAGAAACCTTCTGCTTTTAAGACCTTATATCCACGGGCCATAGGACCAACTAATCCTGGATATATGTCTTTAATAAATCTTTCAATACGCGCATCTTCTACAACGTTAAGATAGGATCTTGGAGCACCTTCTAATTTTTCTGGGCTATCGTGCCATCCTTCGAAAGGAGTATGTAAAGCATGTGATACTTCGTGACCAACTAAAAGGTCATAAACATCTTTACCCATATCTTTCCACATAGGTAAACCAAGCACACGATCTTTAACATCAAACCAAGCGGTATGATAGTTTCCGTGCTGAATAGTGATGTTTTCCTTAGCTAAAAGCTTTGGTAGTATCGAACTTTGTAACATTAAAACTCCTTATTTTTTTAAAGTATAGGGGATATTATACCGTATTTTTGACCCCTTGAGAACCCCCCTTTCGTCACATTTTCGTGAATTTTCGTCAGAGTTCGTCAGCTTTTACAAACGATTAGATGTTTTCATTCCTTCTGCAAACACCTTTTTCGATGCACATTTAGGACAAAGGGTAGTACCATATATAAATGCAAAGTATAATACTGGGCCGATATACCCACATTTAGGCGTTCTGCATTTCAGATAATCTTGCTTCATTTATTTATTTATCTGATTTTAGAAAAGTTTTTAGCTTTAAAAAATTCTATTTTTGACCTAAACTTATTCTCTAGAACATCACCTTTATGTGATATAATAAATGTATTTGAATCTGAATCTAGTGTATCTAATATCTTGGTTAAAGATTCTACACCATCATGGTCCAGAGAACTATCAAACGTCTCGTCGAGTATTAAGAGATTTGTTGCTGCACTATTTTTTAGCTTGGCAATTTGTCGCCATGTAAAGAGGAGACTTAAATCTATTCTTTGTTTTTCACCCTCAGAAAACGATGCGTAATTAAAACTATC
>Ga0160423_10004037_pt1 | contig 12103 bp, 8 predicted proteins | sample CRUFie14St8metaG_FD_108191 | JGI IMG/M metagenome (GOLD analysis project Ga0160423, IMG submission 108191) | Marine microbial communities from the Costa Rica Dome - CRUD Field 142mm St8 metaG | ecosystem: Environmental > Aquatic > Marine > Oceanic > Photic zone | place: Costa Rica: the Eastern... | reverse complement strand
TCGTCGCAGATTACCTTCGGTTCGATTCGGATGGAGCCGTTTGGCATGGCCCTCTGACAAAGCTCCGCGACGGATGCGGCAATCGCGATCGGTGATAAGGTCTTGGTTCAGAAAGTTGATTACCAATAGCTGGAAGCCTGTCTAAAGATCTTCCCGCGTGACGGTGTATTTCCGGGCGCATCGCGGGCATTGGATGGAGATGGCGGGGTCGTTGCCGAAGAGTTCATCGGGTTTTTCTTTCCAGGCGGAGAGGGAGGGGAGGATGCGCTTAAGGTTGCAGCCACAAGCGAATTTGAATTTGCGGGTTTCGAGGGTTTTGTGCTCCTCTGTCTCAGTGAGGGTGGCGACTTGACCGGCAGTGAGGGCGGCGAACCATTCCTCGTCGAAGTCTGGTTGGGCTGCGACGAGGACGTAGTTGTCGTCGGAAAGTTTGAAGATCTTGCCGGGGCGCTGCTCCGATTGGTCGTAGAAGTGTTGCAGCCACTCGACGGGATCGGTGGTGTCGACTTCAATGGTTGAAAGGCGTGGCTCGGCGCCGGGAAGGGTGGTTTGGGAGTAGAGGAAATTGCGGTCGGGCTCGCGGACGTCCTCGGTGAAGAGACGACCGGTGATGTATTCGTTGGTGGACGACCCGGTGACAAAAAAATTGACACGCGGCGCCCGGATGTTGGCGGTCCAGGCGATGTTCTCGGCCCAGGGGCGGGCGGTGAGATGGAGGGCGAGAGTGTCAAGGAGGTCCTTGAGCGGCGTGTCGAGATTTTCGGGATGGCGCTGGCCGATGTCCATCAAGTGAAGATAGTAGTCGGTAAAGATGGGCGTAAAGTTCGCGCGTACGGCGAGGACGTTGCGATGGCGGATGAAGATGGATTCAACCTTGGTGAATTCTGCGACGGCTTCGGGCATGACTTAAATAAGTTGTGAAGAGATGTTTTCGAGATCGGCTTCGAGTCGTTCCCGTGCGGCAGCGAGGTAGCCGTCATCAATTTCAAATCCAGTAAAATGTTTAAGCTTCATTTGCTGGGCGGCGAGAGCAGAAGTACCGATGCCGAGGAAAGGGTCGAGGAGGTGAGTGGAACCGGTGACACCGTGAATAGTGAGACATTGCTTCACGAGATCGATGGGAAAAGCCGCGGGATGCGGGCGGTCCTTGTCGCGCGACATGATGGTGTCGTAGGGCATAAACCAAGTGTTTCCACGGCAGCGTTTGTCATTTCCGCCGGTGTGGGCCCAGCGCTTGATGTTGCTTTTGTCGGCATAGGTAACCCCGGCCTCGCGGCGTTGAAGGGGAACGTCGCCGGATTTGGTGAGGTGAAAAATGTATTCGTGGCAGTCGTTGACGAAGCGCTTTGAATTGATGGGCTTGAAGTGGCCGGCGGAAATTTCTTCGCCTTTGCGTGTGTTGATGGTGATTGATTTAATCCAGTGAAAGGTGTTTTGGAGAATGAACGTGGGCGATTCCTCGGTCAGAGCGAGGAGGAGTTGATGGGGAAGAAGGGGATTCTTGGGCGCGGACCCGAGATTGAGAAAGAAGGAGCCGCCGGGCTTGAGCAGGCGATGGACTTCGGCAGCCCATTCATGGCACCAGCGGATAAAATCTGAACGCTTCGAGGTGTCCCTGTAGGTGCTGTAGTTTATGCCGATGTTATAAGGCGGAGAGGTGACGACGAGATCAACGGACTCGTCCGGCATGGCACGCATTCCGGGAACGCAGTCTTCGTGGCGTAGGTCGATCACGTGCGGATCATTGTGGGGCTTTAGAAATCAGGGGAGGAAAAAAAGTTAAACAATCGTTTGAAAATCTCAAAAATGGATTTAAACAAATGTTTGAAAAGCAATGTTGATCGCTGAGGAACAATTAACGGGAACAAAGAAATCCTTGGTGGATGCGGCGGCCACATTGATTGCGGAGAGAGGGTTTGACGCGGTCACGGTTCGGGAGATTACCGGGAAGGCTGATACAAATATCGCTTCGGTGAAATACCATTTCGGTTCGAAAGAAGAGTTGATTGATGCGGTGGTGGCGAATTTTGTCTCGCCGGTGAATTTGGGACGGTTGGCGAGAATTGAGAAGCTGGAGGAGGTGGGTCATTTTTGTGCGGAGGATTTGTTGCGGGCCTTTTTGGAGCCAATGCTTTCGCAAATCAAAGGAAGTCCTCTCAGTGAGAAGTTGTTTTGCCAGTTGATGGGGCGCGTAATTGGCGAGAGGCCTTACGAATTTCCAGAGAAGGTGATGGGACAATTTCGCGAGGTCGCTGCTCGCTATGTGCCGGCCTTTATCAAAGCCGAGCCTGGTCTTACTGAAGAGGATGTCTTCTGGCGGATTCATTTTTCCTTCGGGGTGATGTCGAACATGCTGACCAATGGCGAGCTTCTCAAAAAAGTGGCGAGCGGGAAGGTGGGCGAAGAACAGCTTGAAAAATCACTGAGCAGGGTTATCGATTTTTGTGCCGCCGGATTCAAACAGGGAGCAACGAAAAAATGAAACTGTTGGCGACGGGATTGGTTTTGGTTTTGGCAGGATGTGCGGCGAAAAGCCCGAAGTCACGAAGCGCGGAACACGGAGAGGAAACTCCGGGAAGGTGGGCTGCAAGTGAGGTGGCTCGCGCCGGGATTGATACCAACTGGGTAAGCCGGATCGGCGGGCGTCAGGCCTCGTCATTTGTGAGGGAGGCGTTTCAGGCCAATCCTAATGTGAGAATTGCTGCGGAGAGAGTGAACCGGGCCATTGCGACGGCCAAGACAGCTGGGGCGTCTATCAACCCGCAGATTTCTTCGGGTCTGAATGCAAATCGGTCGAAGCAGGTCTTCGTGGGATTTCCATTTGGTGGCGGGGGAGTGCCTTCGTCGCAATTTGATAGTTTTGGATCTGCTCTTTCAGTGTCGTGGGAGCCGGACATCTGGGGGTTTGCCCGTGCGGGTCAGGCCTCGTTGGTTTCTTTGGCTGAGGCAGAGGGGCAAAACTACCGGGCAGTGAGAGCCTCCCTGGCTGCGCAAGTATTAAGAGGCTGGTTGGCGGTGACGGAGGCCAATGAGCAGATTACCTTGGCAAAAGAGGCGCAAGAGCTGCGTGAGACGACATTGGAAATTGTGCGCGACCGGTTTTCCAGTGCGCTCTCGGAGCAGGGTGGGTCGGCTTCACAATTCCGTCTCGCCGAGAGCGAACTGGCGACCAGTAAGGCGGTGGTGGCTCAGCGGGAAGGTGAGCATGCTCAAGCTGTTCGGCAATTAGAATTATTAATGGGGCGGTATCCCAAAGGGGCTCTGGCCAACACGCAAAAACTTCCTCAAGTTCCGGCAATGCCACCGGCTGGTTTGCCTTCCGAGCTCCTGTTGCGCCGGCCTGACATCTTGGAGGCCGAGCGGAAATTTGCCTCGACCGGAAAATTGTTGAAGCAGGGTGAGTTGGCCTTTTATCCGAGCTTTTCTCTCACCGCGCAAACCGGTAGCTCGACGAATTCATTTAAAAATTTGCTGAAATCGGATTTCGGAGTTTGGTCACTGGCAGGGAACTTGACGCAACCGATTTGGAAGGGTGGAGCGTTGCGTTCGGAGTATAATCGCTTGAAATCGGACGAGCGTTCGGCGTTGGCGAGCTTTCAGGGAACGGTGTTGCGCGCTTTCGGGGAGGTCGAGCAGGCGCTGGCAGCGGAGAGGTATTTGGTCCGTCGGGAGAAGGCGCTCATGAACGCCTCTCAATCGGCTATTGCGGCGGCGGATGCGGCCGAGGCTGACTATTCCGGCGGCACGGGAGATGCCCTAACTCTAATCACGGCCCAATCGAATCGTATTAACCTGGCTTCGCAATTAGTGACTCTGCGTCGTCTTCGTCTGGATAATCGAGTCACTCTTCATCTCGCTCTCGGGGGCGATTACCGTGTTGGAAATTAAACGCTCATGAAAAAAGTCATCGTCTCTTCTTTTATCTTCATTTTAATCTGCGTCGTGGTCACAGGCCTAGTGATGGCTTATCTGGAAAAGACCAAGCCGATCGCCGAGCGGCAGGATGCGGAGGTCGTGACTCCCGTGGTGGAAGTTGTCACGGTGCAGCGTAAGGATGCGGAGCTTGCCCTGAAGAGTGAGGGGCTTGTGTCGACTCTTCGAGAGACTGACCTCGCGGTTGAAGTAACTGGGCGGGTAGTTTTCGTTGATGAACGATTCGAGGCGGGCGGCTCATTTAAAGCCGACGAGATTATTCTGACGGTGGATGATACCAACTACCTGGCTGCGAAAGCGCAGGCGCAGGCCATACTTGCTGATGCGCGTCTCAATCAGGAGCAGGAGATTGCGCGGGGGGCACAAGCGGCCCGTGATTGGGAAAAGATTGGCGGGGGAGAGGTCGCGAGTGACTTGGTTTTGCGCAAACCGTTTTTGGAGAGCGCCAAGGCCCAGGTTGTCTCGGCCCAGGCGGCTCTCGATAAAGCTCTGGAAGATATTCTCCGTACCTCGCTTAGAGCGCCTTTTGATTGTCGTGTCCGTAGTGCAAATCTGGATCTCGGTGCGATCGCTGTTCCGGGTAGTCCAATCGGTCAGGTTTATGATAATTCAAAATATATTGTGCGTCTTCCATTTTCATTGGATGATTACGCCAGCCTCCCCAACGATGTGGAGATCAAGTTGTTTTCGGAAGTCGGCGGGCAACAATATGAATGGGGTGCAACTGTTCTCTGGGAAGATGGCGATTTGGATCGGGCAACTTTATCGGCTTATGTGGTTGCGGAGTTTTCCCCGAATGTGAACAACGGAAAGCGGTTTCGTCTGCCTCCTGCGGGGATGTTTGTGAAAGCCGAAGTGAGTGGCGCGACGTTGAAGCAAGTGGTTGCGGTTCCGCGTTCGGCGGTCCGGGGACGCAATGAAATCGCGGTGGTCAACGAAAAGAACCAGCTTGAATTTCGCAAGCTCGAGATTTCCCGGTCCACGGCTGGGATGGTTTACGTGAAGTCGGGAGTCGAGAATGGGGAGCGCATAATTATGACGAAGCTCAAACTTCCCGTGGAGGGAATGAGCCTAAAAGTCGTGGGAGACGAACCAGAATCTTAAGTCATGGAGAGAGCAATTAAATGGTTCAGCCAGAACCACGTCCCGGCCAACTTCCTGATGTTGCTGGTGCTGCTGGCGGGCTTTGCTACCTGGTTTCAGCTTCGGAAGGAAATTTTTCCAGAAACCTCGTTTGATGCGGTGGTGGTTAGTGTTCCGTATCCGAATGCCACGCCGGACGAGGTGACCAATGGGGTGATCATCCCGATGGAGGAGGCCATTGCCGACATCGAGGGGATCAAAAGGGTGACATCCAACGCGAGTCGTAATATTGGCGCGATGACCATTGAGGTCGAGACGGGGTATGAAACCCGCAATGTCATGGACGACGTGAAGACCAAGATCGACGCCATCGACAACTTTGCCGAGAATGCCGAGCGTCCTGTTCTGGAGGAGTTGATCATTAACCGGCAGATTCTGAGTTTGGCGATTAGTGCGGATACCGATGAGGCGAGCTTGCGAGAGTATGCCGAGACTGTTCGGGATGGTTTGCTGAATTACGAACCCGGAGAGCCAAGAGGGGTGTCCCAAAAGCTGTCGCGGTTCCTCAAGGGCGATCCGGAAATTAAGAAAGTGGAATTGGCGTCGGTGCGGGATTACGAGATATCGATCGAGGTATCCGAGAATCGCTTGAGGCAATATGGACTGACCATACAGCAGGTTGCGGCAGCGGTTCGTAAAGCTTCTCTGGATTTGCCAAGTGGATCGGTGAAAACGGAGTCGGGAGAGATTGTAGTGCGCGGAATCGGGAAACGTTATCGTGGCGCAGCTTTTTCCGGGATCGCGGTCAAGGCAAATCCTGACGGATCCGTTGTGAAGCTGGAGGAAGTCGCTGAGATTATCGATGGGTTTGAAGATAGTGAATTGTCTTCCACCTTTAATGGCCATTTGGCGGTGGTGCTTCACGTGTTTAGCGTGGGGGAGCAGGATACGCTGACGATCGCAGCGTTGGCCAAGGAGTATATCGATGGGTTGGAAAAACCGCCCGGGGTAAGCATTACTCCCTGGAATGACATGAGTCTCATGTTGCAAGGTCGGCTTGACCTCTTGAGGCGGAATATCGGGATGGGTCTGCTTCTGGTTCTTCTCGTACTTGCTCTTTTCCTGCGCCCGAGTCTGGCCTTTTTGGTGGCTATGGGAATTCCGGTGTCCTTTGCTGGAGGGATGTGGTTGATGCCTGATTCTGGGGTTTCCCTTAATATGATTTCGGCGTTCGGCTTTATCCTTGTATTGGGCATCGTGGTCGATGATGCGATCGTTGTGGGTGAGAATGTCTATACCCGGATTCAAGGAGGAGAGCATCCGAGAGAGGCGAGTTGGAAGGGAACCCACGAGGTGGGAGTGGTGGTTATTTTTGGGGTCCTGACTACGGCGATGGCATTTACGCCGATGCTGGGTTTGACTGGGGTAAGTGGGAAGATCTGGCCAAATATTCCGCTGGTGGTGATTCCGGTTCTCTTGTTCTCCCTCGTGCAGTCGAAGTTTGTTCTTCCGGCGCATCTGGCATTGTTGAAGCCCACATCAAACAAAGTGAGTCGCAATCCTTTGATGCGTTTGCAGAAATGGATTTCAGGAGGGCTTGAGAGATTCATTGAGTCGATCTACACCCCAGCTCTGGCGCTCTGTCTTCGTTTCCGATATGTTGTTTGGGTTGCCTTTGTCGGCTTGGTTGTGATGTCCGCGAAGCTCGTGGAGACAGGGAGGATTCCTTTTGAGTTTATGCCTAAGGTCGAGGGTGAGATTCTTTCGGCGAAGCTGGAGATGGCCTTGGGCGTTCCATTCGCAGAAACCCAGGAGGCGGTTCGCCGGATTGAGGAGGCGGCCTTGCGGCTCGGAGCGGAGTTAAAGGATAATAACGGGAATTCGATTATCGTGAATCTTCTCGCGACCTCGGGAATGCAGCCGTTTCAGGCAGGACTGGCGCCGGGGGGAATTCCAAGCGGGACGCATTTGGGCGAGGTGACTCTGGAACTCGCAGCGGCCAAAGATCGTGATCTTTCAAGTGAAGAAATACGAATCAAATGGCAGGAGCTGGTAGGTGATATTCCCGGAGTGGTGGTTCTTGGGTTTAAGTCGGAGACAAATGCGGGAGGCGATGCCATCTTTGTGAATTTGACCAGTCGTGATTATCAAGTGCTCTCGGAAGCTACGGCCTGGGCGACGGAGAAATTGCGCAAGGAATATCCCGGCGTGATTGAGGTTTCCAATTCGGATCGTCGTGGGCGGGAGGAATTTATCGTGAGAGATCTCACCGATCGGGGAAAGGCGCTTGGCTTTGATCTCGCCTCAGTGATGAGCCAGGTTCGTGATGGTTTTTACGGTAATGAAGTACAGCGACTTCAGCGAGGGCGTGACGAAGTGAAGGTGATGGTCCGCTATCCGGAAGCTGAACGAAAATCGGTGGCGAATATCGAGTCAATGAAGTTGCGGGCGTCGAACGGTATCGAGGTGCCGTTGCTGGAGGTAGTGGAGCCCGACTACGGGCGGAGTCCAGATACGATTCGTCGAATTGATCGAAATTCGACGATTAGTTTGTGGGGCGATGTGGACCGGACGAGTGGCTATAATGCCGACAAGATTCGCGACCGCTACCAAGAGGAAGTGCTGGATGTTTTGGCTGAGAAGTTTCCCGGAGTAAGGTATTCCGTAGAAGGAGAGAAAGCCGAGCAGAGTAACAGTATTCGTGAGATGATGGTCGGGTTCGTTGGGGCTTTGCTCTTGATGTATGTCTTGATGGCAATTCCATTAAAAAGCTACATTCAGCCGTTGATTGTAATGAGTGTCATTCCATTTGGGATTGTGGGGGGGATCGCGGGACACATTTTCATGGACATGAATTTAAGTATCATGTCGCTCTGCGGAATCGTGGCTTTGTCCGGGGTGGTGGTGAATGACAGTCTGGTCTTAGTTGACTACGTTAATCGAAATCGGGACGAAGCTTCGACGATTAGGGAAGCTGCGGTGATTGCCGGAGCCCGACGTTTTCGTCCAATTCTGCTGACTTCGTTGACGACCTTTGCTGGACTCATGCCGATGCTACTAGAAAAAGACCTTCAGGCTAAAATTCTTATTCCCATGGCCGTATCACTGGGATTTGGAATCTTGTTTGCCACTGCGATTACGCTCATTTTGGTTCCGTCGATTTATCTGATTCTGGATGATGTAATTAATCTTTTCAGGGGGAATCGTGATGCCGACTCCCGGTTGAAGTGAATTAGGTTGGCAAATCAGAAATCTAGGTGAAATTACACTGGATGTTCCTCGATGCTCTCGCCAGTGCCTTCCCCCAATCTTCCTATACCCAGCCGGAGTGTTTGGAATTTACGCGCGAGACGGATGCGTTTCACAAATTGAGCAAACGGGGGCAGGGTATTCTTAGTCGGGTTCTCGGAGGAGAGTCGGGCATCTCGAAAAGGCATTTTTCGACAAGTCAACCTGCGGCGATGTTTGATGCGGGAGCGCAGGAATTGAATGAGTTTTTTGAGAGGGAAGCGCCAAAGTTGTCGGTGGAATCCTTCTTGAACACGGGAGTGAACGTCGCGGAAATTGATGCGCTTATTGTGTGCACCTGCACCGGATATCTTTGTCCGGGAGTGAGTAGTCATGTCGCTGAGCAATTGGGGATGCGGGATGATGTCTATTTACAAGACATCGTTGGACTAGGCTGTGGCGCGGCCATTCCGATGATGCGGGCTGCGGAAGGATTTTTGGCGGCAAATCCGGGAAAAAAAGTCGCGACGATCGCGGTGGAAGTTTGTTCGGCGGCGCTCTATGTGAACGAAGATCCGGGTGTGCTGATTAGTTTATGTTTATTTGGAGACGGAGCGGCGGCGGCGGTTTGGTCGGATGAACAATTGGAAAGAAAGTGGCAGGTGGGAGGGTTCCAAACCGTGCATGTTCCAGAGGAGCGGGAGAAGATTCGCTTCGTAAATGGCGACGGCAAATTACAGAACAAACTTCACAAGAGCGTGCCGGGATTGGCGGCTGATGCGGTGAGTGTTCTTTGGGCAAAGCGGAGTGGAGATCCTTGCCAGGTGCTGGCTCACACCGGAGGACGCGATGTCATCGAGGCGCTGGAAGAGAAGTTGGGTTGGTCTCTGGGGGAGACGAAAAAAGTTCTCAATGACTACGGGAATTGCTCCAGTCCATGTGTTTTATTTGCCCTGGAGGAACGACTGAAATCAGATTCGAGCGATGATCGATATTGGCTGACGAGCTTTGGAGCCGGTTTTTCAGCTCATTCTTGTGAGATGTGGCGTTGACACGGGGCGGCCGCTCAGTGAGTTTGCCTGCAACATGACTAACAGAACGCGCTGGGCTCTTACCGGCATTTTAAGTGGTGCCTTTGGGTTGACTGCGGTTGCTCAAGACTCCGCAAAGCCTGGCAAAGAAAAAGGAGCAGAGCCGGCGGATCCTGCAGCTCCGAGAGAAAACCCAGCTTTCAAGGCTCCGGCTGATGTGGCGGCAGTACCTGCCGATGCGCAAAAGACCGAGTCCGGTCTGGCCTTTAAGATTCTCAAGGCCGGAGAAGGGAAGGAGAGGCCCAGTAAGTGGGATAAGGTGAAAGTTGACTACACCGGATGGCAGTCCTCGGACGGCAAGATGTTTGACAGCTCCTTGAAAGCTCGCCGTCCCGGCCAAGCTCTTGAGCCTGCGGAATTCGCGCTTTTCCAAGTGATTCCCGGTTGGACCGAAGGTCTTCAGCTAATGGTCGCCGGCGAGAAGCGCCGCTTCTGGATTCCCGGAGAGATGGCCTACGGAAATGAGCCCAGTCCCCAGGGGCGTCCTTTTGGAATGCTTGTCTTCGACGTGGAGCTTCATTCTTTCACCAAATCCAACGTTCCCGATGCTCCCAAGGAGTTGACTGCGCCCGCTGATGCCGAAAAAACCGAATCCGGTTTGGCGTCCAAAATCCTGGAGGCTGGAACGGGCAAGGAGAAGCCTAGCACCTCCGATGTTGCTACCGTGAATTACAGTGGTTGGAAAAAAGACGGCGATCTTCTTCACAGCACCATGATCGATGGGCAGCCGAGTCAAATTAAGATCGACCAGGTTCCCATCAAAGGATGGACGGAAGCTCTTCAATTGATGGTCAAGGGCGAGAAGCGTCGCTTCTGGATTCCTGCTGCGCTGGCTTTTGGTAACGAAGTTCCTGAAGGCACTCCAACCGGCGATTTGATCTTTGATATGGAATTGGTTGACTTCAAGTCTTCACCGAAGACCCGGCCGGCCCCCAAAGCTCCGGATGCTCCTGCTGATGTCGCCGCCGCACCTGGTGATGCCTTCAAAACCGATTCCGGCTTGGCCAGCAAGGTTCTCAAGGCAGGTGAGGGAACCGCCACTCCTGGTGAGGATGATTTTGTGAAATTCGATTTCTCAGGTTGGAAGACCGATGGCTCATCCGTGGGATCAAGCAAAATGCCCAATGGTCGCCCCATGGCGATGCCTCTTTCCAAGGCTCCGATCAAAGGATGGACCGAAGGAATTCAGTTGATGAAGAAAGGCGAGACTCGTCGTTTTTGGATTCCTGCTGCTCTGGCTTTCGGGAATGCAGGACAGCCGGGAGCTCCCACCGGTGACTTGGTTTTTGATATTGAGCTTCTTGAGTTCAGCGTTCCCATTGCGGCTCCCGACGATGTCGCAGTAGCTCCGGCTGACGCGGAAAAGACCGAGTCAGGATTGGCCTCGAAAGTTCTCAAGAAGGGAACAGGCGAGAAAAAGGCAACCGCGACCGACTCCGTTACGGTGCACTACACCGGTTGGCGTGCCGAGGATGGTAAGATGTTTGATAGCTCGGTTCAGCGTGGCGAGCCCTTTACCTTTTCCTTGCGAGGCGGGGTGATTCAAGGCTGGTTAGAAGGAGCAAAGTTAATGGTTGAGGGCGAAAAGCGTCGCTTTTGGATTCCCGGAAATTTGGCCTACGACGGACAGGATGGGCGTCCCCAGGGTGTGCTCGTCTTTGATATCGAAGTCCTTAAGATCGGCCAGTAGGTTGGCCTGAACGATTTCAAACGGTCTGTTGCCACTTGTAGCAGGCCGCTTTTTGTTTGCGCAAATGTTTCCAGCGGTTACTGGCCTCCCATGAGTGACGAACTAAAAACTCCCGATGATGTGGCCGCCCCCCCCGCTGATGCCGAAAAGACTGCTTCCGGTCTGGCCTCCAAGGTTCTCAAGGAAGGTTGCTGCACTGACCATCCCGGACCGCGTGACACCGTAAAGGTGCACTATACCGGCTGGCAGACTTCTGATGGCAAGATGTTCGATAGCTCGGTCAAGCGTGGCGAGCAGATTACTTTTCCTCTCAATCAAGTCATTCCCGGCTGGACCGAGGGGGTGCAGTTGATGGTAGTGGGTGAAAAACGACGTTTCTGGATACCTTCCGACCTGGCCTACGGTAAGGTGCCCCAACGACCTGGTGCTCCAGCGGGGGATTTGGTCTTTGATGTCGAATTATTCGAAATCGAAAAAGCTGCTCCGACGCCCGACATCCCTGAGAATGTTGCAGAAGCTCACGAGGATGCGATCACCACCGATTCCGGACTGGCGGTTCATCACATGGAGGAAGGTCAGGGAGATACTCCCGGTCCCAAGGATGTTGTGACGGTTCATTATACTGGTTGGACCCTTGCGGGCGATTTGGTGGAAAGCACCGCGCTTCATGAAGGCCCTGCTCAATTTAAGTTGGATCAAGTTTCCATCAAAGGATGGGTTGAAGGGCTGCAGCTGATGAAGGTGGGTGGGAAATCCCGCTTCTGGGTTCCCGCCGCTCTGGCTTTTGGCGAAAATCCACCGCAGGGAGCCCCAACGGGTGATCTCACCTTTGATTTCGAACTCCTCGATTTCGCCCCGGATCCTGAAGAACCCAAGGGAATTGATGCTCCCGATGATGTTGCGGCAGCTCCAGATGATGCCGAAGTAAGCAGCAGTGGCTTGGCCTCCAAATTGCTCAAGGCCGGCTCCGGTTCGGCCCACCCGAAGGCGGTTGATAAAGTGCTCGTACATTACACCGGTTGGACCACCGATGGTAAGATGTTCGATAGCTCCGTGGCACGTGGTGAGCCCATTTCTT
>Ga0160423_10004035_pt1 | contig 12105 bp, 8 predicted proteins | sample CRUFie14St8metaG_FD_108191 | JGI IMG/M metagenome (GOLD analysis project Ga0160423, IMG submission 108191) | Marine microbial communities from the Costa Rica Dome - CRUD Field 142mm St8 metaG | ecosystem: Environmental > Aquatic > Marine > Oceanic > Photic zone | place: Costa Rica: the Eastern... | reverse complement strand
GCTTGGTTATTGGATGTTTTTTCATCAAGATCCTCATGTGAGTTCTCATGACTGTCGCCATGACCATCATTATGACTAGCAGAAACCATTGCCTTAGATTCTTCAATACTACTTGGTGCAGACAAAAAACCATACGTTAATCCTAAAAAGCCTAAACTCATAAAGACAATTGCTAAATTTCTAAGCTTATTTGGAAAGTTATATGTCATTTTATTTTCCATAAATTATTTAACTAGCTTACTTCTCAAATCCATAACATGTTGGGCTATTTGCCATCTCTCTTTTGCATTTACTTGACCTGCATGTGAGCCCATAGCGTTTTTTCCATACATTAAAACATGATATATACTTCCGGGGGTTATTTCTCTGTCGGCATAACTAGGCACTCCTAAGAACTTTTCACGAGTCATTAGTATTCCTTGACCATCTCCTTTAGAACCGTGGCATACAGCACAATAAATACCATAAAGCTCTTTACCATTACTTCTATTTTCTTTTGTAATTTCTAAAGGAGAAATTAAGTTGGCTTTAGCAGCCTCATAACCTTCATTAGAATCTTCGTAATCGTAGGGTTCCCAGCCTCTTGCAATTGTCCCCTCCACGGGTTTTTGTGCTTCAATACCATTATTAAATGCTTCCGAATCTGCATAAGTCTTATAGCCTACAGATTCATACATATTAGGAAAATATTGATAATTTGGACGAGAAGGGTCAGCACATGAATATAGGCCTATGCTAAAAATAATTATAAGTAAATAAAGTTTATTCTCCATTTATTCTTGCTTTTCAATTATTGTTACATCAATTGCTCCAGATTTTTTTAAGAGACTAGATAATGCCTTTTCATTATTATTTATTTCTAACTCTACTAAAAATTTATCATCTGTTGTTAAGGGATTAGGATTTTCTGCCTTTTTAAATGGCCAAAGTTTACTTCTCATGTAAAAAGTAATTACCATAAGATGGGCAGCAAAAAAAACAGTTAACTCAAACATGATAGGAACAAAAGCTGGCATATTTTCTAAATAAGAAAAACTTGGCTTACCACCAATATTTTGAGGCCAATCTTCTATCATAATGAAATTCATCATAGCGACAGAAACAACAAAACCTATACATCCATAAATAAAAGCCATAATTGCAATTCGTGTGTCTTCAAGACCTAATGCTTTATCTAAACCATGCACTGGAAAAGGAGTAAATACTTCTTCAATATGATGCTTTTCAGAACGAATCTTTTTGACAGCACTTAAAAGTGTATCATCATCATCATAAAGTGCCTGTATGAATCTGTTACCTTTCATTTTTATTATCTCTTATATTTTTATACTTTTCGCCAGAAGCTTTTAATATTGATTTAACTTCTGCCTGAGCAATTACAGGGAAGGTCCGCGCATACAACAGGAATAGAACAAAGAAAAAACCTATAGTGCCAATAAAAATTCCAATATCAACAAATGTTGGGGAAAACATTGTCCAAGAAGATGGAAGGTAATCTCGATGTAGTGAGGTTACTATAATTACAAAACGTTCAAACCACATCCCAATGTTTACTACAATCGAGATTATAAATGAGAACATAATACTGGTTCTCAGTTTTTTGAACCACATAAATTGGGGTGAAAATACATTACATGTCATCATGGACCAATAAGCCCACCAATATGGCCCAGTTGCCCTGTTAAGAAAAGCATATTGTTCATATTCTACTCCAGAATACCAAGCAATAAAAAGTTCAGTAATATAAGCTACCCCAACTATAGAACCAGTAATCATTATTACAATATTCATCAATTCTATGTGTTGTACCGTTATATAATTTTCTAAGTTGGATACTTTTCGCATGATAATCAAAAGAGTATTTACCATCGCAAATCCTGAAAAAATTGCACCTGCTACAAAATAGGGAGGAAAAATTGTGGTATGCCAACCCGGTATTACTGATGTTGCAAAGTCAAATGAGACAATAGTATGTACTGAAAGCACCAATGGTGTTGCTAGACCTGCTAATACCAAAGACACCTCTTCAAACCGTTGCCAATCTTTAGCTCTACCTGTCCAACCAAAGCTAAGTAGGCTATAAATCTTTTTTTGGAAAGGTAAAACAGCTCGATCACGAATCATTGCAAAATCTGGTAATAGTCCTGTCCACCAAAAGACTAAAGATACAGACAAATAAGTTGAGATTGCAAAAACATCCCAAAGTAAAGGTGAATTAAAATTAACCCATAAAGAACCATAGGTATTTGGTATTGGAAGTGTCCAATAAGCAAGCCAAGGCCTGCCCATGTGAATTATTGGGAATAATCCCGCTTGAATTACTGAAAAAATAGTCATAGCCTCGGCAGATCTATTAATAGCCATTCTCCATTTTTGTCTGAAAAGAAGTAGAACTGCAGATATTAAAGTACCAGCGTGACCTATACCAACCCACCAAACAAAGTTTGTAATGTCCCATGCCCAACCTACTGTTTTGTTTAATCCCCAAACTCCAATACCTGTTGAAATAGTATAGATGATACATCCTACTCCCCACATCAAAGCAGTTAGTGCAATTCCAAAAACAATCCACCATTGCTTATTAGCCACTCCCTCAACCGGAGCCGCAACATCCACGGTTACATCGTGGTATGACTTGTTTCCCGTAACAAGTGGTTTCCTAATTGGTGCTTCGTAGTGTGTTGCCATAAACCTTAATCTATAATAAATTTAAGCATCATCGGTATTTCTTACTTTTAATTGATACATTACATTTGGCTTAGTCCCAACATGCTCCAATAAATGGTACATCCGATCATCCTTGTGTAATTGAGCTACTTTACTTTTTTCATCATTCAAGTCTCCAAAAACCATTGCACCTGTGTCACAAGCATTCGAACAGGCACAATTCCAGTCACTATCTTTAATTTCTCTGCCTTCTAATTTGGCATCTAAAATAGTTTTCTGGGTCATTTGTATACACATAGAGCACTTTTCCATTACTCCTCTAGAACGAACAACAACATCTGGATTCAATACCATTCTGCCCAGATCATTGTTCATGTGATAATCAAATTCATCATTTTTATTATATAAGAACCAATTAAATCTCCTTACTTTATATGGGCAGTTATTAGCACAATATCTTGTTCCTATACAGCGATTATATGCCATGTGATTCTGACCTTGTCTACCGTGAGAAGTAGCAGCAACAGGGCAAACTGTTTCACAAGGTGCGTGATTACAATGTTGACACATTACTGGCTGAAATGCAACCTGAGGATTTTCTGCAGCTTGTTCCATTTTTCCAAAAGTACTCAATGAATCCCCTACACCAGATATACTTTCCTTGGTCATAATATCTCCTTCAAAAGAATCCGCAGAAGAATAATAACGATCAATTCGTAGCCAATGCATATCCCGAGATTTACGAACTTCACGTTTACCTACAACCGGAACATTATTTTCAGCATGACAAGCAATGACACAAGCTCCACAACCTGTACAAGAATTTAAATCAATCGAAAGATTAAAGTGATGTCCGATAGAACGATCAAACTCCTGCCACATGTCAACCTCAGGAGATGTTACATCAAATTCAAAATGATTTTTTGAAACTTGCGGTATAGAGTTCCAGTATTTTTTGTCTTTAGTATTAAAAATTTCTAATGTTGTTTCTTTAACAATATCTCCACGTCCCATTAAGGTGTTGTGTAACTGTACACAAGCAAACTCATGTTCTCCGTTAAGTGGAGATATTTCAACAGATTGAACTTTTTGGAAATTTGTATAAAATTCGAATGCATTGACACCTGTTTGCATTTCTTCTTTTAGTCCCAATCTTTTTCCATATCCAAAAGAAAGACCAACAGTCCCCTTTGCTTGGCCTGGTTGAACAATTACAGGCACCCTAAGGCTTCTACCATTTACAGTTACTTTAGCATAGCTTCCATTTAATGCGCCATTTGAAGTATTTGTATTTTTAAGACCTATTTCATTCGCGTCTAATAAAGAAATAGTAAGATAATTATCCCAACTCACCCTTGTGATAGGATCAGGAAATTCTTGCAACCAAGGATTATTTGCCTGTTGTCCATCTCCCATTCCAATTTTTGAATACAATATCAAACTCATTCCAACTGAAGATGCTCCTCTTAACTCGTTTAGATTTAATCTAGAGAAGTCTGGATTTAAAATCTCAGTTGAGGTTTTAATGTAAAAATAACCGTCGTGTAATGCTTTACCCCAAGAATTTGACCCTAAGATAAATTCATTCCAATGAGCTTTAATTTCGTCATAAAACTTTGAGCTTTGGCCTGCTAATCTTAGTAAAACATCTTGAAATTGCTGGGTATCAAACAATGGTCGGATAGTAGGTTGAGCCAGTGAAAAGTGCCCAGGTTTGAATTCAAAATCTCCCCAAGATTCGAGGTAATGTGGCGTAGCTGCCACAAATTGTGATACTGAAGCAGTTTCATCGATCTTTGATGAGAAAGTTAATGAAAACTCGAGATTTTTGACAGCTTCACCAAGTGCTTTACCATTTGAAGATGAAAAAACTGGATTGACACCAATAGAAATAAGTCCACTTACTGCTCCAGACTCGATAGCTTGAAAAGCTGACAATACATCTTTTGTATTCCCTTGTCGAATTAATTTTGGGCTTTCAGGATTAAAAGCCTCACTTCTAAGATGAGTATTAATAGCAAATACGACGGCTTGGGCAACCTCATCTTCTATTCCTGACACTAGGACTCCTTTAGAACCTGCTTTTTTCAGCGCAGCTACAGACTTTTCAGCAATTGGTTTTATGTCTTCTGGCAATTTTCTTGGGTTTACTCCAATTAAGCTATCATAAATAAATGCCAAAATATTTTTCTGCTCTGCAGGAGTACAAGGCACACGATAGTCTGCATTCGCACCTGTCAAAGACATATTAGATTCAAAATGAAAATGTTGGGACATTGTTGCTTTTTGGTGATGGCGATTTGGTATCCTTGATTTTGCATATCCAGCTTCATAGCCTCCACCTTGCCAATCTGCAATGAAATCAGCATCTACAGAAACTATTGTTTTTGCCTTTGAAAAATCATAATCTGCTAAGCCCCTAATACCATAATACTTTTCATATGCATTTAAAGCTGCATCAGATTGGATAGAATCGTAAACAACATGTTTAATGTTTGGAAATGCCTTTATAAAATCATTTATGATTTTGCTTGTTGTTGGACTTGCTATTGTTGGTGTCATCATAATGACACTTTTATCGGTGGCTAATAGAGCTTTTAAAGTAGCCTGAACTTGAACATAGAAATCGTCCCAAGATACATCTTTGCCATTAGCAAGAGGCCCCTGTAATCGGAAAGTATCGTATAATGAAAGAACAGATGCGTGAACTCTCGCATTTGCACAGCCTAATGTAGGCGCATCTGAATTACTTTCAATTTTTATTGGTCTTCCCTCGCGTGTTTTTACTAAAACACTTGCGAAATCATAACCATCAGCAATTGTAGTAGCATAATAATTTGCAATTCCTGGACGAATTCGTTCAGGTTGAACAACATAGGGTACAGACTTGACTACAGGACCTTCACATGCTGCAACTGCTGCAGCCGCCGTTGTGAAACCAACATATTTTAGAAAGTCTCTTCTTGAAGTGCTACTTTCATCTAGTGTCTTTTCATCAGCTAAAAAGTCTTTTGGAAGCTTGGACACAAATTCATTGTGTTCTAGTTTTTTAAGATCCTCATTACTTGAATCAAGCTGCTCAATATTTTTCCAATATGTCTTTTTTAATTTCATATAACTTGTATAATCATTTTTTTAATAATGACATTTTCCACATTCTAATCCACCCATCTGAGCAACAGTTAATTTTTCTACCCCGTATTTTTTAGAAAGGGCCTCATGAATTTTAGCATAATATTCATTACTTTCTGTTTTAACGTTTGTCTCTCTATGACAATTGATACACCATCCCATGGTTAGGGATGAATGTTGATACATTATTTCCATTTCTTCGACAGGCCCATGACATTTTTGGCATTCGATTTCACCTACCTCAACATGCTGCGCATGATTAAAGTATACAAAATCAGGAAGATTATGTATCCTTACCCATTTAACAGGTTGAGTATCACCCGTATATCGTTGGTTTTCTTCGTCCCAGCCAACAGCAGCATAGAGTTTTTTTATTTCTTTTGTGTAAAAATCCTTTGTGTAACCATTTTCAAAATCTTCTTCTCCATTGTATTCCGCAATATTCTGATGGCAGTTCATACAAACATTAAGTGAGGGAATTCCAGAATGCTTTGATACTCTTGCTGAAGAATGACAATACTTACACTCGATTTGATTTGCCCCAGCATGAATTTTGTGAGAATAATGGATAGGTTGTAATGGCATATATCCTTGATCTACTCCAATCTGCATTAAATAACCATAAACAAAATATGCACTACTTAAAAGAAGAAGAATTACAGATGTCATAACTAAAAACTGATTTTGAATAAAAGCCATCCAAATAGGAGTTCTTTTAGGTTTCTTCTCAGGTTTAATTTCAACACCACTAAGCTTTGCAATACGAAGCAATGTTCGTTGAACTAAGAAAAGCATTATCACTAGTATAACAAAAACTAGTGTAAGAGCTAAAAGGATGATAGTGTTACTTACCCCAGCGGACGAATTAACTGTTTGAGCTGATGAAACACTTACTGCAGCTACTGGAGCTGGTGGTGTGAAATCAGTATAAGCAAGAATATTATCTATATCCTCATTAGAAAGTTGAGGAAATGATGTCATAACAGATTTGTTGTATTCCTCGTAAATTGCTACTGCTTGGGCATCACCAGACTTTACCATTGCAGTGCTATTTTTTATCCAACTGTAAAGCCACTCTTTGTCGTACTTTGCAGAAACTCCTTTTAAAGCTGGTCCTACAGCCCTCTTATTTAATTTATGGCAAGCTGCACAATTAGCATTAAAAAGTTTTTTCCCAGCTTGAACTGCGGCTGTGTTATCTACAGAAGAAATTTCTTGAGCTTCTGCAATGTTGTAAGAGCACAATAAGATAAATGAGGTGTAAAAGAATGATAGTGAATAACTTCTTTTTATAGCTCTTTTAGTTTTAAAATAAAAAAAACCCAGTCCCGAAAACATAAATCTAAAATCCTTTACAAAAATAAGCCATAGTCACCTTTTTATTAAGCTTAAAAATTAAGAATTTTATAATTTATAATGATTCTAAATAATGGCACAATTTTGTTTTATTTATAAGTAATATTTAGATTTTTTTGTTTTTTAGCAATATGGAAATATTTTTCTTGAAAAGGCTAATTTTACTCACGTTTATATTTAATATTTCTATCGGATTATCCCAAGAATCAAAATTAAACCTTAAACAAAATCCAAAAATTGATAGTCTACTAAAAAAGAAAATTTATTATGATAAAGAACGATTCGAAAATAGTTATTATACACTTCAATTGTATTACGGAAATTTAGATTTTGCTAAAGAAATTTTAAAAAAATCAAAAGAAATTTTTCCACATATACCTGTAGAAATAAATTTTGAAACTCCTAATTACAAGGTTCAAGCTGGATATTATAAAGACAAGTTAATTGGAATAAAAACTTTAGATACGGTGAAAAAAGTTTTTCCATCAGCTTTTCTGTTACTTAAAAAAGATTTATAATGATTTTTTAATTGCAATTTCTTGGAAACACTCTAGTACATCTCCGATTTTTATATCATTATAATTTTTTATTTGTAAACCACAATCATAACCTTTCGCAACTTCTTTAACATCATCTTTAAAACGTTTTAATGAAATTAGCTCCCCAGTGAAAATAACAACTCCTTCTCTAATTATTCTAATCCCAGAATTTCTAAATATTTTTCCTGATGTTACCATACAACCAGCAATAGTTCCAACTTTTGAAATTTTAAACGTTTCACGAATTTCTACAGTTCCTGTTACCTCTTCTTTCATTTCTGGGGATAATAATCCTTCCATTGCATCTTTGACATCATTAATAGCATCATATATAATCGAATAAGACCTAATATCTATTTCCTCTTTCTCTGCTATAGCCCTTGCATTTCCCATAGGGCGAACATTAAAGCCAATAACTATGGCATCTGATGCAGAAGCTAATAAAACATCAGATTCAGTGATTGCACCAACGCCTTTATGTATAATATTTACTTCAATTTCACCGGTAGATAACTTTTGAAGAGAATCTGTTAATGCTTCAACTGATCCATCAACATCACCCTTTAGAATGATATTTAGTTCTTTGAAATCTCCTAGGGCGATTCGTCTTCCAATTTCATCAAGTGTTATATGTCTTTGAGTTCTTACACTCTGCTCACGAACAAGCTGTGTTCTTTTGGCGGCAATTTGTTTTGCCTCTCTCTCATCTTCAAGAACCATAAAAGAATCTCCAGCTTGTGGTGCTCCATCAAGCCCTAAGATAGAAACTGGAGTTGCTGGTAAAGCTAAATTAAGGTTAGCACCTCGTTCGTTGAAAATTGCCTTTACTTTACCACTTTGTTTACCAGCAAGTATATAATCTCCCATCTTTAAAGTTCCATTTTGAACTAAAATGGTGGAAACATATCCCCTACCCTTATCTAAAAATGCTTCAACAACTGTGCCTTTTGCTTTCCTAGAAGGATTGGCTTTTAATTCCAATAATTCAGCTTCAAGTAAAACTTTCTCTAAAAGTTCTTTAATTCCTGTTCCATTGACAGCAGATATATCTTGCGATTGAACTTTGCCACCCCAATCTTCAACCATTAGATTCATCCCGGCAAGTGCCTCTTTAATTTTATCTGGGTTGGCATTTTGCTTGTCTATTTTATTTATAGCAAAAACTATCGGGACTCCAGCAGCTTGGGCATGACTTATTGCTTCTTTAGTTTGGGGCATTATATCGTCATCTGCTGCTATAACAATAATTGCTATATCTGTAACCTGAGCACCCCTTGCTCGCATAGCGGTAAAGGCTTCATGCCCTGGTGTATCAAGAAAAGTTATTTTTTCTCCATTTTCAAGAGATACTGCATAAGCACCTATATGTTGTGTTATACCACCAGATTCACCAGCAATTACATTTTCTTCCCTAATATAGTCTAAAAGAGAGGTTTTACCATGGTCAACATGTCCCATAACTGTAACTATAGGGGCCCTGGGTTTTAAATCATCTTCCTTATCCTCCTCTTCTTCAATATTCTCTTCAAGTTCTGCTTTTTCAAAACTAACCTCATATCCAAATTCCTCAGCAACTATAGTTAAAGTTTCAGCATCCAGGCGTTGATTCATAGTAACCATTATACCGAGGGTCATGCAAGTAGAAATAATTTCAGTAGAAGAAACACTCATCATTGTAGCAATTTCACCAACTGTAATAAATTCTGTAACCTTTAAAACCTTACTTTCTGCCTCCAGCTGAGCTATTTCATCTTCGGATTTTTGTTTATGCTGCGATCTTTTATCTCTTCTATATTTAGCTCCTTTAGATTTTGTTGATTTCCCTTGAAGTTTTTCGAGAGTCTCTCTAATTTGCTTTTGTACTTCTTCATCAGATGGCTCCTCTTTTTTTGGAGAAATAGGGGCTTTTATTCTTTTCTTATTGTTGTTTTTATGAACAGAGGGCTTTACATCTTTACTTATCCTCTTACGTTTCCTTTTACGAGCATCCTCTACAGTCTTTTCTTTTTCATTAACTTTATCTAGATTGACAGTTTCTCCAGTTTTAACTGGTCCTGATAATATTTTATACTTCGTTTTTAAAGTTTCTGAGTTTTCAACGTTGGGAGGTTTTGTCTGATCTTTTTCTTTTTGAATTAAATTTTCAGCTTTTTGATCATCGATTGTTTTTTGGCTGGACTCACTTTCATGCTTGTTTTCATTCCTCGTTTTTAAATAATTATTCTCCTTTTTTGGTTCAGTTTTGTTAAAGGCGTTTAAATCGATTTTTCCGAGAGTTTTTGGTTTTGCAATAGCTATTTTATTTGTCTTTAACTCCTCTCTTTTAGCAATTTGATCGAGTCTCTCTTGTTCTTTTTTTTCTTGAATAATTCGTAAAGATTCTTTTTCTTTTCTTTTTTCTTCTCCAACTTCATGAGAAGCAACTTTTTTGGACTTGTCTGTTTCAAATTCATCTAAAAGAATATTGTATACAATAGTATCAATTTTGGTAGTTGGGCGAGCGTCAATATCAACTCCTTTTTGAATTAAAAATTCAACAGCTCGGTCTAGAGAGATGTTTAATTCCCTCAAGACTTTGTTTAGTCTTATTCTGGGTTGATCAGCCATATTTATTTGTCTAGGTGCAAAAATAATAATAATTTTCGCAGTCTTTTATTTATCAAATTCTTCTTTTAGGATTCTTATAACGTCCTCAACGGTTTCTTCTTCTAAATCAGTCCTCTTTATTAAGTCTGTTTTTTCAAGTTCTAAAATACTCTTTGCCGTATCTAGGCCTACTTTTTTAAATTCTGAAATAACCCATTCCTCAATTTCGTCACTAAATTCTTTTAGTTCAATATCTTCTTCAACTCCTTCCCTAAATACATCAATTTCATAACCTGTTAACTTCCCTGCTAATCGGATATTTGATCCACCTTTACCTATAGCTTTAGAAACTTCTTCAGGATTTAGAAAGACTTCTACTTGTTTGTTTTCTTCATCAATTTTAAGTGAATTTACTTTAGCTGGGCTAAGTGCCCTAGAAATAAAAAGTTGTAAGTTATTTGTGTAATTAACAACATCTATGTTTTCATTTCCTAACTCTCTAACAATACCGTGAATTCTTGAGCCTTTCATCCCAACACATGCTCCTACAGGATCAATTCGATCATCATAAGAGTCAACAGCAACCTTTGCTTTTTCACCTGGAATACGTACAGCCTTTTTTATTGTAATTAATCCGTCAAAAACCTCTGGAATCTCTTGTTCAAATAGTTTCTCTAAGAATATTGGAGATGTTCTAGAAAGGATAATTCTTGGCTTATTACCTCTTAATTCAACACTTTCAATTATTCCTCTTACATTATCTCCCTTTCGGAAAAAATCACTTGGGATTTGTCTGTCTTTTGGGAGAATTATTTCATTACCATCATCATCCAATAAAATAATCTCTCTATTTCTTATGTGGTGAACCTCAGCTGTAAAAAGATCTCCTTCTCTATCTTTAAATTGTTTAAAAATATTTGTTGAATCGTGTTCAAAAATTTTTGCTACTAAATTTTGTCTTAAATACTGTATTGATCTTCTTCCCAAATCAATTAGCTTAACTTCCTCAGAAACGTCTTCTCCAACCTCAAAATCAGGTTCAATTTTCCTAGCTTCAGTTAGCGTAATTTCTTGGTTTGGATCTTCAACATTACCGTCTTCTACAACTACACGATTTCTCCAAATTTCGAGGTCTCCTTTATCTGGGTTTATGATAATATCAAAATTTTCATCAGATCCAAATTTTCTTTTTAGAGTGTTCTTAAATACGTCCTCAAGTATGACCATCAGAGTAACTCGATCTATTAGTTTGTCGTCTTTAAATTCTGAAAAAGAATCAATTAAAGCGAAATTTTCCATATTATTTATTTTTTTTAAACAACAACTTTTGCTTTCGTAATTTCTTTATACGAAAACGTTTTCATTTTTTCAACAGTTATTTTTCCTTTGCCAACAGGCTTTAATTCTCTTTGTTTCCATTTTATAGTAAAATCTTTATCTCTAGATTCAACTAAAGTTCCCTGAAAACTGTTTCCCGTAGGAATTTCAACTTTAAGCTTTCTGCCAATATTTTTTAAATATTGTCTACGATTAAACAATGGTTCACCAACCCCAGCCGATGTTACCTCTAAAGAAAAACCCTCTACCTCTCGATCTAAATTATGCTCTATAACTCTACTTATTTTTATACAGTCACTTAGTGAAACTTCATCATCACCATCCAAAACGACTTTTATATTATTTTCCAAACTTATTTTTAAATCAATTAAAAATAAAGAGGGGTTTTCTTCAAGCGCTTGATTTAATAATGATTTTATTTTAGATCTTAAATTCATATAAAAAAAAAGGGGACACTTAGTCTCCTCCTGTATAACGTAAGAATGTT
>Ga0160423_10004034_pt1 | contig 12106 bp, 4 predicted proteins | sample CRUFie14St8metaG_FD_108191 | JGI IMG/M metagenome (GOLD analysis project Ga0160423, IMG submission 108191) | Marine microbial communities from the Costa Rica Dome - CRUD Field 142mm St8 metaG | ecosystem: Environmental > Aquatic > Marine > Oceanic > Photic zone | place: Costa Rica: the Eastern... | reverse complement strand
TTAAACAATGTATATGGTGGTGGTGTTGGTACACAGTTTAAAGCAGCTAGAGATAGATATGGTAAAAACGAATTTAGATTAGCTTTAGACCAAATTAAAAAAGGTAAACCTCTTAACTTAGGTACAGGTTTTATACCTAAGTCATTAGACCTAAAACAAACACAGGTATTTTTAGATGAAACAAGAAGAGGTAAATCAGAGGCAGAAGCATATCAAGCAGCATCAGATAGATATGGTATGCCTATTACACAGTTGTATGACAAAAGAGAAGATGCATATAAATACACAACTAAAGAAGGTACAAAGGTCAATATATCGCCAGGTCGTATTGCTGCTGTACAAATGGCTGAACCTGGTTCTCTTGGTTACAATGTCGTATCAGGTGTTATTGATGGTGTTTTTAGACTTGCAGGTGACCCTACTAACTTAGCGTTAATGTATGGTGCAGGTGTAAAAACAGCCATGAGAACATTAGTGTCTGCTAATCAAAAAGCTGTAAAAGCTGCAGCACCTACTGCAACATTTTGGAAAACATTTGTTCCTGGCAAAACAGGTCGTAACAATCGTGCTTTATATTATGGAAGAGATATTAACGACATACGACAAACTAAATGGGGTCAAGACTTTGGTAAAGCTGTAGCACAACTAAAAGGTGATGAAGGCATGGCATTTCTTAATGATGTGCGTGAGTTTAACAAAATACCTCCATCTGTAAAAGAAGTGCTACTAGCTGTAGATGACCCACAACATGTATGGGATGTGTTAGAGATAGTTGCTAAAGGTGGTAACTTAACAGATACACAGTTTGATAATGTTTTTAAAATACTAAAAACACATGTACCTAAAAAAGTACAAGCAGAACTAGACAGAGTAAGAGAGTTATCTGTAAACAATGTAACTTTTGGATTAGATGCAATACCTGCACGACCAACAGCTATGGGTGAACTATTTAACACTATGTTTAAAATTATGGGTGGTAGCACAGATGTTGCACCACTTAGAAAATTTGCAGGATTATTTTTGTCTAAAGATGACCCTGCTAGAGGTTTATTAGGTTCAGGTACACAACTTGCACGAAGTGGACTTATGCCTAGACATGTACGCAGAGCTATGCAACTTAGACCTGAAACATTAATGGTAATTAGCGATATAGAAGCAGCAGCTAGAAATACAGATGAAATGTTAAAACTTTCATTTGCTGATGCTAAAACTAGAGGTGCATTTACTAGAGAAGTATTACAAGCTACTACACAAGCAGAATTAGATGAAATAACATTTAGAGTAAATCAAGCAATAGCTAGGTCTGTTGCTAAACAAAATCCTAATTTAAAAATAGATGTAGAAGATTTAATAAAACAACAAGAAAACTTTAACTCTGAAATAGAAATGCTTAGAGATTTCTTTGGTAACTCTGCAGGTGGTTCTATTGCATTTAATGGTGCAAAAATTAAAAAACGAGTAGATAAATTTGTAGCTGATGTACAAAAACATTTTGAACTTACAGGTGTTGAAGTGCCTAGTGATGAAAGTATACGATATGTATTTGAAGCAGTACCTAGTATGCATTTATTATCACAAGCATCTAAAAGTTTTGTAAGCAATCTTATTGACCCAAGAGATGTATTACAAGCAACTAAAGCACATCAAACTCTTGTTGGACCTACAGATAGTTTGCTTAGAGCATGGGCAAATAAACCTAGACAATTAGCAGACATGCAGTGGGCAGATGCATTAAAGATACCTAGAAAAGCATTAGCAGCTAACGCATCTTCTAACAGACTTACACTAAAACCTAAAGGACCTATTGATAGTTTGTTTGATGATTTACAAAATAAATTATTAAAACCTGCTTGGATGTTTAGGTTAGCACTTGCACTTCGTATTGCGCCTGAAGAAGCATTACGAGCAGCGTATGGTGGAAAAATAAATGCATTTACACATCCAATAAAAAGATTAGCTATGACATCTAACAAATCATTAGGTTGGTTTGGAACAAGAACTAGAGAAGATAAAGTAGCACAATTTTACAACAATACACAAGATATTGTATTTACTACACCAATGGGTTCTGATGATTTACAGTTTTTTACATCAGTTATTGATACAGATACACTAAAACAATTTCAAACAATAGAATATCCACAAATAGAAAAATTAGTAAAATCTTATCTTTTAGGAACAAATTACAATGGACAAGTATCTGACTACATGGTTAATGCTGCTGTCAACAATGTAGCACTTAAATCTTTTATCAAAGAAGGCGTTGCAGAAAGCAAACTTAATATAGCTACTAAAAAAATTAAGGCTAATGCTAAAGGCAATATTACAGGATATGATGGCAATACCTATGCATCTATGGGTGAGGCAATAGAAAAATCAGGTGGCTTTAGCGTTGATTTAGATGTAGCTAAATATTTAGATATGCAAAAAAGAGCGCCATCAGATGCAGATGTATTCGTTTCTACATACAAAGATAAAGAGTTTCCATTAGGAACTGTAGAAGATATTACAAAACAAGCTAATGAGCAAAACATATCTATATCAGATTTTATAGACAATCAAATAGACAATTTGTTTTTTGATGATGAAACAGTTGCGTTATTGTCAAAACAAAATCATGTACTCGGTGTTTATACAGACAGTGATGGCGTACTTATGCTAGATGTGTCTATTGGTCTTAAAGGCGACAATGCTATAGATAACGCTGTGTTTTTAGGAATGAACACATTTCAAGAAAGTATTTATGTTGCACCTAGTGGTAGAAGTGCTGCTATAGATGCAGGTTACAACAATGTAATGACTTCTGATGGTTCTATTTTTTTATATAGAAAGCAACTAAAAGAAGGAGAAGTTTTAACAGGTGGTGCAGGTGCAATAAACTATGACAGCGTAATTGCAAAAGAAGCATTAGAAGTATTGTACAAAAACAACTTTGATGCATTGTCAATAAAAGTATCTGATGTAGAAGGTGCAGGTCGTGGTATGCCTGGTGGTAATTTGTTTAGTGGTGATGAAACTTATCAAATGTCTATGGGAGAAAATGCTGTTATAGAAGGATTGCTAGGCAACAGAAAAGATTTAATAGAAAACTTGTTTATTCGTGTAAACAAGCGTACACAAAACGAAAACATAATGAACCCACAATACTGGGAGGGATTATGGACAGAGATAGGTGAGATACTAGCACCTGACCCAATAACAGTTAGATTGCTTAATTTAGGTAAAGATGAAATGATGGATTATTTGCGTACAAATCCTAGTGGTAAAAGATTACTTAAAGAATTTGTAGAAAGAAGCCACAATCCTGATGATATTGCATTTTTAACAGATGACAAAGCATTAAGAGAATACTTAGAAAGTATTGAGTACAGAGTTGGAATTGCAGTTGGTAATCCTACAGCAAAGATATTAGACCCTATTACAGGTAAAGAATTAGATGCAAGTATGACAGGTAGAATATGGTGGAGAAACAAACAAAAAGTTTATCCTAAATTTGTAGTAGATTTGTCAACTACAGAAAATACTAAACTATATCAATTTATAAAAAATGGTGGTTTTTTAGAAGGAAAAGATTGGGTTAGATATAAAGAACACATTAACACTATGAAACTAAAACAACGAGGACAAGCTAACGCAAAGTTTTACGAAGAGTTTATAGAATTATTTAATGATGAAGTTAACTTAGCAGATTTAGGACCAAAGACAGTTGCAAGAAGATTTAATCTTAAAGACAGAATAAATGATGATGGCACAATTATTGCAGGAGAAAAAATAACACCTGCAGGATTTGTAGATGATTTTAAAGAAGATGGGTTAATGGCATTAGACCCAATACTAGAAACTGTATATGGTGCATTAATATCAAAACCATCTAACTGGTTAAATCGTGACCCATTGTTTAGATATGCATTTTATGATAACGCAAAAGAAGTTATGAGATTTATGGATGATAATACTGCTGCAGAGTTTTTAAAAGGTTCTAAAACATGGATAGAGGGAACATCACTATATGATGAACTATTAAAAATAGCAAAAGAACCTAAGCTAGAAAATACTGTTACAAGTTTAGAACAAGCAGAGGAACTACTAAAACATGCTGCTATGAACGAAGTCAAGACATTATTTTACTCTACATCACAAAGACATATAGCATCTGATTTGTTTTCTAAATACATACCATTTCCTGAAATATGGGCAGAGGTATTTAAGACATGGGGAACTCTTATTGTTGACAATCCACAAAAATTTAACAGAACAAGAATTGCTGTAGACAATGGTACAGAAGCTACACCTTGGGATGATGAAAATGGATTTATGACTACAGACCCACGAACAGGAAAACTTATGTTTAACTATGTAGATGCACTTAATGTTTTAACATTAGGTACATTTAAAGCGCTAGGTAAAATTACAGAGATGGCAGGAGTAAGAGATGCATTACCTGACATTGTTACATCCCCATATCAAACTACAGTATTTGGAGAAGATTTAACAGAAGAAGGTGTACGAGTACAAGCGCCTGGTTTTGCTGCAGGTCTTAACTTAGTTGCACAGAATGGATTTGCACCTGGCTTTGGACCATTGGTACAAATGCCTATGAAATTTTTTATTGATAGATTAGGTAGTGGTAAAGCATTTCGTAAGTTCTTTTTAGGAGAGTTTGAAAGTTCAGGTAGAGTAACAGACATAGTACAACCTGCATGGTTAAAAAAGTTTAGATTGTTCTTATCAGGAGAAGATATAGCAGATAAAGATATGCAAAGAACATTTGCAAGTACAGCTATGGATTTATACACAGCTTATGTGTTAGCAGGTATTGTTGACCAAAGTGACCCTGATAGTGTAACTGAAGGTGTAAAACGAGCAACAGAACAAGCTAGAGCAGTGTTTGGTTTTAGAGCAGCAGCACAGTTTGCATTACCTACTGCTGTACAACCAAGAATAGAAGTAGAAGATAAAAATGGTCAATGGTGGGGAGTTCAAGTTCTTGTTAACAAATATCAAGAGATGTTAATAAAAAATGGTTACGACCACTTTGAAACACAACAAATGTTTATAGAAAAGTATGGCGTAAATCCTATACCACTGAAACAACCAGGAAGTTATCGTGTTGGTAAGCAACCTATTAAAGAAAACTCATTCTTGTTTTGGCAAAACAAAGAAAATAAAGAATTATTAAGAGCAAACAACCTACCTAATACTGCATATTATATTTATCCTGACAAGATTGAAGATGAGTTGTTTTATCCTGCATATTACGAAACAAGAGCGCAAAACATTACTACAGGACAATATGCAGATTTTATGCGACAAACACAGATGATATTTGAATATGAAAAAGGTAAAGCAGATATTAGAGATAGTGGTAAAACAAATGCAGAACAAGAAGCAGATTTGTCATTATTAAAAGAAGAAATAAGAGAAGAGTATGGTGGCTATGATATGTTTAACTTTGCAGGTAAACCTGCAACACCAACTACATTAGAGCTTATGGGTGAGTTAAGAAGATGGAACAATTTTGATTTAACTAAAAATAGTCCTGAAAATGTCTATGTACAAAAATATTTAGATTATCGAGATGAATTGATAGATGTGATACTTAAAGGTGGTACATTTAAGTATGGTGATTTGGAAATAGAAGTTGAAAATAAAGATGGTAAAATTTACTATACTTATGAGGAAACAGATGATGAAGGCAGAACTAAAGTTGTTAGAAAGCGTAGCCAAAAGAAAGCTAGAACTTTAAATGGTACTTCACAGATTACGATAGATGCAAGAGAGATAATGACAGAAATTTGGAATGATTTAGTAAATGAAGGCAAAGATACTAACTATCCACAACTAGCTAATGAGGTTTTATTTTATGAACTTAGTCCGACTAACAGTGCAAATGAAAGTAGATAATAATGTCAAATGGTGAAGAAGAGATAGTTATTACTGATGAAACTTCTGAATTACTAGATGAAGAAGAAGTTACAGTAGTTGAACAAAAAGAACAGCGTATTTTTGCTAATACAGTGTATAGTTTTATAGAACAATATACACAACTTCCTATATTTTATTTTGATATTCCTGTAACTGGATTTAGTGGTGGTGTAATGTCTACTGACAAAAACCTAAGCCAAAGTGATTATTTTTCATTAAGCGAAATAATAAATGACTATAGATTTAATCAATTTATGCCTAGACAGTTTAGAGATAGATATAAATTAATTACTGGATTTGGTGTATCAGAAGAAAACTTAGAAAAAGAAATGGCATCACTTATAGAAGATATGCATTCTTATTTTAAAGAAAACGATTTATTTAGATATGACATACAAGATGTTGATGCAGCAGGTTCAGAAAGACAAATTATTAACTATAACTCTAAAAAAACAGAAAATGGTTCACCACAATTAGGCGCTGCATTATTTCAAGCAGATGCAGTAGGAACTCTTAAAGATGTTATAGATTATTTTGATGGTTCAATAATACCTCAAATAGCTGCAGGTTCAGAAAAACAAGCACAAGCAGAGGCAGAAGAAGAAGAGTTACAACAAGCAAAAACTATTGTCAATAATGCAGAACAGTATGGTACATCAGGACTTGCATGGGGATTTAGTACAGATAGTCAAGGTTATGTTGTTAACCCACAAACTGGTGAAAAAGAAGTAGCACCATTTTTAAAAGGTGATGAATACTACGACTTTTTAGATATGTCAGAAGCAGACATATTTAGATTGCAAAAGAGAATGGTACAAGCAGGTATGAACCCACCAACTGTTGATGAGTATGGTAAATGGACAGAGCGTGAAGCTAGATTTATGACAGTAGTATTTACTAAAGCTACAGATAGTGGCAGTTATCTTACTGATGCACAAAACGAAATGCCAATGTATGAAACTGCATTAAACAATATGATTACTAATTATCAAGAAACAGATAGCTTTGTACAGTTATTAGCTAACACAGGATATGGTGTACCAACACCTAATCCATCAGCAGGGCAGATAAAATCATTGTTAGATGCAGCAGCACAAGCAGAAGGTGTTGTTTTGTCAGAGGCAGACTATGTCAACTTTGCAAATGTAGTTATAAACGCTATGGAAAAAGAAGCAGTTATGCAAAGAGAGTTTGACCAAAGTATTCCTTCTGATAGAGATTTAATATTAAATACAAACTTTAAAGACCCAAGAGCTGCGTATGGTGGTGACTATGGACCTAGCAGAATGCTAGAGGGAAGTGGTTTACCATTAGTATTACCTAGTTACGAGTTTTTAACACAATCAAAAGGTACAAAGCCTACACCACTTAAAACATCAGAAATACTACAAGATGAGATAAAAGTATTAAAAGGTAGACAGATTGAAGGTAATCAAGATTTACGAGAAATACAATATGTAACAAATATGTTTGAACAAGCTATGGGTCAACTAACCTATGGTGGCGCAGAGGAGGCGTAATGGAAGAAGAGAATAACCAACCTAACACTAAGTTTCCTAGAAAGCCTGAAACACAAGCTGAAGAGGACTTGTTTAAACAAGAAGATAAGAGCTTTGCAGATAGGTTTAATGAAAACTTCAACAAAGATGTAGGACCTATTACACAAAGAATTAGGAACAGACCTGCTAGAGATTATTATGATTTGTTAGCTATGTTGACAAGAGTAGGCGATACTATTGCAAACACACCAAGAGAAACTGCAAGATTACTTGGTAGTGCGTTGAGTGGACCTGTAGATTTAGGTAGAAGAGTTGTTGATAATATACAAGAGGGAATGGACACAGCAGATAAAGCACCAACTCTTAGAGAGATTATCGATAGATTAAGAGAAGTAAGCACTGATGGTGCATTTAACCCTGATAACAATGACACAGAATAAAAACATAAACTTAGCGCCATCTAAAGAAACTTTAGATAAATTAGATAAAGAAATTAGTGAGGCTGTAAAAAAAGCTGTTAGTAAATTGAGGTAACTGTGGCAGGTTACTCATTAGAAAACCAAAAAAAATTATGGGATTTGCATAATTCTTTATTAGAAGATTTATTATCATCATTTCCTAACGAAGAGATATCATCACTAAAAGATTTAAGAAAAGCTGTATATTGGAATTTATTACAAAATAATGCAACATTTTTCCAAACACATGCAGAGGTATTGAACACTACTGTTAAAGACAATATACAAATGCGACATTACAATAAATTACCTTTATCTAGGGTAACTGATTACCTACGAAACATGTTGTCAGTATATTTGTCACAAGATGATTTAGAATTTAGAAATACAGCTTATGAAATGGTTCATCATGCTGATAGTGATATTGCATCTTTTTACAGAAATAGTATAAAACCATTATTAGAGTTTTTTGAAAATGAAACTGATTTTGATTTAGGTTTTGAAATACCTGGAAACATACAAGGTGATGATGTATTAGATAGAAAACAAGTTGTAAAACTATATAATGACTTTCACGAATTTGCAAAAAACAACGATATAAAAATAAACGACATAAAGATAGTAGCTGAAGAACAGTTGTTTGATTTATTAGAACCTTTAACACAAGAACTATACACAGTAGAACTTGGTGCTATGTACGCTGCTGTGCCTGGCACAGAAGGTGTACGACCTGCACTTAATATTGCTGTAGCTATGCACGACAGTTTAGATGAACTGTTTGAAAACATGGATGAAGTAGAAAAAAAATTGTTAGCACAAAAGTTTGAATTTTTTGCTATGGATGAAGTACAACAACAAAATGTATTATTAGAAAATTATGTAGGTGCAGAAAAAGAGTTTATAAAAAACAAATTAGTTTCATATTTAAGAGATTTTACAGAACAAAGTAATGGTTATTTAGAAGGTAAAGGTGGATTTCTAGGTAACTTTGCCTACGACAGAGAAAGTTATTTTGGTAGAGGGTCAGGTATTAGATTAGACTTTAGAGAGTTTTTTAGAAAGCAAGTCATAGAAACAGGGTTAGTTGACATAGACATACTAATTAGAAACTCACCTGAACCTATAAGTTTAATTACTTCTTTAGATGATGCACACCGAGCATTTCAAGTAGAAACTAACTTTCCTCCTTTTGTGCCGAAAGCAGTAGTAAGTAGATTAGGTAATATAGTTGGTTTAATACAAGATGGTTCGCTAGATGTAGAAAAGCTATATAGACCTGGATATGAAGGAATGACTATAGGTGAAGTATTAGCAGAAACATTAAGCTATCCTAATAGACCTGATTTTAATGAGATTACACCAATTATTGAAAAGTTAGAAAAGTATAACAAACCTATAGGTAGTGATGGGTCAGTATTTCTTACCTCTGATACAGAACCTGCAGCACAGCTTACAGTAGATGAGGACATAGTTACCTATCATTCAAGACCTAATAGTCAAGGTGTACTGCCATCAGACATTAATTTTCATACTGGTACATATCAAGCTGCATTGGATAGAGCCTCTTTTAAATATGAAGGACAGCACATGTACACAATGTTAGGAGAAACATTTACTCTTTTAAATGACCAAATAAATAATGAATTAGAAAGTTTTACTATTGGGGAAAGTAATGACACTACTGTTACTGCAGATTTTGGAACTAACAACAACAACACATCATTAAGCGCAGAAATTAGTTGGGATGCTGATAGTGAAGAATTAAGAATTTCTTTAATTGATGAAGAAGGTTATTTAGATGAAAGAGGATATGGTGAACTAAATGAAAGTTATGACTTAACAGGTATGTCATCAGAAGATACTGTATCAGATTTAGTTGGTGACATAAAAATAGAAGATTATGCAAATGTAGATGATGTTATGGACAAAATGCCTATAGCACCTGGAAGTGAGTTTGATTTTAGAGAAGGTTACAGTTTGTATGAAGTAACAATTCCTAAAGATGCAAAAATATTAAGTTTAGACCAACCTATTTTAGTAGAACAAAAAGGACAAGAAGTATCTTTAACAGCAGATGCATTACAAGACATTATAGAAAAAGGAATAAATCAACCTACATCAAGCACAGTTTACACAGGAGTAGAAGCAATAACTATAGGTAATAATAGAGTTGAAATACCTGCAGGATTATCAAGAAATGAAATACAAGAATTGTTATTCGGAGAATATGATGTTGTAGCATATACAAATGACATAGAAGATGTAGGAAGTATATCTTATATTGTTAAGCCAAATGCTGCAACAGTTCGTGTGTTGCGAGGTGGAGAAAAAGAGTTGTTTAACAATAGAGTATTAAGAGAATATTTGACAGGTAATCCATTTATATTTGGAGATGGTTTTTTTAGTAACGATAGAAGAATAAGAAATATAGTTAATGGGATAAAAGATAAAGGTAGAAGATATGCTGTTAATACAATATTAGAACATTTTAACAAAAAGGTTTCGGGTCGAGAAATAACACCATCTGAACAAAGTAACTTTGATAGATTGTTTACACAAGGTGCAGAAGAAGTACAAAGACAAGATTTAAAAATACCTGAAAGAGATTTAGGTAAAGCATTCAATGTTATAGATGTTAATAATCCTGTACCTGTAGCTACTTTAGAAATAGATGGTTTGTTACACGCTAGACCAACAACTAAATTAGGTGAAATATTAATGGATGCACCTGAAGAATTATATATACAATCACCTGAAGGTTTAGTTAGAGCATCTCCTCTAAATATACTAAAACTTGGTGGCAAAAATGATATTTATGTATTTACATTTGAAGGTGCAGATGCTAAAACTGCGTACGAGTATCTACAAGAAAATGCAGGTGTATTTTATTCAGATGATGTAGCACAAGAGCAAGTAGGATTTCGTATAAAAAAAATGGCAAGATTTGTAGATGAAGTAGATGAAGTAGAAGATGCAATAACTAAGTCAGATGGCATAGATAATCTAAATAAATCTAAAGAAATTATAAATAAAAATCCTCGTATATTTAGCAAAATACTAAGCGTATTAGAAAAGTTTGATGTTGGTGACCAAGTAATACAGCAAGTAATTAAAAGAGCATTACCAAGAATAGGTATGTCTGCAGCTACAGGACCTGCTGCTTTAGCGTATGCAGCTTATGAAGTATCGTTGTTAGTAGCAGATGCAGTAAATGCAACATACAAAGCAGAAACAACATCAGAGGGTTTTTGGGATAACTTCGGAGAAATATCAGATAAGTATTCTATTGCATACAAGATAACTAAACCTGCGTATGACATGTTATTTGATGCAGTAAAGGTAGACTTAGAAGATGATAATACACTATACTCATTTAGTAGATAATGTTAACAGACCAATTTCAATTTCAAGCTGAAGCCATCATCAGAATAGGTGGCAAAGTATATGCTGTGTTTTTTGATACAAACGAAGATGGCACAGGTAACTTTCCTATACTTGCATTAGTAGATAGCATGAATTTTGTTAAAGACCCCAATGCTATAGAGGATTTAGATGAGGCATCATTTGCAGCAAAGTATGGTTATGTCTTTAGAGGTCACGAAGATTTATTAGTATCAGAGATACCTACACTTACATCAGGTCAAGAAGTAGCAGATTACAGGTCTGTTATGGACATACAGGAAGCAAAACTAGATAGTCAAGGCAAAAAAGAAGGTATGTCTTGGTTATTAGATAGAGATGTACAAACAGTATTTCTTGCTGCTGTGCTTACAGGACAGCCTGTATCTGTAGATGATTTAAGTGAAACACAGTGGTATAACAGTTCTACACCTGAACAAAGAAATGTTATGGCAGAGTTTTATGGTGACTATGAAGCATACGAAAAAAAAGTTACAGACAACATATCATCAATAAGAAACGAATTATATAAAAAAGAATTTACAGGTGATGTAAATGATTTAACTAGAGTATTAGCGTATGGTGTAGCTACAAATAAATATACACCTGAACAAGTAGATTTATACATTGACTTTATTGGTGACAGTACATTCTTAGAAGTATCAGGTGGAGAACAAATGTTACCTGAAGAGTTACGACCTTTTGTTGACCAATTTGAAACAACAGTAGGACAATCAACAGCTATGAGTTATATAAAAACTTATGTTGGACCTGAAGGACTAAAAGGTTTTATGGAAGATGGAACATTGTTACGATATGCAAGTT
>Ga0160423_10004033_pt1 | contig 12108 bp, 9 predicted proteins | sample CRUFie14St8metaG_FD_108191 | JGI IMG/M metagenome (GOLD analysis project Ga0160423, IMG submission 108191) | Marine microbial communities from the Costa Rica Dome - CRUD Field 142mm St8 metaG | ecosystem: Environmental > Aquatic > Marine > Oceanic > Photic zone | place: Costa Rica: the Eastern... | reverse complement strand
TGCCAATTTAGGTAATATTGCTGGTAGGATATCATACTGTTCAATAAACTATAACTTTTAAATTATAACTATGACAAGATCAATATTTTTTTATGCAACTCAATCATTAATAATTAGTATGGTGTTTTTTTCATGCTCAAAAGATGATAGTAAAGATTTATGTCCTGTGGGAGAATTTCAATCTGTGACAAATTTACACGCTCCATTAACTGGTGGGCAAGGTGAACCAAGTTCGGGTGATTTTACAAAATTTAGTTTTTCTACTGGGCAAATTACCGATAGTGAAACGGAATGGGACATTGCTCTGAGGGGTACTACAATAATTGTTAATGGAGGAGAAACAGCTGGAATTATTGATGAACCTGAAAGAAATGGGGATGCAGCTGCTTACATTGAAAATAACTCATTTTGGTGCGTTCAAAATATTGACAATGATTTATTCTTACAAGATTCTATGTCAAATTTAGCAATACCTACTGGAAGCGGGAATGGTTGGTATAATTACACCGGTGCACCAAATCATCTAATACTGCCTATACCAGGAAGAATTTTAATTTTTAAAACTCATGATTCTCAATATGTTAAAGTTGAAATTCTAAGTTATTATTTTGATATACCAATAAATCCAGATTCCGTGCTGGACCAAAGTAGATATTATTCCTTTAATTATTCTTATTTATAAAATTTAGCCTACTAAGACTTTAATTTTTAATAGACTTAAGAATTAAATTGTTAATTTTGCATGCAATTAAAACTAATTGCATGCAATCACATAATTCTAAAATATTTGGTGAAGGTCTAACTTACGACGATGTTCTGTTAATACCAGCGTATTCTGAAGTCTTACCTAGAGAAGTTAGTATAAAAACTAAGTTTACAAAAAATATTGAATTAAATATTCCAATTGTTTCTGCAGCTATGGATACAGTAACAGAAAGTGCAATGGCAATTGCCATCGCAAGAGAAGGAGGTATTGGTGTATTACATAAAAACATGACAATTGATCAGCAAGCTACCGAAGTTCGTAAAGTTAAACGTGCTGAAAGTGGAATGATAATAGATCCAGTAACTCTTGATCTTCATTCAAAAGTTTCGGATGCGAAAAAAAACATGAAAGAGCATCGGATAGGGGGTATACCAATTGTCGATAATAAAGGAATTTTAAAAGGAATAGTTACTAATAGAGATTTAAGGTTTGAAAAAAATGATGAACGTATCATCACAGAAGTTATGACTTCTGCTAACCTTGTTACTACACCAGTTGGAACTTCATTAGAACAAGCTGAGGTTATTCTTCAAAAAAATAAAATTGAAAAGTTACCTGTTGTCGACGATGATTATAAACTTATTGGGCTCATTACATTTAGAGATATCACTAAATTAACACAAAAACCAATTTCTAATAAAGACAAATTTGGACGATTACGCGTCGCTGCTGCAATTGGTGTTACACAAGATGCATTGGAAAGAACAAGTGCTCTTGTGAATTCTGATGTTGATGCAATTGTTATTGATACAGCTCATGGTCACACCAAGGGAGTTGTTGAAGTATTAAAAAAAATCAAATCTAATTTTCCTAATCTTGATGTTATTGTTGGAAATATAGCTACTGCTGAAGCTGGAAAATATTTAGTTGAAGCTGGAGCAGACGCTGTAAAAGTCGGTATTGGTCCAGGATCAATTTGTACAACACGAGTAGTTGCAGGGGTTGGATTTCCTCAATTCTCTGCAGTTCTAGAAGTTTCTAAGGCTCTTGAAGGTACTGGTATTCCAGTTATAGCTGATGGTGGTATTCGATATACCGGAGATATACCCAAAGCTTTGGCAGCTGGTGCCGATAGTGTTATGCTTGGTTCTCTCCTAGCTGGAACTAAAGAATCTCCTGGAGAAACAATTATTTATGAAGGGCGTAAATTTAAATCTTATAGGGGAATGGGCTCAGTTGAAGCAATGAAAGAAGGTAGTAAAGATCGTTACTTTCAAGACGTAGAGGATGATATAAAAAAGCTAGTTCCAGAGGGAATCGTAGGAAGAGTTCCTTACAAAGGGGATCTATTTGAAAGTATACATCAATTCGTTGGAGGTATTAGAGCTGGTATGGGCTATTGTGGTGCTAAGGATATATCTACATTAAAGAAATTAGGAAAATTTGTAAAAATCACATCTTCCGGAATAAGTGAAAGTCATCCACATAATGTCATGATTACTAAAGAGGCTCCAAATTATTCAAGATAATATATTATTTTTTTCTACGTTTTATCTATGATAAAATTGTTAAACAATATTTACATTTGTTGATTTCTAAATGCTAAAGGATATGCGAAATTTAAATCTATTTATTTGCTTAATATTTTCATTAAATAATTTTTTATACTCACAAGATTTAAGTTCTAAGATATTGATGTCAATTGATGAGGATAAAATCACTGTAAAAGAATTTTTAAGGGTGTACAATAAAAACTTAGATTTAGTAAAAGATCAAAATCAAAAAGAAGTTGATTATTATTTAAATTTATATTCAAACTACAGACTAAAATTAAAGGAAGCTAGAACTTTAAAATATGATCAAAAGCAGGATTATATAAAAGAATTCGATTCATATAAAAAGCAGTTATCTAAAGCATATTTAACAGATAAAGAAGTAACTGATGATCTTGTCGAAGAAGCATATTACCGTACTGCAAATGAGGTTAAAGTTCAGCATATTTTGGTCAAATTAAATCCTGGTCAGGACACATTAGACGCTTATAAAAAAATAAATCTTTTGAAGAAACGTTTTAATGATGAGACTTTTTTAAATCTGAAGTCATCTGTACATGATGGTAAAGATATATTTGTTGAAGATCTAGGATATTTCTCAGCATTTAAGATGGTTTATGATTTTGAAAATGTTGCTTTCGATACTCCAATCAATGAAATCTCAAACCCATTTAAAACTCAGTTTGGATATCATGTTTTAAAGGTTCTTGATAAACGCCCGTCAAAAGGGTCTGTTCAAGTTTCTCATATTATGATTTCAAATTCGAATTCGGCTAAAATAAGTCCTGAAGATAAAATTAACCAGATTTATAGTTCAATATTAAACGGTGCTTCATTTGAAGATTTAGCAAAACAATTTTCTGATGATAAAAGCTCAGCTTCAAGGGGAGGTTTGATGAACCCCTTCAGTTCAGGAGATATAAACTCGGAGATTTTTGTTAATACAGCATTTAATTTGAATTCTATTGGTGATATATCAAAACCAATCAAAACTAAATTCGGGTGGCACATATTAAAGCTTATTTCTAAAAATCCAATTAAACCCTATGATGAAATTAAATTGAATTTGGGACAAAAGATTCAACGTGATTCGAGATCCAGAATCATAAGAAAAAAAATGATAGATAAATTAAAACACACTTATAATGTTCTTGAGCCAGGGTTGGCACATATTAATAATGAAATTTCTATAAATCAGAACAAATTTATTTTATCAAATGAAAATTTGACCAATTCTAGCATATTTATTAAAATTGAAAATAAGTCTTATTCTGTTAAAGATTTTTTAGTGTTTTTGAATTCAAATTTCAGATCTTACGATAAGTCCAAAAATGTTGAAGATTTTATAAATAAACAGTATTCAGTTTTTCTTGATCAATCTCTCTTTAATTACAAAAAGGATAATCTAATAAATGAAAATCAAGAGTATGCTAATATATTAAAGGAATATGAAGAAGGTTTACTGTTGTTTGATATTATGGAAGAAAAAATATGGAATGGTGCAAAGAATGATACAATAGGATTAAAGAAATACTATAATTCAAACTTAGATAATTACAAATCAAAATTCAATATTTTGGCTACGATAATTAATTCCCCAAGCAAAAAATTATTAAAGGAAGTTTTAAGAGAATTGGATAATGGAATAAGTAGTGATTCAATTATAAAAAAATTCAGAAAAAAAAATCTTATAATAAATTCTGGAAAGTTTGATTTAGATGATCCCTTGTTACCACAGGATCTTCAGTTCAAGAAAAATGTAAATAAACATAAAATCTATAAACTTCAAAATGGTTATGTTGTTGTAAATATTGATGAAGTTATTCCTTCTAAAATATTGTCATTTGATGAGGTGAAAGGATCAGTTATTGCAGATTTTCAAACAGCTTTAGAGTCCAAATGGATAGATAAATTAAGATCTAAGTATAATCTTATTGTTTACAATGATGTGCTTGATGAACTCAAAAGATTTTTAAATTAATTTGAAGAAGTTTACTGTTTACATATTAATTTTTTTTCTTTTTGGATCATGCGATCTTTCAGTAAGAAAATCTGATATTGATGCAATCGCGCGTGTTAACAATATTTATTTGAAAATTGATGATATTGACCAAAGTTTATTTAATGGCCTTGATAAAAAAGATAGCCTTTTTCAGATTCAAAATGTTATTAATGATTGGGCTACAAAAGCACTTTTAGAGGATGGAGCACTTGTAAATATAAATATTAAAAAACAAGAAGAGTTTGAAAGATTAATACAACAATACAGGAGTGATTTATACACTTCTGCTTACTTAGAGGCATTAGTTAAAAATAATCTCGATACATTAATTTTAGATTATCAATTTGAAGAAATATATGAACAAAATAAAGAATTATTCGTTTTGAAGGAAGACTTAATCAAACTTCGTTATGTTAATCACGACAAGAGTATGCCCAATGCAAGTGATATTAAAAGTAGATTTAAAAGGTATAATTTTGAGGATCAAGCAATTTTAGAAACAATATCAATTCAATTTAATTCATTTTTCCTAAACGATTCAGTATGGATTAAATCTGAAGATGTTTTAAAGAAAATCAATCCTTTGACTAAAGGCTTTAATAAAGTTTTATTAAAAAAATCAAATTTTATACAGTTCAAAGATTCATTAGGGTTATATTTGATTCAAGTTAATGATATTATTAAAGCTGGTGATCAAGCACCAATATCTTATGTTCTTCCTACAATAAAACAAATTATTTTAAATAGAAGGAAACTCAAACTTGTAAATCAATTAAAAATTGAAATTGTAAATGATGCCATTAAAAATAAAAAATTTGAAATATATTAATAAGCTTTATTTTACCAACATTTTATATGCTTTAAGTGTATTTATTTGTGCTAATTCACAAGAAATTATTAAAGATAAAGTAGAAAAAAAAGTTGTTAGTAAGCTTTCTGACTCAACAAATGTCATAAAAATAGATGGAGTTGCAGCAGTAGTCGGGGATTTTGTAATATTAGATTCAGACATAGATAAACAATTTGCTCAATTAGAAGCTAGTGGTATTTCCACAAAAGATATAACTCGATGTCAGATTTTTGGCAAACTAATGGAAGATAAATTGTACGTTCACCACGCAATACAAGATAGTATTGAAATTAATGATATTGAGATTAGATCTTACGTTGATCAGCAATTAGAGGCCTTTGCTGAACAAATAGGTTCAATGGAAAAACTTATATCCTATTATAATAAATCTTCAGAACAAGAATTAAGAGATGAAATGTATGAGCTTAATAAAAACGGACAATTGGCTTCAAAGATGCAACAAAAAGTAATCGAAGGTATTGAAGTGACTCCTGATGAGGTTAGACAGTTTTTTAAAAAGATACCCAAAAATGAATTACCGTTCTTTGGAACAGAACTACGTGTTGCTCAAATAGTAGTAATCCCTGAAACTTCTCAAGAGCAAATCAACAAAGTAATTAAACGACTACAAAACATGAAAGTCGATGTTGTTGAAAATGGAAGTAGTTTTACTACTAAAGCTGTGTTGTATAGCGAAGATCCAGGTTCAAAACGAACAGGAGGTAAATATACATTAAATAAAAAGCGCCCAAGGATGACAAAGGAATTTAGAGAAATTGCGTTTTCGTTGGACGAAGGTGAAATTTCAGAACCTTTCAAGACAGATTTTGGATATCATATAATTTACTTAGAAAAAATAAGAGGCCAGGAATATGACATACGTCATATTTTGTTAAGGCCAAAGCTTACTCAAGACGATATCAACTCTGCTAGAGAAAAGTTACAAGAAGTAAGAAATCAAATTGTTAGTGGTGAAATTTCTTTTAAAGATGCCGCTCTGGAGTTTAGTGATGAGGAAGAAACCAAGTTTGATGGAGGGCAATTAAGAAATCCTGAAACTCAAGATTATAATTTTGAGTTGACAAAAATGGATCCTGAACTGTATTCACAAATCCAAAATTTGGAAGATAATGAGGTAAGTCTGGTTTTTCAAGATGAAGATAGAGTTAACCCAGTAAAATTTAAAATTTTGACCGTTACACAAAGAATAAATGAGCATGAAGCTGAATTTGCAAAGGATTATCTTAAAATAAAAGAGCTTGCACTCCAGGAAAAACAACTTATTAATATTACTGATTGGCAGGAAGAAAAAATAATGGATACATACATTAAAATAAATGGTAAATTAAGAAATTGTGATTTTAATAGTAATTGGTTTAAAGTTAAAAATTGATATTTAATGTCAGACGTTAAAGAAATTAACCTTTTTAGGCAAAAATATTCTCAACTAAAAAAAGAAATTGCTGAGGTTATTGTTGGTCAAGATTTTATTATTGACCAAATTTTGATCTCAATATTTTCTGGTGGTCATGTCCTATTAATTGGGGTTCCTGGTCTTGCTAAAACTTTGATTGTTAATACAATTTCAAAATCTTTAGGGTTAAAATTCAAGAGAATCCAATTTACGCCTGATTTAATGCCTTCTGATATTTTGGGGAGCGAAGTATTAGATAACGAAAGAAACTTCAAATTTATAAAGGGTCCAGTTTTTTCAAATATCGTTTTAGCTGACGAAATTAACAGAACTCCACCAAAGACTCAATCAGCTTTACTTGAAGCTATGCAAGAAAAATCCGTGACTGTTGCCGGTCACAATTATAAGTTAATGAAACCATATTTTGTCTTGGCAACACAAAATCCAATTGAACAAGAAGGAACTTATCCATTACCTGAAGCTCAATTAGATAGATTCATGTTTTCATTAAATTTAAATTATCCGTCATTTGAAGATGAGGTTAGGGTTGTTAACCAAACAACCACTGCTCATAGCTATGAGCCAGAAGTTATTTTCGACGCTGACAGTATATTAAAATTTCAATTACTGATTCTTAAAACTCCTGTTGTTGAAAATGTTGTCAAATATGCGGTTTCGATCACAACTAAATCCAGGCCTAATTCTAATTTAGCACCTGAAATAATAAAAAAATATGTTTCATGGGGTGCAGGCCCAAGAGCTTCACAAAATTTGATATTAGCATCAAAAACTCATGCTGTTTTGAATGGAAAATATAGTCCAGACAAAGAAGATGTTAAAGCAGTTGCTAAAAGTGTGTTAAGCCACAGGATAATAAAAAATTATAAAGCTGAAGCCGAAAATATAACTATTGATAGTATAATTGAAAGTCTATATTAATTTTTTTGATTACATAATTCACTTTCATTTTTTTAAATTTGTACATTTACTTCCTTAAATTTTATTAAATGGCTTACGATATTGATATCATAAAAAAAATTTACAATCAAATGCAAAATCGCATTGATAGTTTAAGGACAATAGTTGGTCATCCTTTGACACTTTCAGAAAAGATTTTATATAATCATTTGTGGAATTCTAAAATTAAAAGAGCATTTGTCAGAGGAAAAGATTATGTTGATTTTGCACCTGATCGAATTGCTTGCCAAGATGCAACTGCTCAAATGGCTTTATTACAATTTATGCAAGCAGGTAAAAGTAAAGTTGCTGTGCCTACTACTGTTCATTGTGATCATTTAATTCAAGCTAGATTAGGAGCAACAAAAGATTTACAATCTGCACTAAACAATAGTAATGAAGTTTTTAATTTTTTGGAATCTGTTTCCAATAAATATGGAATTGGTTTTTGGAAACCCGGAGCAGGAATTATTCATCAAGTTGTTTTAGAGAATTATGCTTTTCCTGGTGGGATGATGATTGGGACCGATTCACACACTGTAAATGCTGGTGGTTTGGGAATGATAGCTATTGGAGTTGGTGGAGCAGATGCTGTTGATGTTATGACTGGTATGCCTTGGGAATTAAAATTTCCAAAGTTAATAGGTGTAAAGCTAATTGGTAAATTATCTGGCTGGACTGCACCCAAAGATGTTATACTCAAAGTTGCAGGCATTCTTACAGCTAAAGGCGGGACTGGTGCAATTGTTGAATATTTCGGCCCAGGTGCAGAGTCAATGTCATGTACAGGGAAGGGTACTATTTGTAATATGGGTGCTGAAATTGGTGCTACAACATCAACATTTGGGTATGATGATTCCATGGAAAGATATTTGCGCGCTACTAACAGAAATGATGTTGCAGATGCAGCTAATCAAGTAAAACAATATTTAACAGCTGATCCAGAAATTTATGAAAATCCTGAAAAATATTTTGATCAACTTATAGAAATAAATTTATCTGAGTTATTGCCCCAACTTAATGGGCCATTTACTCCTGATTTGGCAACTCCTGTTGGATCTATGACTGACAAAGCTAAATCAAACGATTGGCCTTTGACGGTTGAGTGGGGTCTTATTGGTTCCTGTACAAATTCATCATATGAAGATCTTTCAAGAGCAGCATCTATTGCTCAACAAGCCCTTGACAAAGGATTACATACAAAAGCTGAATTTGGAATAAATCCTGGATCTGAACAAGTTAGGTTTACAGCAGAGAGAGACGGTATTTTAGACGTATTTAAAAAATTAAATGCCAAAATATTTACCAATGCATGTGGACCGTGTATAGGGCAGTGGGCTAGATATGAAGACCCTAAGAATGCACCAAAAAATAGTATTGTCCATTCATTTAATAGAAACTTTGCAAAGCGAGCTGACGGAAATCCAAATACACATGCTTTTGTAGCGTCTCCTGAAATGGTAGCTGCTATTGCTATCTCTGGAAGATTAGATTTTAACCCAATTACAGACTCATTGACAAATAAAGACGGACTATCAGTAAAATTAGATGAACCCACAGGATTTGAACTTCCAATTAAGGGATTTGATGTAAAAGATCCTGGTTATTTAGCTCCACTTGAAGATGGTTCTAATGTTGAAGTTGTTATCAGCGATGATTCTGAACGTTTACAATTATTAACCCCTTTTAAGCCTATTGGGAATAAGATTATTGGAGCAAAATTACTAATTAAAGCTCATGGAAAATGCACCACTGATCATATTTCAATGGCTGGTCCTTGGTTACGTTACAGAGGCCACTTGGATAATATTTCAAACAATTGCTTAATTGGTGCTGTAAATTCATTCAATATGAAGACTAATTTTGTAAAAAATCAATTAACAGGAGATTATGATGCTGTCCCTAAAACTCAACGATATTATAAATCGGCAGGTATTCACACAGTTGTCGTAGGTGATCACAATTATGGTGAAGGTTCTTCAAGAGAACACGCTGCGATGGAGCCCAGACACCTGGGGGTAGCGGCTGTTATAGTTAAATCATTTGCTCGTATACATGAGACTAATCTTAAAAAACAAGGTATGTTAGGATTGACTTTTGCAAATGAATCAGACTACGATTTAATTCAGGAAGATGACACATTTAATTTTATTGATTTAAATGAGTTTTTACCTGGAAAACCTCTGACTATTGAAGTAATTCATTCCGATGGTACCGTAGATAAGATAGCTGTAAATCATACATATAATGACTCGCAAATTGAGTGGTATAATGAGGGTTCAGCTTTAAATTTAATCAAGAAGCAAAACAAATAAAAGTTTTATGATTAAAAACCCATGCCATATTATAGTGTTTTAAAAAATGCTTTGATAAATGAAAAAGAAAATAAAGATTTCATAATCTTTAATTCTTCTGTGAAAGATGTTTCTTCATCTAAAAATTTAAATATTCTTTCTAAAGGATTTTTGGAATAAAATTGACTAAAAATCCATTCACCCTTATGATTTTCATCATGTAATACTTTAAGGAAAACTTTATCATAAAATTTAAATCTCTTTTTAAATATTTGAAATGATGGATCTAAATTATTTTTCAAATTATATATTATAGATGTCACTTTTTTTTCAGTATGTTTAAAAGAATAACCCGTAGATCCTTTAACCCATCCTCCAGCAGTACCAATTTTAGTAATGTTATTTTTAGAATATCTCTCAAAACGAAAATTTGTCATCGGTATGCTTCCATTTTCTGTTTCAAAAATTTTATATTTTTTGATGTTTAATTGATTTGAGATATATTTTTTTAAATAACTTTCATAAGTTTTATCTTCAACTAGGTTTTTCGTAAAATATGTAAATTCAACAAGAGCCTTATTTTTGTTAAATGGTAAAATATACATAAAACATGTTTGATTTCCATCTTTAAGTCTAAAGTCCATCATTGTAAATTTATTTGATTCAAATGCTGGTGAGTCAGTTTTTATGACCCAACCTCTAAAATGCTGAATCAATGTTATAAATTTATTTTTATAAAAAAAATCTTTTGGAACTCTACTGTCAAATACATGTTTGGCTTCATAAAAATTCTTATTTGTTTTGATCTTAGGTTTGTTTGTGTCTTCCACTGAAATCACCTCTTCATTAATAAAGTAAAAGTTTACTGATTTTGATAATTCAGACTTAATTTTTTTATAAAAATCTAAAGCATTGATTGTTTTATAAGTGTACGGTAAAAGTTTTAAGGAATGTTTTTTTTTACATGCATAAACCAAAGCTTCGTCCCAGGATTTAGCTACAATTGAATCCCAATTTCCTTGGCCTTTCTCCCAAAAACTTAAAGTTTTGTCGTTAGTATTTTTTTTTGATTTATCTATTAATGCAATACTTTTTTTATCAAAAAAAGAATCTTTTGAAAGTTCATAAGCTAATTGAAGACCAGCAATTCCTGTACCAATTATAATATAATCATACTTAGTACTTACTTTCATAAATTTTATTTACTACTTAAAATATTTAAAAGGTACAATAAGCATTCCGAAGCATTCGCCATCTTTTTTGCCTAGGTGTTTGTGATGAATTTTATGAGCTCTTCGTACACCTTTTGCATACCAGTTGTTAGCTTTTCTAAAAAACTTAAAGCGTTGATGGATAAAAATATCATGCACAATAAAATATGTTATTCCGTACCCCATTATCCCAAGTCCTATTGGTAGACCAGCCCAAAATCCTTCATAACTCCAAAAATAGAAACATATCATACTAACTATTGCGTAGAAGATAAAAAATGCATCATTTCTTTCAAACCAACTGTCATGATCTTTTTTGTGATGGTCTTTATGTAAGTTCCATAAAAATCCATGCATTATATATTTGTGAGTAAACCAAGCCATAAATTCCATTAAAAAAAATGTTGTTGAAAAAATAATAATCCAAAATAATATATCCATTCTCAAAGTAGATTTAAATGATATTTGACAAAACTTCTAGTTAATAATTCTATTTTCTTGTAATTAGGCACTCTAATTCTTGTGTTCTTTATTTCTAAAGCTGGTGTCTTTTTTAACTTTTTTAATAATTGGCTATAATATCGGTAAGCCATAAATACTCCAAACTTAGCTTCAATTGGAAGCAATTTAATTCCTTTTAAACCTTCTGAAAAGTCATTTTCAATATCTAGTATGATATTTTGTTTTGAGTTTTCATCTAAATTATCCAAATCTGTGTTTGGGAAGTAAGTCCTATTTAAATCATCGAAATCAGCTTTAAGGTCTCTTAAAAAATTAACTTTCTGAAAAGCTGATCCCAGTGCCATTGCAGAGTTTTTTAATTCATCATATTTTTTACGATCACCTTTAACAAATACCTTTAAACACATCAAGCCCACTACATCCGCAGAACCATAAATATAGTTTTTATATTCTTCCTCAGTTTTGTAATTAGACTTTGATAAATCTAGTCGCATGGAATCTATAAACGAACTTACAAGATCATAATCAATGTCATATTTATGATAAGTGTACTGGAACGAATTTAGTATCGGATTTAAACTTATCTTATTTTTCAAGGAAATTTCAAGATCCTTTTCAAATTTTGAAAATAATTCTTTTTTTGGGTAATCATGAAATGA